>Ga0335073_10001049_pt1 | contig 36551 bp, 30 predicted proteins | sample Lox_Sample_22_FD_207093 | JGI IMG/M metagenome (GOLD analysis project Ga0335073, IMG submission 207093) | Soil microbial communities from Loxahatchee National Wildlife Refuge, Florida, United States - Lox_Sample_2.2 | ecosystem: Environmental > Terrestrial > Soil > Wetlands | place: USA... | reverse complement strand
TTACTGGGAGGCGCTGGCGTTGATGCACCCGGCGTACTTTTTGATGTGTTTACGGGCGCAGCTTTACCTGCTCCAATACACTTGCCATGTTTGTTTGAGCAAACCTCGACAGCTAGGCCAGCCCTTTGATAAAAATTGGGAACCAACAAAAAAGCAAACAGGCTAAGCAATAACAGAGGCGAACATAGTTTTTTTATAATTTTTTTCATTTTACTTAGCCGTGACATAAATATAGCATCTATCTCTTATCATGGCAAAGCATCTCGCCCTTCTTAAATACTTCTTAATTTTCTACGTGCTTATGCTATAGTGTAGTAAAAGAAGAATAAATAAAAATGAGAAAAAGATTAGTATGTGTACTCTTAGCTTGCCTGCTGTCTGTTTTCATACTGGGTGGGGCACTTATTCAATTTCAGTCTCCACCTGCCTTTGCTACACAAAGCGCACCACCTTCTGATCCGCATCCCAGTCAAGCGGCCAAAACTGCCTGCAACCAGGTAGAGAGTGGTGGCGGTTCACAAATACTCAGTGTTTGTGAAACGGCCTACGATGACACTCTTAAATATAACTATACAAGCTCGAGTTTTTGTAATTATTACGGGAGTGGCAGTCGGGGTAACCCGGCCAATTCTAGCGATTGTGTAGCCGGCTATGATGCCGCTATTCAATCCAAGCAGAAAGCACCGCCCGCCGATCCACATCCGAGTCAGGACGCACAGACCGCTTGCGGGCAAATTGAGCAGGGAGGAGGACCGGCACTAGCCACTTGCGAATTGGGTTATGACGACACGACTCAGTACAACTATACGAACTCAAACTTTTGTAACTACTTTGGAAGCGGTTCAAAAACTTCAGGTAGTGCTAGCGATTGTGTAGCCGGTTATGATGCAGCAAAGAACATTGGGACACAAGGCGCTGGTAGTAGGGGTTCACAGACAGCATCAAGTACATCAACTGAGAGTCCACCCACTTGCGATAGCAGTGGCGTTTTCTTATCCTGGATATTTTGTGGGGTGATTGACAGCTTATCGCAAGGTATGGATTTCCTCTACACAAACCTAATTCAACCTTTGTTAATCGTTAATCCAGTTAACCTAACATCGAGCGGTACTTCGTCGGCCGTTTTCCAGGTATGGTCAAACTTCAGGATTTACGGCGACGTCTTCTTGGTCGTTGTGCTACTAGTAATAGTCTACTCGGAGTCAATTGGTGGCGGATTCTTGGATGCCTATAGTGTTAGGAAGATTCTACCGAGACTGCTTATTGGCGCGATTCTTATCAATCTGTCTATATATATAGTGGCCTTTTCAATCGACGTTGCTAACGTTGTTGGGGTTGGTATTAACAGCTTAATGCAGGCCCCATTCTCAGCTTCCATAAATTCTGGTAATTACTATGTGCTGCATATGAACCCGGTGGTCGGAGCGGCTGGCACAGCCCTAACAATTGCCACGATCATAGCAGCTATACACTACACAAGTGCCTTTGCAGCAATACTAATATACATAGCTGTCATTATCTTGATCCCCGCCTTCTTTATATTTTTGGCTATAGTCGCTACCCTTGTGCTTAGAAAAGGCATACTACTATTTCTTTTGTTTGTCTCGCCTGTAGCTTTTGTTCTCTTTTGTCTACCTAATACTGAACGGTACTTTAGGCAATGGTGGAACCTGCTATTTAGAACCTTGTTGGTCTTCCCAATAATTGCCGTGTTGTTTGCTTTGGGGAATATTTTATCTGTAACTATTTCATCTTCTACCAGTGGTGTTGCCTCAATATTCTCGTCGCTACTGGGGCTAATGTGTATCTTTCTGCCTTTGTTACTAATACCTTTCTCGTTTAGAATAGCTGGTGGCGTTATGGGCCGAGCTTATGAATTTATATCACAGGGGACAGGTAGAGTGTCTGAAGGAATATTAGGCGATAAAAACGATCCAGAAAGTCTGAGGGCAAAGGCAACAGCAGGACGTGGCAGAGCTTTGGCCGAAGCAGGTTGGGATACAAAAGGCCTGAGTACTAGACTTAATCCCAGGACGCTTTTCAACAGAAATGCTAGGAATGCAAATATTGCAGCCATGAGAGAAGCTCGAATGGGAGTGCTAGGGGCTAAAGGTCTTGAAGGTTTGAGTGTATGGGAAAACAATAAAAGCAATGACAACACCCTACTTGCTCACGTTGACGGCGATTTCGCACAACAAAAGTTACGCAAGGCTCAGGCGGATGCAGCTGATGAAAGCAAGACTGAAGAAGAGAGAGCGGACGCTCGAACACAGATAAGCACATGGCAGCAAGCTATCTCCGCCGCCAGTTTATTGCCACAAGACAACGCCTCAAAACTTGCAGCGGCTCAGAGATTGTTCGCAACAGGCTACCAAATGGAAGACGGTGAAGAAGGTTATAACCGCATGGCCAGCATTGTCGCTAAATATACCGGCAATACTTTGCACTGGGAAAAAGACGAGGAAGGCAATTCACACATACACGGTGTGGAACCTGGGACTAATAATGGTGCCTATGTTAATAACATGAACTTGGCTCAGTTTAGCGAGAAGAACGCCGGTAGATTCGATTTGGCTGGGCTTAACAATGGCCAGAAGTTTGACCTGAAAGAAGGTTTAGATAAAGCTCCACCTTACGTGCTTGGTACTCAGGCTAAGCCAACGGTATTCAAGGCTGCTCCTAAAGAATACATGGGCAAGGATATCGGCAACGAAGTTAACGAAATTAAAGCACCGAGCGTAATAGGTAAAGAAGAATATGACAAGAAGATCCAGACGGCTATGACTAACTTGCGAGAAGCTATTGAGAGCGGAAAGGCTCAACCTGAGAGATTGATCGAATGGCACGACAAACTTATGTCAGCTCGGGGTGGCGCACAAGGGTCTAACCTTGACCAAATGAATACCCAGATAGACGTAATAAGACGAGCTGCTGGTATAGACGCGAACGGTAATGTAGTACAGCCGGCACCCGGTGTTGCCCAGGACGCTACCCAACTCCGATTCACTCAGGGCATCAAGAGCAATATGGACCGCTATCGTGCACTGCCTCCAGAAGGGGCTATAAACGATGCAGCTAACCAGCAAGGCGGAGGAGGCAATCAGGGTGGCAACGTATAAACTAATCCAAGACATAGAAGCAGAAGATCACATTCTTGGCCCTTTGACATTTAGGCAATTCGTCTTTGCTCTAATTGCCGTCTGTTGCTTTTACCTAAGCTTTTTAACCTATGCTAAGCACGTGCCTTTCCTCATGGTCATATTTCTTCCTCCTGGCCTGTTTTTCGCTTTTTTTGCTTTTCCGTTCGGCAGAGATCAGCCCACAGAAATATGGGCGCTAGCTAGAATACGTTTTCTTCTAAAGCCTCATAGGCGCGTTTGGAATCAGAGCGGCATAAAGGAAATGGTCACCATTACTGCACCTAAACGCATGGAGGTGAATCTAACAAATGGTCTTAGTCAAAAAGAAGTTAGAAGCCGGCTGCAGCAGCTGGCCGACACCTTAGACACGAGGGGCTGGGCAACCAAAGACGCAACAGGGGCAGACGATGCGGGAGCATATATTAACTCCGTAGTTAGTGACGATGTAGATAGACTAGTAAGTCCTTTGGATCTGCCTCAGCAAGTGCCGGAGGTTAGTGATACCCAGTCCACAGACATCATGGACGAGAAGACAAGCACAATTGCACAAACTTTCCAGACAATGATAGACAAAAGTAGTTCTGATCACAGAAAGCAGATGATGGATCTTATGAATAATAGGCCGGCTGCTAAAGCACCAGCTACACCTCAACCGCAAGAATGGTTCATGAAGAATGGTCAGCCAGGGACATCACAACCCTCGATCGACGAGGAGGCTTTGGGAAGGCAGCTTAGAGCTAGTAAGGAAAGTGAGCGTGCACAGTTTAGTGGCCTTAGAACTTTGGAAAGTGCACCGGCTGCAAAAAGTGTTAGTAAGGCTCCCGCCAATCTGACACAGACCCCAGATCCTGCTATACTAAATTGGGCGAGCCGCAACGATATTAACATATCAACTATTGCTAGTGAGGTTAACAAAACCAAAGGCAATAATTCTAGCGGTAATGAAGTAGTTGTATCATTACACTAGAGTAGTGGCGGAAGCGCGCATTATGCCTAAGCTATGCGGGGTGGCACTCTAAATGAATCCTGAAACAAATAACATACCTAAATTAGACACAACCAACACGAACCAGGTGCCGGACAAAACACCTCTTGATATTATTGCCCCGAATACAGCTGCCAATGCACAGGCCAAAAAGCAGGCCGCACAACAATCAAAACCAGTCCCCAAAAACGGAAACCCCAACAGTACCCAGAATTCTCTTCAAGTAGCAGAAATACGGGATGGGCTGGCAATAATGAATGATGGTTCGTTCCGCTCCGTTGTCATGGTCAAAAGTATTAACTTTGATCTTATGAGCACTCAGGAACAGGAGGCTGTTGAGTTTAGTTACCAGGGCTTTCTTAACTCGCTATATTTCCCGATACAGATATTCATTAGGTCCGAGAAGGTGGATCTTAGGCCCTACATTCTAAAGATGGACAAGCTGCGTACGGAGCAAGACAATATGCTACTAGCGTACTTAATGGAAGACTACATTTCATACATAGACTCGCTCAGTCAGCAGACCAATATCATGGACAAGAAGTCCTACATTGTCATTCCTTACTTCCCAATTATTGATGCTTCAAATCCTGCTGTTGCCCAGAGTAAAAACTTTCTTTCCGGACTAGGTGGTCTTTTCAACAAAAAGGATACGCACGTTACTATTAACGAAAATGACTTGCAGAATGCCAAAACCGAACTTAGAAATAGGGTGCAATCTGTATTAAGTGGGTTACTACAGTGTGGCATCCAGGGACTACCTCTAGATACTCAGGAATTAATTGAACTATTTTATGACACCTATAATCCTGACACTGCCACCAGACAACAACTGAAGACTTTCGATGATCTAAGTGCCGACGTAGTTACCAAAGGCCAGGGTGCCGCACCACAACCCCACCTACAGGGAGGTGCTGAATAATGCTTGGGCGATCTAAAAAACAACCCGTCGATCCGGTTGCTATAGAGCAAGCGCAAAAAGCTCGCGAAGAACAAGAAGTTCAAGCAGCCTTTCAAAAGGGCCTAACTGCACTTAGAGATTTCATTGCTCCAAGTTCTTTGGTTTTTAATAGTACATACTTTCAAATTGGTACGCGCTACGCTAGAACCTACTACGTCTACGGCTATCCGCGCCAAGTCTACACTGGCTGGTTAAGCCCATTAGTTAATATTGATGAAGTCATAGATATTAGCATGTACATATATCCGGTAGAGAGTAAGATCGTGCTTGAGAACCTTAAGAAAAAGGTAACTCAACTCGAGGCGGGAATACAAATTGACAGCGAAAAAGGTCGAATCCGAGACCCAGGCAAACAAGCAGCAATTTTAGATGCCGAAGAAATTAGGGACAAGCTTCAAGTAGGTGAAGAAAGGTTCTTTAGATTTGGTTTATACTTCACAATCTACGGCTCTAGCAGTGAGGAGCTGGAGTTCATTAGCCATAAGGTAGAGTCCATGCTTGGGCAACAACTTGTTTATAGCAAGGCTGCTTCGGCACAGCAAGAACAGGGCTTTAACTCTACAGTCCCCCAACTAAGCGACCAGTTGCAGATACGCAGGAACATGAGTACCGGTGCACTGAGTACCAGCTTTCCTTTCACCAGCGCTGACCTAACCCAAGAAAATGGCATACTTTACGGCATAAATATGCATAATTCGGGACTAGTAATATTCGATCGTTTCTCACTGGAAAATGGCAATTCAGTTGTTTTTGCCAAGTCTGGAGCCGGTAAAAGTTTTCTAGTAAAGCTCGAAGCTCTTAGGAGCATGATGTTTGGTACTGAGATATTTATTGTTGACCCAGAAAATGAGTATCAAAGGATGTGTGAGGCCGCTGGCGGTGCTTATGTCCGGCTCAGCTTAAACTCTTCCACCAGGATTAACCCATTTGATCTGCCAAAAGTAGTCGATAGCGAGGAGGCGGATAATGCCTTGCGATCTAACCTTATTACCCTGCATGGATTACTTAGGCTTATGATGGGTGGGGCACAGGCTGAACTACAAGGCAGCTCACAAATCACACTCCCAGCACTAACCCCTGGCGAAGAGGCAGACTTGGATTCTGCATTAATAAGTACATATGCCAAAGCCGGGATTACCAACGATCCACTGACCCATACTGCCGATCCCCCGACAATTCTAGACCTATACGATACCCTGCTGCACATGGGCGGCAACGGTCCGCAGCTTGCTCAAAGGCTAAGAAAATACACAACTGGTACTTTTGCAGGCATATTTTCGCAGGCTAGTAATATTAGTATAGAGAACCCGTTGGTCGTTTTTAATGTACGCGATCTAGAAGATGAACTTAGGCCAGTCGCGATGTACATAGTCCTAAACTACATCTGGAATAAGACTAAGACAGACCAAAAGAGAAGGCTTTTAGTTGTTGATGAGGCCTGGCAGCTCATGAAATACGAGGATTCAGCTAACTTTTTGTTTTCTCTATCTAAGAGGGCTAGGAAATATAACCTGGGTATTACCACCGTCACTCAAGACGTGGAAGACTTTATGGGTTCTCGAATGGGGCGAGCGATAGTAGCCAACGCCTCCATGCAGTTTCTGTTAAAGCAGTCCCCGACGGCGGTAGACGTACTAAGCAATGTCTTCAAACTAACTTCTGAGGAGAAAAAACGCCTCTCTCAATTCCCAGTCGGACAAGGCCTATTTTTTGCCGGATCAAATCACGTACACATACAAGTCATTGCCAGCCCTACAGAGACCAGCCTGATTTCAACCACGCCTACCGTCAAAGAAAAACCAGAAACAGGAGTCGAGGGTGTTCTTAATCAACCCCAGGGCACAATAAATCTTGGTGGTAATGTAGCTCAGGGGAGCGCCGGTAATGCCGCTTGAAACTAACAAACAAAAATATTTAACATGGCAAATGTATACGACCAAGACGATGACACGTTAAACCCTTCGGCCAAGGCCGCAGAAGAAACAACAGCACCAAAGTCAAGTACTAATTCGCTTGGTTCTGTTCGGGACGCAGAGTCTAGTGGTGCAGTTCCTGAAGAACAAACCTCATCAAGCACAGGCGGCTCTACGGGAAGCCAAGGATCGTCTGGTTTCTATAGCGGCACTGGTTCTCAGAGTAGTAGGGGATCCAAAAAGCGTTCGGGCGGAGGCCTAAAAAGATTTGGCATTAGTCGCCGGGTGGCAATCGCCGGCGGTGGTGTAGGCGTTGGAGCAATCTCCGCTTTAGTAGTAAGTTTCTTAGTGCTGGTGCCACTCAAGATAGAAAATACCGTTAATATGCTGCAGAATCATTACTTTGCTTCTAGTGAAGGGGCCGTTAGTGATGAAACAGACAATCTTTTTGACAGCTATATTGAGCAGCATGTGCTGCCCGGATATAAGAGCTGTGGAACCACTTTATCCAGGGCTTGCAGAGCGGTCAATTTTGGTACAGACCCAATTTCTGCACTATATCAAACGTGGAGTCAGGCAAGAATAGAAAACACTCTGGCCAGCGATTACCATATCGAGTTTGCCTACAAGCCACAAAATAAAACTTGGTACTTAAAAGCTCCTGGACTTGGTAGCGAAGGGGCAGATATTGGTGAGGATGGATCCGGCCTAGGACAAGTTTTTAATAGTCGAGCCGAATTTAGAGCTGCAGCAAGAGATAGCTTAAATACAGCACTAGAAAGCGAGACTAAATGGAAAGAAGTTCTAGTACGGTATAAAGTTGGGCGCTTACTTGAAGAAAAGTACGGTGTTCGGCGCTGCTTAATATTCTGTGGTGTAACTGACCCCCTAAGGGATCATGTTGATGATCAGAAAATAGCCGCTAAACTTTTCCTAACACAAAGGGTCATAGGTCCCAGAAACAATACCTTGGGCATTGTACTAGAGTGTTTCTTCAATACGGCAACCAGCTGCGACCCAGAGGATACCCAAACAAACGCTGATCCCGGAGCTCCAGCCGAGAATGGTGCTACCGAGTCTCCCGCAGTAGACGTACCGGTGAGCGAGGGACTTAGAAATATTGCCGCGAGCTATGATATAGACGACCCGGCAGCGCTTGAAGCTTTGCAGAGTAAATATAACGATATAGCGGATAAAGGTTTCCAGAAGTGGGTTATTACAGAAGGCCTGACAAACATAGGCGTTAGCACCGAAACCGCAGATACCACTGCTAGCGCAGTACCAATAATAGGCTGGGCGAATATCCTGGCTCAATGGGTTAATGAAGTCAATAAGGCCAGCGGCGACCTAAAGAAATTCAGATTTATAGTAAATGGGAGTGCCGCTGTTAGTCTGTTCTCCATGTATCAGACATATGCTGATGAAGTGCATACCGGACACGTCACTGCCACAGAACTGGGCTCTATGAATAGCTCTTTGGGTCCGGGTGGTGGCAGCTCTACTGACCCTGAGATGGGCGGTACCGGCGACGAAACCAGCACGCCTCTTTACCAATACTTATCTGGTGATAGCAATAGCTCCAGCGCATCGGCTGTGTCGCTCAGCAACTCTCTTCTTGGCAGTGCAGATGCCGACTCAACTGATTCCTATCAATCAGGTAACTATAAGTGCAACAACGGTCAGCCCGTTCCGAGCGGACAGTTAGTTTGTCCGGAAGAGAGCTTGGGTGGAGGTAATAGCCTAGCCAACTCTCTGCACGATGCGATCAATCAGGGCGGCGGGTTCATAACAACTTTGGCTAGTGTTTGGAATGATACCGTTGGTAAACCGTTCCAACTTGTTGGCAGTATTTTAGGCAGCGCTTTTAAGGTTCTGGCTGACGCTGAGAACGCCTCCTGTTCTTTGCCGGGCGGCGTCAATCCACTTGCAGCTTACTGTGCGGCAGAACAAACCGTTAAAACATACTTGCCGAAGATTATTAACGATGTTGCTAACAATCTAATCCCTGATCCATTTAGTACTAACATGAGTGGCGGTAGAACTTTTGACATGATGGCTGCCGGTGCTGACGTATCTGGTAACGATTATGCGCACGAAGGACTTGGCGGCAAGCAATTAACTTCCTCTCAAGCAACTGCCATAATAAACGCGCAGCAGGAACAACAACAGGAACAGTTTGAGCACGAACCGCTATTTGCCCGGCTTTTTAGCGGTAGTAGTACTTATTCACTAATATCCAAGGTCTCTATGGATATGCCATCAGATTTTCTTAGTGGATCCGCAGACTCTTTTGCTAGCATTGTTAGTAACCCATTTGGTCCCATTTTTAACGGTTTCTCTTCACTGTTTACCTCCAAAGTCAGCGCCGATAGCCCCAACGTCAGCGACCCATTTGGCGTGCCACAGTACGGCTATACCCAGCAAGACCTAGACGCTATAGGCGACCCAGTAGCCTATTGGGACGCACATTGCACAGACAACTCTTCTACTGGTTACCAAAAAGATAATAGCTACAATAATGCGGCGGTCGGGACACAGGATAGTAGTACTGGTGAGCCAGTAAACACCCAGACCGATCCTTGTGAACTACTAATGGCTGCGGTCGGAAGTGACGGTGGGTCATACAACACAGACCTTTTAACTAAAGATGATCTTGCTGACCTTTATGGCTCATCGTCGTCTAGTAGTACTGCGCCAACTCCCTCTAGCAGTGGTTACACCGACCCATTCCATGGCAGTAAAAACCTAGTGTACAACCGAGTCGATGAAGGCGTAGACTTTGCTACCGATTCAAGCGTACCAATATATGCAATTGGTAGTGGCATCGTAACGGAAGCCACTGAGTCTAGTTCGTTTTATACCACTTCCGCTGGACATGCTGACTGGATTACTTACCAATTATCTAGCGGTCCGGCTAAAGGTAAGTTTGTTTACGTTGCTGAGGGCTGCTCTCCGGTGCTGGTTCACGCGACTGAAATAGTCGGTCCAAATACGCAGCTCTGTACAGTTTTACCGGACAGTATTGAAACCGGCTGGGCCGTTAATGCTACTGAACAGGCAGCTGCCGCCATTAATGTTTACCAAGAGGGTAACGCCACAGCTTATGGACAGAATTTTGAAGAGCTTCTAACCAGCCTGGGCGTGAATAAGGCTTGTTATGACCATCCGGGCGAAGCATTAGAAGGTGCTTTGCCGCCGGGTTGGCCGCAGTGGGTTACCAATCCCGCCACGAAAGCAGGAGGTAACCAATGTTAACCACACCACGCTTAAAGAAATTAAGCCCTTTTCGCTACAGCAGCTTTCTTTTAGTGGTACTTTGCCTATTCCTGGGGATATCTAGTTACTTTCCAGCTACTGCCGATCCCTTGCCTCAAAGTGAACTCCAAGCTCTAGGGGAGTATCCCAACTGGGTAGCAACATCGTGTGGTGGTAGTCAAGGCTCGGTTGATCAGCAAACCTCTGCGGATCCAGACGGTGCAAGCTTCCCCAACCTTGACCCTATAAGCATGGCAAATGCCATTGATCGTTTTATCCACGAACAGAATCCTAGCGGGGAACTCAATAACCTAGGCTCTATTATTGTCGCAAGTGCTCAGAACGCTGATGTAAATCCCTTTCTAATTGTGTCTATCGCTAAAGAAGAATCAAATCTTGGTGATCCTAGTGTATATAACGTCTCTCAAGGCAGTAACTCATTTGGGAGAACAGCAACCAATAGCCAGCCGCACTTTCAGGGAAGTGGTGGCACTTGGTATAAATGGACTTCTGTTAAGGCTAGTGTGGACTACACAGCACCAGAAAATATTAATGCTGTTGGTGGGGGAGATATAGCCTCGTATCTAAGAGATCAGTATGGTTCAGCAATAGACAACAATAACTTATTTACCATAATTAACGAATATGCCCCATCCTCACAAAACATGACCACACAGTACATTTCTAACGTGCAGGGCTGGGTACAAACAATGGTAAATTACACTGGTACCTCTGATGCCAGTCCGGCTGCTGTTTCAAATAATAACTGTTCTTGCACTACGGCATCGACCACGTTAGTTGGTAACGATAATCAGGAGAAAATATTCAATTACTTTATTGGTAAGGGCTTAAGCCCAGCTCAATCGGCAGGCATCGATGGTAACTTTGGACAAGAGTCTGGTTGGAATCCTAATGATCCAGGAGGATATCTAGCGCAGTGGAATGGGAGTAGACTAGCGGCATTGCAAGCCTATGCACAGAAGGAGAATCAGCCTGTAACTAGTCTTGGTTTGCAACTAGACTATGTCTGGCTGGAGCTTACCAATGGACCTGGAGCGGGTGCGGATGAAAGTCAGGCCTTAACAGACTTAAAAGCAACCACGACAGCTGCAGCAGCAGCGACCGTCTTTAGTAACGACTACGAAAACCCTGGCGATCCTCAACTACAGAATCGGATAGATTATGCCAACCAAATCCTGCAACAGTACGGTGGTAGCGATTCGGGTACCGGCGGGACAGCATCGTCTTGTACCGGTATTGTGCAGTGCAACGGCTCCTCGCCAAGCACTACCAGCGACTTGAGCCAAGTCAGGCAGGAAGTGGTTTGCATTGCCCAGGAAGAGCTTTCTCTTTGGAATAATGGCTCCATGAAGCCAGGTTTTAGGGCCAACGACTCGAGCAGCTTTTCCAAATACACGACTAACTTAGACGAGTATTGGTGTGCGGATTTTGTGAGTTGGGTGTATGACCAAGCAGGATATCCGCTGCAGTCAGATCCTAATTGGCTAGTTCCTGGAGTACAAAGTGTTCAAGCTATTGGCGAACAGAATGCCAATTTCCACTGGCATCCAGCCGGCAGCTATACCCCTAAACCCGGCGACATAGTTGTGCACTTGAGTGGTGAGGCTCATGTTAACATTGTGGTGTCGGTTAGTGGCAACACTATGACACTAGTTGGCGGTGACCAGAATGCCGATAGTGCCGGCTATCCGGATGGTTCGAAAGTTAGTGAATATACGGATAACGGATTCAGCGGCGTAGATGGCATAACTGGGTACGTAACGCCGGATTAGGAGGAATTTTGCAAGAATTCAATCAAGGCAAATGGCTTAAAAGAACAGTCTTGGTGCTTGTAGTTATTGTCTTAGCAGTTATTGGGTTTAGCGTCTTTAAAAATATAGGTTTCCGTATATCTGGTGTTGAGCCTGATACCAGTAACTTTGCTAGTATTTCTCCTTTTATGAAGATTAGTTTTAATAGAACACTAAGCAGCAAAGGGCTAGTTCTTAGTTCAAGCTATTCAATTATTAGCTCATATAAAGTTAGTGGCAGTGATCTTTTTGTAGACTTGAAAGTCCCTCTTACCGCCGGCTATCCATATTATGTAAAAGTTGTTAGGGTGCAGGACACGAAAGGCAATGTGCTTAAAAACCAAACAATAAGTTTCACTCCAAAAAATATTGCCTTTCAAAACTTATCTCCCGATCAACAACGAGCACTACTCGAAACTCAAGCCAAGAAACCAGACAGTAAGGCTAACATAACGTATAACAACTTCGATTACCTGACTAATTACGGTCTCACCGATACCCAGGTGGATACTTTAGAGCAAGCCTTCTTTAACTTTAAAGAGGATGCAAAGGTCGTAACAATATCCACCCCCAGCGTGGCAGCTGCTCCTCATAGCGCCGACACCAGTAGTACCCAAGGCACAATAACCTTCTCGGTGAGCGTCGACGGTACCGACTATAATGCGAGCGTTAACTATACTCAGCTAGGCGTAGACGCCCAACTATATTTATACAATCCATCCACCAATGCCCAGGTGTTTAATTCCTATAGCGTTGCTAACGGTGAAGATTAATGAGAGGCTTACGCCCTTTAATAGTGTTAGTTAGGGTTATTATTACCTGACAATCCGCTAAACAGTCGATCAGGTTCTTTTGCCGGGTTTGGTCCATTTCACTAAACACATCATCTAGCAGCACTATTGGTTGGCGTTCATATTTCTTTTGCATCAGACCAACTTCACATAGCTTAAGGGCAAGCACTATTGTTCTATTTTCACCCCTAGACGCTGTCTTTTGGTGATGAACGTGGTTAATACTAAACACAAAGTCTTCTCGGTGCGGTCCAGCAGAAGTAAAACCTTTTTGGTGGTCTTCGCTTAAACTGTCCTCTAGGTACTTTAAAAAGCTTGTTTCGTAAGTCTCCTCAGGCCACTCATTTTGATACTTAAGCGTCACAATGTCCTTGCTACCAGATATGTCTTTGTACTTTGCATTAACCTCGTCTTTTATGCTCTCTATTAATTTGTTTCGGCTTTTAACGATTTGCCCTGACAGCTGGCTAAGCCTGACGTTCCAAACAAAAAATTTCTCTTTGCTGACGCTGCTAACAGTTTTAAGTAGATGATTTCTTTGCGCCAAGGCCCTTTTGTATTGTCTCAGTTTCGTAGAATAACCCGCCTCAATCTCAGAAATTAAATCATCAAAATATTCCCGCCGCCTATCAGGACCTCCAGACAGCATGTGCATTTGTTCCGGCTCAAACAAAACAACCGGCGATATATTCTTGCTGCTTAGCCGAGCATACTCCTTGCCGTTTAGCCTAAAGGTCTTGTGTGGTGACTTTTCTCTCTCTATTTTGATTGCTCTTTTGCTGTTTTTATCGTCAAGCGACTGTAGGCTAGCCCAGCTCTTATTAAAACTAATAAGGTCCTGGTCTTTAGCTCTATAACTTTTACCCTGGCAAATTACCAGTATGGCCTCAAGTAGGTTAGTTTTACCGCTACCGTTTGGGCCAACTATTAAATTAATACCTGGCTTAAACGCAAATTCAGCATTTTCGTAAGACCTAAAATTAACTAGTTTTAGGCTTTTAATCATTATCTAATTCTAGCGCTTAGCTTTTTAGCGGCATAATGACGTGCCTATAAGACTTGTCCTTGGTTTCCGATAGCATGGTTGGTTCAAGCCTGCCGTTAAAGCCAAATTCAATCTCATCGCCGCCAATTACGCCCAGCGCATCAAGCAGGTAGCGCGAATTAAGTGTAATGCTGGCGCTTCCTTTAATCTTACCCTTGGCGGTTGAGGTGTTCTCGCCTAGCTGAGAAGCTACAGATCTAATACTCAGCTCTTTCTTTTCTTCGCTTAGCTCAATGGTTACGCTGCCAGCGCTTTCCCTGGCAAACAAACTAGAGACTTTTGTGACATTTGTTAGATCAGCCTTTTTAACTACTGCGCTGTTTTCAAATTTCTCTGGAATGAGCTTTTGGTAGTCTGGGTACTTGCCGTCAATTTGTCTGGTTACTAGCTCAATGTCGCCTAGAGTAAACAATACTTGCTGCTCATCAAACCTAGCCTTGATGGTCGTTACGTCGTCTCCAAGCACCCTTAAAAGGTCTTGCATGGAAGAGGAGGGGATTAGTAGCTCAAACTCGCTCTTGATCGGTCCGACTTTCTTTTCCGCCAATCTGTAACTATCTGTAGCTGCCAAATACAGCTGACCGTCTTTAGCGCTTAGCAAAACCCCGGTCAGAACCGGTCTGGTCTCGTCACTGGAAGCTGCAAAAACAATTTGTTGAAGGGCTTTTTTGAAGGCTTTTCCATCAACCGTCCATTCTTTGCCGTCCTTAAGCGCCGGCATAACAGGGAAGTCGTCAGCTATTATCCCGTTTACAACAGACTTGTATTGGTCGGTGCTGACGTGGAGCTTAGTTTCTTCAAGAGACAGCTCAATAATTCCTTCTGGCAAACTACTGACGAAGTCTTGCATAAGCCTGGCCGGCACAGTGATCGAGCCCTCTTCGCTAACTTTGGCGCCTATATAGTGGGTTATGGCTATGTCTAGGTTGGTTGCCGAAATACTTAGGCGGTTCTTCGAGGTTTTAACCAAGACGTTGGCCAGAATCGGCAGCGTCCCTCGGCTACTCGCTACTTTAGCCACCGAATTTAGAGCTTTGTTTAGGTTCTCCTGGGTTACTTGTAGTTTCATGTGGTTTGTCCTCCAATAACAACAAATTTATTTAAATAACATGTAGTAGTAATAGTTATATATGTGTAAAGCGTGGACAAAATCATTTTTAGCGAAGTTAATATTTTTTTAATGTTTGTGGAAGAAGGGTAGGAAAAGCTGCGAACTATAGGTAGCAAAACTAGGTAAGTTTTAAACACGCCCGAGAAAATAAAAATTGGGCCCGTGCCCAACCCCCGTGTTTGTAACCAGCTTTTCCATAGTTTATTCACTAATATTCCTCCGTTTGCCGCTAGTTATACAGCTGCTCCTTTATCTCGGTTATTGCGCTTCTAAGAGCCGCATCAAGTTGTGACTCCTCTGAAATCTTTCTCACAGAATGCATGGCGGTAGTGTGGTCTTTTCTGCCCAGCTCCCTAGCTATTTTCGGATAACTAAGCCTTAACTCTTCGTGGAGTATATACATGGCAACCTGTCTTGGTACGACTATGTCTTTATCTCTTCGTGGTCCCACTATATCTTCCATGGGTATCTGGTAGTGTTTAGCCGTTCTCTCAATAATTTGCTTGGCGCTTAAATGTTTTGGTCTGTTCTTGCTGACCAGCAGGCTAGAAGCTATAGGTACGGTCGGCTCAATTCCTCTAACGTCGCACCAGGCTAGAAGCTGGTTAAGAGCACCCTCCAGGTCCCTAACGTTAGTCTGAATAGTCGAAGCTAGGTATTCGACGACCTCTTCGTCTAAATCCGTATCGTGCTGTTCGGCCTTGGTCTGAATAATAGCGCAGCGGGTCTCAAAATCTGGCGCCTGCATGTCTATGCTCATCCCACCACCAAATCTGGACTTAAGTCTGTCCTCAAGCATAGCAATATCTCTCGGCGGTTTATCCGAGCTCATAATTATCTGCTTATCCGCCTGGTGCAGGGTATTAAAGGTGTGAAAGAACTCTTCTTGAATCTTGTCCTTACCAGCCAGAAACTGAACATCATCAACAATTAACACATCGGCCGACCTATAAGTATTAGCAAAAGTTGCCACGTTCCTACCTCTAAGGGCCTGAACAAACTCGCTAACAAACTGCTCGGTCGCAATATATAGAACTTTGGCGTCAGGGTTCTTAGCCTGAAGGGCATTACCAACCGCCTGGATAAGATGAGTCTTGCCAATTCCAACTCCACCATATAGATAAAGCGGATTATATTTAGTCCCTGGCTGTCCAGCCACTGCCTGACAGGCTGCAAAAGCCAGCTCGCTACCGGCGCCAACTACGAAGTTATCAAAGGTGTATTTCTCGTTTAAGCTTTGCCTGTAACCCCTATGACCACTAGAAGCTAGGCTTTCTGGCTCGTTTGTTTTAACGGGTGGTTGTGCCATTACGTCACCTGACATACTTTTAACTGACGAAATAGTAACCATTTTGTAGTCTAGTCGATCCACTTTTATTCCTTGTTTTCTCAGAGTTTCGGCAATCAGGTTGTTATATTTCTTTTCCAGCTGCTGCTTAATAAAGACGTTAGACACTCCCACTATGACTACACCATCCTCAGCCTTAACTAGACTAGTGTTCTTAAACCACGTTAGGAAGCTGCCCTTAGATAACGTAACTTCAATCTCGCCTAAGGCAGCCTGCCAAACCTCGTCTTGCACTCCTTTTACCTCTCTCTTTGGTTTAGTACTATAACTAAATTATACAAAGTTTTCCACACATTTATATTTTAGTCCCCAACTTTCCGTAATTGCTTTATTAGAAATCTTACAAACGGATAAGAGATTATACACAGCAAAAAACCGCCCCTGTTATATTTGTGGACAAATAGCAAACCTTAGTGGATAAAAGCCTTAATATTGCGATAAAACATTGTCAAAAACACGCCGATTTTAACTCGGTGGGAGCGATTTATGGCTTTAAATTTCAATAATTGGAAATATTAAAAAATTATTAAATTTTTGTATTTAAATTTGACCCGAAAATGCTTGCTCGTTTAAAACTGAAGCCAGGAAAAAGAGAGGGTAATATGAAAAGAATTAAGAAAGTTGCACTCGTTCTTATAGCCGCAAGCCCAGTGTACTTTTATTCAACCAGCCTGGCCGACAGTGGCAATATTGGACAGGTCGAAAGCTTTCTCCAGAACGTAATCACCACAGTTGCAGGACTTGCTGGGCTAATAGCTACTGGCTTCTTTATTGTTGGCGGACTTCGCTACATCACTAGCGCCGGGAACCCCATGCACCTAGACAAGGCTAAGCGAACCATTCTATATTCGGCCCTCGGTTTAGCTATAACGATTGGGGCATTCGTTTTAAGCAATATTGTAACCAGCCTAGCCAATAACGCATTTGGAGGGCAATAGATGTTATTCGCAGATATAGCAAGCGCCAAAGACGTAATGAGCTCAGTAGTAAGCCCTTTAGTGCTGACACTATCTGCTATAGCCGGGTTAGTATTTATCCTGATCTTAATTTACTCAGGCTTTCAATACATTACTAGCTCAGGTAATCCAGAAAAGCTCCAAGCCTCCAAGAAGATAATGAAAGATTGTCTTATTGGCATAGTCCTAATTATTGGCGCTGCCACAATAACCGCAATTCTAAATCATGCTTACGGCTCTCAACCAACCGGCACAGCAAGCAACCTACCCAATCTAGCCGCCATAAAACCCCAGTCAACATCGCCTGGGCTCGTGGGAGTCCTGATCGATGCCATAACGGGGATGCTGCAAGACCTTATTCAGTCTATAGCCAGACCTATCATATCCGCGCTGGATTACTTTACATCCGGGACGCCTCTTGTAGCTGACAATCCTAGCGTATTTAGTCTTTGGTTGATCACTGCCGCAGTGGCAGACTCACTATTTGTCTTAATAGTTGGCTTGCTGGGCTTCCATGTCATGAGTGCCTCCACCTTAGGGCTAGACGAACTAGACATTAAACACATATTCCCACAAATTTTAGTAACTTTCTTGTGCCTGAATAGCTCCATCTTCTTAATTGACATAATTATTACCTTGAGCAACGGCATGATAAACGCAGTTAAGGCGGGCTTTGATTATTCAAACGTCTGGACGGTCCTCGAGAAAGTAACAGACAGTTCTGGTAGCACGGGCCTGGCCGGTCTTTTAATAATGATTATATTTCTAGTACTAGCCTTCATACTTCTTGTTTACTACGTTGGACGCCTAGTAACTCTTTACCTCGGGGCAGTACTAGCGCCTATCTTGATTCTCCTCTGGCTGCTACCGAGTTTCAAGGATTTTGCCTCTAATGCTGCAAAAACCTACCTGAGCACGGTATTTGTGCTATTCATTCATGTAATAATTCTTCTTCTCGCATCGTCAATCTTTGCCGGTCTTGTTAGTGGGTCGGCCTCGACGCCAGACACAATAATGTCTCTTATAGTTGGTATGTCCACACTTCTAGCTCTAATTAAAACTCAGGGTGTTCTGGCGCAGCTAAACTATGCCAGCATTGGCCCCAAGGCCATTAGAAGACTTAGCAGCCAGTTTGTTAGAGGATTAAGCGGAACTAGCTATAGCTATAGCGAGAGTTAATTATGAAGACATCTAATATACCGGCCCAGATAACTACGGTAGAAGATAAAATAACAGGGAATCTATCCTTTAAGCAGCTACTAATTCTTGTTGCTGCAATATGTAGCGACTTCCTAATATTTATTGTAGTCCCAAGACCCCTAAAAATATCTGCTCTTAAAGTTGCAATCTGCTGTGCGGTAACCGCATTAATCTCCAGCCTGGCATATAAGCATGATGGCAGACTGCTTTATTCCTGGGCTCGCTTAATATATAGATTCAACTCCAGACCAAGGTTCTATGTATACAACAAAAACGATCTTTCTTTTCGTCCGAACTTTGACACTAAACAGCGAGCTATAGAAAACCAAGAATCGGTAGTCGAAGATAAACCAATGGAGGACATTAAGTATAGCCTCGAAAGTCTTAATAAACTTTCTCTAGAGGAATATATAGAAATTAAGTTTTCGAGAGATAAGAAAGCAGGGTTGAAGGCATATGTTTCGCAGGTCAAATAATAGGGCATCATATAATAGGGCATCATCTAGAAAACAGGTAAGCATTAAGTCTGTTAGCGATAGCATTCTTGAGCTCGACAACAACGAGTACAGGGCGATTCTAGAAGTTAATTCCATTAATTTTGAGCTAAAAAGTGACATCGAAAGAGACGCCACAATAGATATTTACCAAAGCTTACTAAACTCACTGCCTTGCCCGGTGCAAATTGTAGTTCGAGTAAGGTCCATAGATATAGATAGCTACGTTGCTAGTTTTAGTAGCTTTGCTGCAGTCGAAAACAGAATATATAAAACTCAAATATCAAACTACCAGCAATTTGTTAAAAAACTCGTAAGAGAAAATAAAATTCTAACAAGAAGGTTCTATTTAATAATCCCTTTTGAAGCTAAAGATAAAGCCAATCACACCGAAAATCTTAATCTCTACTGCGACATTTTAACCAAGAATTTTAATAAACTGGGTATTTTGACTAAACGGCTAACTAATCTTGAGATTGTTAATCTGTTTTATGGCTTTTACGACGCCGAAAAATCAAAGAACCAGCCCTTAAGCGAGTTAATGTTCAACTTTTCAGGGGAGGTCGTATGTTAAATTCACTAGCATTACCTCGTCTTTCAAAACAGAAAAAGGACGATAGCCAGCTATATGAATACGGATTACAGGACTTAACGGATATAATTTCCTACTCCGGACTGGAAGAACAAAAAGACCACATTGTCATAGACGGGAAATATTTTAGGCAAGTAATAATATCCGGATATCCTCTTAAAGCGATGTCGGGATGGCTAAATAATTTAGTTAACTTCAGTGAAGATATCGACATAAGCTTTCATATCAGCGAGGTCCAATCGTTTAAAGCGCTTCCTAAACTAAACAGGAAAATAACAGAGCTAGAATCCACAAAACGCGCCATGATTCGCGGTGGCCAAATACTCGGGCCTGACGTAACCGATCCTCTCGAGTCAGCCAAAAACCTGAGGGATAAGATTCAAAGGGGACAAGAAAAACTGTTTCAAGTTTCCATTTATATATCAATAAAAGCCGACACCCTGGAAGAACTAAATAAGACTACCAAAGTGTTAGAATCGGTGCTTGCTTCAAGCCTTTTCTATACAAAGACAGCCATCTACCAACAAATTGAAGCACTTCAATCTGTCTTGCCTAGAGCCGAGGATGTGCTTAGTCAAAAAAGAAACTTAGACTCCTCCTCCGCCGCTTTGACGTTCCCCTTCATGTCCTCGGAACTAGTGCAAGAGAACGGAATTCTATATGGAATCAATAAATCCAATAACTCACTAGTAATTATTGATAGATTTAGTCTAAATAACGCTAATAGCATAATTTTTGCAGAATCTGGAAGTGGCAAGAGCTACGCAACTAAAATAGAAATTTTAAGACAACTGATGCAAGGCACTAAGGTAATAGTTATCGACCCAGAGAGGGAATATAAACTTCTGGCAGAGTCTATAAGCGGAAGCTACGTAAAACTTTCTATTAAGTCTAAACAAAAGATAAATCCTTTTGATATAGCCTCAACCCAGAGAAAGAAAAACGATTTAGCTGAACATACCCAGGATCTAACTCAAATCATTGCTTTAATGCTAGAAGGACTAAATCCTAGGGAAAGGGCTGCAGTAGACAAGGCAATTATTAATACATATAAAAACTCGCCCAAGGCAACTCCGCTCTTACAAGATTTCTACGCAGAACTTCACGGTTTAGGACAACTAAAACTTTGTGAGCGACTTGAAAAGTATATATCAGGCAGCTTAGCTAACGTCTTCAATGCCCCGACCAATATAAATCTATACAACCGGCTCATAGTCTTTGACATCAAAGATGTTCCAGAAAACCTTAGACAGATAATGATGCTGATCATATCTATATATGTTCAGAACCAAGTTAAGTTGAGACCCGAGAAAAGACTTTTAGTAATAGACGAAGCCTGGTTGTTATTACAGGAAGAAGAAAGCGCACGTTTTATCTCCGGGTTGGTCAGGCGAGCAAGGAAATACTATCTAGGAGTAGCAATAATTACCCAAGCCGCAAATGACTTTCTGAATAGCGACTATGGTAGAGCTATAGCATCTCAAAGTAGCCTGAGGATTCTAATGCGTCAGGACACAACTACTGTAAAGAATGTATCAAGCGAGTTTAAGCTGAGTGAATTTGAGCAAGACTTTCTCCTCACTTGTTCCAAGGGTGAAGCGCTAATAATCGCAGACCAAAACCATGTTGCCTTAAAGGTAGTTGCTTCAGAAAAAGAGCACCCGTTGATCACAACAAATCCTAAGGAACTTTATATATGAACCCCCTCCTTCTTAAAACGGGCACGTCGATACGTAAAGAAATTATTGTCGCATGTTCAATTGTAATCTTTTTGATTTTCATGCCAGTTTTCAGCGTATTTGCATTGACGCATGTTAAGACGCCCTCCGCAGCTAGCCAAATGTCGACGATCACGTCATTCCCGGGCGATCTGTATGCTTGGGGTAATTGCACCTGGTGGGTTTTTATTCGCAGAGAACAGATTGGCGAACCTATTCCTAATACTTGGGGGAATGCAGCTACTTGGGCTGTTAGGGCGGCCGCTGATGGTTATGTAGTGGACCACACCCCAAGCTACGGAGCAATTATGCAAGTATCGGATGTTGATGGCGGGTTAGGCCATGTGGCCTTTGTGGAAAGCGTTGGCCCTGATGGCACTTGGAACATCTCTGAAATGAATGTCAAAGGCCTTGATGTAGTGGATTACAAGTCGAACCCGCCATCTTTAGCTGCTAATTATAACTTTATACATAATGAGCTATAGCAAGACACCTGATAGAAAAGTTGACAACCATACAAACATGTATACACTTGTATATATGAAGACAGAAGTTATAACTACACAAAGTGTACGTAAGTGGGGAAATAGCTCAGGTGTTCGGTTGCCGAAAAAAATTCTTAAAGCCGCCAAACTTGAAGACGATCAGCAGGTGACGGTGAGCCTAAAAGGGCAATCAATAATTCTCACTCCAGTAAAGTCGAATGATGAGTATACTCTGAAAAAAATGCTCGAAGGAGCAACGCCAAACAACGCACATGGTGAGTTCGATTGGGGACCTGATGTTGGGGCAGAAATCATCAATGACTGATGCAGACTACGTGCCTGAAAGGGGGGATATCGTCTGGATGGTGCTAGAGCCTCGAGTGGGTCATGAACAATCAGGGAGGAGGCCCGTACTGGTACTTTCTCCTAAAGAACTCGCACGCCACACCAACCTAGCTGTTATATGTCCCATAACTAGTAAAATTATTGGGCTTCCACAGGAAGTAGAGCTAACTAAAACGAAAACAAAAGGAGCTATTCTACCTTTCCACGTAAGGAGCGTCGACTTTCGTTCGAGAAGGGCGAAATATATAGAAAAGGCTCCAACGTACATCCTGGAGAAAGCAGTAAAAGGGGTGCAAAATATTATTTTGCCAGGATAGATATTTTTGTATCTGCACTGAGGGCGACGGTCTCACTTTACTTTATGTCCATTGACAGATATAGTTGTCACGACAATACCTAGTTAAATTTTTTAAGATCAGGACTCAAGCGTGCCCAAACGAACTTATCAGCCGAAGAAAAGATCACGAGCCAAAGAGCATGGCTTTATGAAAAGAATGTCCTCAAAAGCCGGACGCAACGTACTTCAAAGACGACGCACTAAAGGCAGAACCAAACTTACAGCTTAAGAGGAAGATATGCTAAATAGAAGGCACCGTTTCCATGGATACGGAAGCTTAAAGAGGGTATACGCTAACTCCACTAGCGTTAGGGGTCAATACTTGAGCCTCAGGTATGGTCAGAGAAAGAATCGTCCCTACAGAGTGGCAGTTGTTGTCGCTAAGAAAGTTAACAAATCGGCGGTAAAGAGGAATAGGATTAGACGCCGTATTTATGAGATCGTCAGACAATATAACTTAAAAGACGAAATCGATTACATAATTACCGTATACGGTGACCAAGTTGCTGAAATGCCAGCGGACGAGCTGAAAAACCAAGTCGAGAGCCTACTAGCTAAAGTGCACTAATCTACCCCTATAGAACACCTTTAGAACGTGTTATAGTATTAGTCGACTATGTTTACAACCCTGATTGTTAAGCCTATCTTCAATTTGCTCGTGCTCATCTATGCCATTATCCCAGGGCATAACTTCGGCGTAGCTCTAATTATCTTCACCATAATTATCCGTTTGCTGCTTTGGCCACTACTTAAAAAACAGCTGCACCAAGCTAAAGCTATGCGCAAACTCCAGCCAGAAATAAGGCGTATTAAAAAAGAAACAAAAGGTGACCGAGCTAAAGAATCACAAATGCTCATGGAGCTATATAAAGAGCGGGGCATCAACCCCTTTGCCGCCTTTCCAACTCTAATACTCCAGTTCGTAGTTCTTATTGGGCTATACAGCGGCCTTAGAAAAGTTATTAACGACCCTTATCAGATAATCGCTTTTGCCTACAAACCTCTCCAGCACCTCAGTTGGATGGAGCATCTATCCAAAAACATCCATATGTTTGATGAAACACTTCTTGGTTTTGTCCATTTGAGCCAACCAGCACTTAAGGACGGTAATATCTACTGGCCAGCCATGGTTATTGTCCTAGGTAGTGCCATCATGCAGTACTTCTCTAGTAAGCAATTACTGCCTCAAGACAAAGACCAAAAGGGTCTTAGAGAGATTCTAAGATCAGCTAACAAGGGTGACCAAGCCGATCAATCCGAAGTCAACGCAGCAGTTGGGCGAAGTACTCGTTACTTCCTCCCCGTCATGATCTTCCTTTTTACCGTCAACCTGGCCTCAGCCCTAAGTCTTTACTGGCTAACTGGTGGAATAGTTGCCTTTATCCAACAGAGTATTGCCCTAAGAGAAGACGAAGAAGAAATGGAAGCTATTGCCGACAGGCCATCTAAAGATGTATCAAGTATCCCAGAAGCCGAGATTGTTGCATCGAAGCCAAAGACAAAGACTAAAAAATCTACTCCTAAGAAAAAGAAGAAAAATAGGAGGAAGAAAAAATGAATGAATCTATGGAAGAAGCCATTCTTTATGCAAAAAAATATATTGAGGACCTTCTATCTTTTTTTGGTCTCAACACCGACGTTTATGCCACCAGTGACGATGAAGTCATTCAACTAAGCGTTCCAAGTACTAGACTCAACGGTTTTCTAATAGGGCAACACGGCGAGAATATGCGTTCATTACAATACCTAACCAGCACGGCCCTTAAGAACAACAACTTTTCCAACACCAGGGTTAACGTCGACGTGGCAGATTATAAAAAGCAAAGGGCAGACCGCTTGCGAGATCAAGCTGAAGAGTGGGTCAAACAGGTCAAAGACACCAAAAAGGACATGGACCTCAAGCCCATGAATGCTGCAGACAGAAGAGTCGTTCATAAACTAGCCGCTGAATTCGGTCTGACAAGCGACTCCGAGGGTGAAGGTAGAGACCGTCACATAGTTCTTAAAGTAGAAGAAAAGTAGCTACCTCTTACCTAGAACATCCTCGTATACTTTCATGGTCTCTTTTGCCATTTTTATCCAGGAGTATTTCTTTACTCGCTGGTGGCCCTTTTTAATAAGCTCGTTTCTAAGAGTGTTGCTTGACAGTACGTCTTCTAGTGCGTTCTTCATGTCATCAACGTCATAAGGATCAAAATATTTAGCCGCACCACCATATATTTCCGGCAAGCATGTAGCGCTACTACTAACGACCGGCGCCCCATAAGCCATGGCTTCTAGTCCTGGCAGCCCAAAACCTTCACTTAGAGAGGGAAAAACATACGCTCTGGTATTTTCATACAACCACTTAAGTTCACTATCATTAACAAACCCAGTAAAGAAGACATTATGAACTCTAGCTTTTGCCACAAACTGCTTTAATCTCTTGTAGTTACCGTCTTCCTTGCCAGCCAATACCAGAATTAGGTCTGGACGCTTTTTCTGAATTTCACCAAAGGCCTTAACAAGGCGCTCCAAGTTCTTATGAGGAAAAGACCTGCCAACGTAGAGAATAAAGTCTCGTCTGTTGAGTTCGGATACCACCTTTGGCTCATCCTTAATTAAATCCGCTGCTTCATAAGTAACGACTACTTTATCCTTTTTAATACCACTAAAATCTATCAAATCTTCCTCAACAAACTCACTAGGCACAATAACTCTCACTGACTTCTTTGCCACTCGCTTCATCAGCTGCTGATATATTTTCTGCTTTGTCTTAAATACAGCCTGGTTTTTATCTGGATTAGAAAACCTCAGCGTAGTCAGGTCATGGATGGTAGTAACAGTTGGCCCAGCATATAAAGCCGGTTGCTGGGGGAAGGCAAAATGTACAAGATCAGGCTTCAGACTTTTTATCTGCCTAGCAAGGGCTGTTTGTTCAGAGACAGTGAACTCCTTATGAGGACATGACACAGGCATAAAATTAGGATTAGTGGGCTTAAAACCCTCCATATCCTCTGGTTTTATGAGCAAGAAGTACTTATGTGTTTTATCCAGCTTCTGTAAATGTTCAATCAGCTTATTAACATATCGGCCGCTACCGGTGTTTAGTTCCCTGGCGTCGATGACAATTTTCTTCATCCAAGACCTCTTATTCTCCACCAATACGATCTCGCTTTTCTTAAGGATAGAGCGTTTGGCGGAAGATCGTGAATTATAACGCTCCAAATGTACTGATCCGATACGTTCTTATTCTTTTGAATAATCCTTCTTTTTCTTAATGCACCGGGTAAGTAATATACACTTGCCAGACTGCCTTTTATAGCTACCCATGCGTGGCCCCTAAAAACAGCACTTATAAAAAAAAGACATTGGCTCAACGTAAAACGCCAACCAACTTTGAATATATATTTTCCGGGTACGTTCTTAACAAAAAGCAGAGGCAAGTTCTTGATAGTTTGATAAGTTGTAAAACCTTTTATTTTGCCACTTGTTGCCCCTATCTGATGATAGACAATGGCCTTGGGGGTGTATCGAACTTTCCATCCACTTAACTGGGCTCTAAAACTAAGATCCACATCTTCGTAGTACGCAAAAAAAGCTTCATCGAAAAGCCCAATTTCTTCTAACATACTTACTCTGTATAAGCTTGCACCACCACTAGCGCCAAATACTTCACCGGTATCGTCATACTTATTAATGTCTGGTTCACCTCTTCCTCTGGGGTAGGGCAATCCCCACACTGTGTAGTAATCACCGGTACTATCTATACTTTTTCCACCCCTGTCTAGGATTTTGCTTGTTACTATACCAAGCTGTCTGTTTCCCCCCATGCATTCAGTAAGCTCCCACAACCATTTCTTATCTGCAATTGCGTCATTATTGAATGGAGCCACATAGTCCGCACGCAGCTCAATAGCTCTTTTGAATCCTTGATTGACACCGCCGGCATAGCCTCTATTCTCACTATTTTCTATAACTTCTATTTGATCATATTGTTTAAGAATATTGAGAGAACCATCTATGGACCCATTGTCTACAACTATAATATGTGATTTTTCGGTCTGACTTAATAGGGATTTAATACAATCTTCCAAACTGCTTTCACCATTCCAGTTTGGTATAACTACAACCGTTTTATACATCGACGAACGTTCTCATGTACTCTATAATACCTCATACTAAATGATGAAACGCATATTTTCTAAGCAGAACCGTGCACTGCTCAGTGAGCTAGTGCGCACCGACTTTAAACTGCGTTATCAGGGCTCTGTATTAGGCTACGCGTGGTCACTGCTTCGTCCGTTACTTTTGTTTGCCATTCTTTACGTTGTGTTTGTTAAGTTCTTAAAACTTGGCAACGGCATTCCGCATTACCCCGTCTATCTTTTATTCGGCATAGTAATTTGGAACTTTTTTGTTGAAATGACCATGCAAAGTCTAGGCTCAATTGTCGGCAGAGGTGATTTAATTAGAAAAGTTAAAATTCCTAAGTGGATAATTATTCTCAGTAGTAGTATATCCGCAGTTATAAATTTGTTACTAAACCTAATTGTAATAGCAATATTCCTAATACTAGGCCATGTAGCAATTGGGCCGGATATATTCTGGGTTCCTTTAATACTAGTTGAGGTATATTTGCTTGCTCTTGGCTTGTCTTTATTTCTGTCTGCTGCCTTTGTTAAGTACAGGGACATAAATTATATCTGGGAGGTAGTATTACAAGCAGGCTTTTACGCCACACCTATACTTTATCCTTTATCACGTATTACCGACGTTACACTACAAAAAATTATTATGCTCAATCCAATGGCTCAAGCTATACAAGATGCACGTTATTGTCTCATAACCCAAGATACAATAACGCCTAATAAACTTTTTCAGGGGGGCTGGCATGAACTCATACCTTTCGTTATTGTGATAGCAGCAATTATCATAGGAGTAACTTACTTCAGAGCCCAGTCTAAATACTTCGCGGAGAACCTGTAGCCATGTCTGAACCTTTAGCAATCAAAGTAGAAAACGTCAGCAAGACTTTTCGATTACCGCATGAGAAGAACAGCTCATTGAAGAGTGCCATAGTAAACTTTCATAAACACAATACGACATATGAGAAACAGCTAGTACTGGACGACGTTTCCTTTGAAGTTAAACAGGGAGAATTTTATGGCATAGTTGGCCGTAACGGTAGTGGCAAAAGTACTATATTAAAACTATTAGCTGGCATATACTCGCCGAGCCAAGGGGCAATAAAGGTTAACGGCAGGCTTACGCCCTTTATTGAATTAGGCGTTGGCTTTAACCCTGAGCTGACAGGGCGAGAAAATGTATATTTGAACGGTGCACTTTTGGGTTTCAACAGAAAAGAAATGGACAAAATGTATAAACAAATAGTTGATTTTGCAGAGCTAGAACGCTTTATGGATCAAAAGCTTAAAAACTACTCCTCTGGTATGCAAGTACGCTTGGCTTTTTCAATTGCTATACGTGCCCAAAATGACATCTTGCTAATTGATGAAGTTCTAGCTGTTGGTGATGCGTCTTTTCAGAGAAAATGTTTTGATTACTTTATTGAATTAAAGAGAAAGAAGAGCACAGTCATTCTAGTAACTCATGACATGGGTGCTGTCCAAGAGTTTTGTGACAGAGTACTCATGCTACAAGATTCCAAGGTTATTGAGATAGGTGCACCAAGAGACGTAGCTAGGCGTTATGAAGTGGTAAATAGTCCGAACGCCGACTCTGCCAGCAAAGCCGGTAAGCTAAAACGTCCAGCTAATCCCGAAATTAAAATAGAAGAGATTAGATTAATGCTAGGTGACAAGCCATCAGAACACTTTAGCGTGAGAGATGACATAGACGTCAAAATCACTATAAAAGTAAATCGTCCTCTAGAAATTCAGATGAATTGCTTCTTCATAAAGTCAGACAGCTCATATTTAGCGGGGATAAATTCAACTAAGCAGCTAGGCAAAGACTACAAGCCATCCAAGGGCAAGCATGTACTAACATGTAGAATCAAGGCCGGACAACTAATAGGCGGGGATTACAGTGTAGGCTTGGGCATATATACACCAGGTTATTCTGCTCAAATGATTGACGTCGTTGACAGTGCCTATGACACTCCAGTGCCAAGACTAACTATTATAGATAAATCGACTTACCAAGACGGAGAGTTCTACATAAACGGGGAATGGCTGGAGAACTAGAAGGTTCCAAGTGCTATTTTTCAAAAAGCGATGAAGCTTTTCTGAGCGGTTTAGTAACTTTCCAGCTTTTAGATTTTTCAATACCATCTATGGCACTGGTTAAGTCGTTAATCACTTTATCCTTACCGTCAATTGAGCCTTGTAGTTCGACAATTTTTTGCTTTTTCTCTTCTATGTGACTATCCTTAGCCTCTAACAGTTTCTCCCTTTCATTTATTAGACCACCTATAAGTATTTCCGCTGCGCCTCTTTCCGGAATAAAGTCATAGTGTTTTAAATAAAAGTTTTTAATGTTTTGTTTATAAGCATCATAACTATAAAGTTTGTTAATCCTCTCTAGGTTTAGTTTGTTTAACTTTTCGTATAGCTGCCTATTATCTAACTTGGCCATTCGACCTACTACGCTGTCCAACATATCTTTATCGCTAGAAAAAGTATTCTCAAATTTACTAAACTCTTTATCTGGGAAAAAGTCATCGTTATATATTGCAAAAGTTACACCTCCAGAGAAAAATCCTTCCACATAGTATCCGTCAAATCCTTCTCCAAAAGTCAGAGTAAACTTTGCCCTAGCTATTGTTTTTTTGTATTCCTCATAAGGCATGTTCTTGATTACTACTTGTTTATAATCTGGGAGCTTCTGAGAAAGAGTTTTTATTATGACATCTCTCTTTTCACTCTCGTCAGGCGATAGCACAATAAGCTTTTCTTTTTTGTCGTAGGGAACTTTTTCGTATTGAGACGAGTCAACAAACGTAGAAAGATGTTTTGTCGGCAAATCATATGTATCAGCAAGCTTCTGTGTTGTATATCTATCATGCGCTGTGGTTTGTGTAACGCTCGGCGTTAACATAAACCAGTTAGCAATTTGAAGAGGATCATTCATCATTAATATATTTTGATTCAGTATATTAATACTGAGATTCGGTATGGATTTTAAGTAATCAAAATAAGGCCTAATTCCGTCAAAAATTATTTTTGAAGCGTACTCAGGCACATGAAGCTGCAAAGATTCATAGGGTCCTTTATCAACTATTTCGTCAAAGCTGTATATTACTTCATCGTTTTTAAACAAGTCGTTTGTTTTATAACTCTTATAACTAGGAAAAGTGGAGATAACTACATCTGAGTTGTGTATGTCGGTAAACTCTCGGCTGACTTTACATATAGAGAAAATAGATATGATGCCACCATTAACATCCTTCTTAGGCGGCACAAAAAAAACTATCAGCTTATTTTTTCTCATGTTTAGTAATTTTATCAGTAAGTTGGCTTGGTATACTACTGTATACTTTTTTCACCCTAATTCTTTTTTACTACCGTACCCTGTAGAATGTATATAGCAAAAGTAAACCCCGGAGGCGAATGAGCTAAGTATGAAGAGGATAAATGTTACTAAAACCTTCCTACCTCCAATAGAGGAGTATCAAAGCTACTTAGACTCGATTTGGTCGAGCAGCCAGCTCACAAACCAAGGTCCGCTACTGTTAGAGTTTGAAGAAAAGACTAAGGAATACCTGGGTCTGAAAAACCTCCAAGCTGTGGCTAATGGCACACTAGCACTACAATTAGCAATTAGAGCTCTGGATCTCGGCGAAGGAGAAATAATCACTACGCCCTTTTCCTATGTTGCCACCACTTCAGCCATTTTATGGGAACACTTTACGCCGGTATTCGTAGATATAGACCGCACAAACTTTTGCCTAGACGCCAACAAAATAGAACGAGCTATTACCGATAAAACTAAAGCCATTATGCCGGTACATGTATTTGGGTTACCTTGTAACGTTGAAGAGATAGATCAGATTGCCAAAAAGCATAACTTAAAAGTTATTTATGATGGAGCTCATGCCTTCGGAGTTAAATACAGAGGGAAGTCTCTATTGGACTACGGAGATATATCAACCTGTAGTTTTCATGCCACAAAACTATTCCACACAATAGAGGGTGGTGCAGCCATTAGTAACAATGAGGAAATTAATAGGAAGGTAGATCTACAAAAAAGGTTTGGTCATCACGGTGATGAACACATCATGCTAGGTATAAATGCTAAATTAACCGAGTTTCAAGCTGCTATGGGCCTATGCAACCTAAAATATATTGACGAGAATATCAATAAGCGAAAGCAATTATATAACCTGTACAGTAAACTACTGGCTGGCCGTTTTGAAGTACCAACAATTAGCGCCGACACTATTTATAATTACGGATATTATCCAGTTCTGGCCGAAAATGAAAAACAGCTAACGCAGCTAATAGACAAACTAGGACACAAGGAGATATATCCAAGGAGATACTTCTATCCTTCGCTCAATAACCTGCCGTATATAGATAAGAGACAGAAATGTCCAGTATCCGAAGATATAGCCAGTCGTATTATGTGCCTGCCTCTTTATGCTGACCTTGAAGAACAGTCTGTTGAAGAAATCTGCGAGGCCCTTAAATAAATGAAAACAAATGTTCTTGTATTTCCGTGTGGTACAGAGATTGGCTTGGAAATCTATAGATCCCTCGGCCATTCTACTCACGTAAATCTAGTTGGTGCCTCTTCTGCTGATGATCACGGCAAGTTTGTATACCCGAACTATAGTGGTGATCTGCCTTATGTTGAAGAAGATAACTTCACCCAGAATATAAATGAGTTGGTCAAGAAACACAGTATTGACTTAATATTTCCTGCTCACGACAGCGTATTGTTAAAACTAGCTCAAGAGAGAGAACGAAACAACCTGGCGTGCGAGCTAATTGCTTCCCCAGAAACAACTTGTGAAATATGTCGATCTAAGAAAAAAACTTACCAGGCGCTTGAAGGAGTAGTTCCCGTTCCAAAAGTTTACGATAACGCGGACCTGGTGCAAGAAAGCGATTATCCTGTTTTCTTAAAGCCCGATATTGGCCAAGGTTCAAAAGGTACCGTAAAAGCAGACAGCATAGAGGATATTAAATTCTACACTAAAAAAGACCCTACGCTATTAATTTTGGAGCACTTACCCGGTAAAGAGTATACGATAGACTGTTTTACCGACAGAAACGGTAAGCTACTTTTTAGCGAGGGTCGAGAACGCCTACGTATATCCGGCGGAATCAGCGTTAATTCAAAAGTTATCAAAGACGACCGCTTTAAAACTCTGGCCCAAGCTATTAACGATAAGCTCAAACTTAGAGGTGTTTGGTTTTTTCAGCTTAAAGAGAACGCATCAAGCGAGCTTATTTTAATGGAAATAGGTCCTAGGGTTGCCGGAACTATGGGTCTAGCTCGTGCGCGAGGAGTTAATTTACCCCTTCTAAGCGTATTCGATTTCCTTAGCCAGGACGTTTTGATAGCAGAAAACAGTTACGATGTGGTCATAGATAGAGCCCTGGAGAATCTATATAAGCATAATATTAACTATGCTCATGTTTACTTGGATTTTGATGATCTAGTTATATACGAAGGCAAAGTTAATCCCGCAGTCATGGCATTTGTCTACCAATGCGTAAATAAGAAGGTAAAGGTACATTTACTGACAAAGCACCGAGATGACTTAAACGAAACCTTAAGTAAATACAAGCTAACTGGCGTATTCGACGAACTCATTTGGATAAGCGCTGACAAAGAAAAGCATACATACATAAAAGAGAAGCAGGCAATTTTTATTGATGATTCATTTTCCGAGAGAAAAGAAGTTCAGAAAAACTGTGGCATCCCTGTTTTTGACTGCCATATGATAGAAGCCCTGATGGAAGAGTTTTAAATAATGAAAAGAAGTAGTTTAGACGAGCAACGAGTTGAATATAAAAAAAACGGCTATGCTCTCATTAAGTATGATAATGCTCCTATACATAGCTACCCGTACGACTCACCATGGCTAGATGAAAAGGAATTCAGCAGAATCTATAAGAGCATAAGAAGGCACACCCTAGTAGATAGAAACCGTTGCTATGCCCTGTATTTACTAGCTCAGCAAACCAAAAAAATACCTGGCAATATATTAGAAGTTGGTACGTGGAGGGGAGGAACCGCCGGGATTTTTACTAAAACTGTGCCCGATAAAACCGTCTATCTAGCGGATACTTTTGAAGGTGTTGTTAAGTCATCTAGCTGGGAACACTATGTTGATGGTGCACATTCTGATGCTAGTGAAGAGGGTGTAAAGGAATTGCTAGACAAAAAATTAAAGGTATCGAACTACAAGATACTAAAAGGTGTATTCCCTGAAGATACTGGCCACTTCATAGATGATCAAAAGTTTAGTCTGGTCTATCTAGATTTGGATGTGTATAAATCAACTAAAGACGCCTTTGAATATGTTTGGGACAAGGTATCAAAATACGGTATTGTCGTCTTTGACGACTACGGCATGCTTTCGGCCTGCCCCGGCATAGCCAAGTTCATTAACGAGATAAAAAACGACAAGGACAAACTATTCATACAGAACTTAAACGGCCAAGCCTGCATCGTAAAGTGTCCTTAATATATATAGTTAATCAAGATATAATAATTTAATAACCGGAGCTGAGGGAGAAGCAGAGACAGAGAATACTATGAAGGAAGATTCTAAGAAATACGTCAGAAAAAGTATAACTTATGGCCTAAAACCACTGAGCTCAATTATTAGAAAAAGCCCAAGATTGAAAAGAGTAGTCAGAAATATGGTACTTGAGCAGATGAGTTTAGCTACTAGCAAAGCAGAGGATTCAAGATACCAAATATGGCTCAGTTATCACTACCCAGACGCAGTTAGTCTCTACGAAAAACAGCAGGAGCTAGAAAAGCTTACCTACCAACCTCTTATTTCAATACTAGTGCCCACATATAACACAGAAATAATATATCTATATGACTGTATTATGTCCGTCAAAACTCAACTATATGCAAATTGGGAACTTTGCATAGTTGACGATGCCTCCACTAACTCAGACGTTAGAGAAGAGATTAAAAGGCTAGCAGACACAGATGATCGCATAAAGTATAAATTTCGTGAAAAAAATGGCCATATTTCTCAAGCTACAAATGATGCACTTGCAATGGCTCAAGGCGAGTTCGTAGGTCTGTTTGACCACGACGACGTACTATGGCCCAATGCCTTATTTGAAGTCGTAAAGGCCTTAAACTCAGACAAGTCGCTTGACTTTATTTATAGTGACGAAGAGAAAGTCCAATATAATCGCCAAGACCACCAAAATCCATTTTTCAAACCCGATTGGAACCCAGAGTTCCTGGAAAGCGTTAACTATATAACTCACTTTGCTGTACTTAGAAAGACGTTCGTAGATAAAATAGGGGGGCTCCGAAGTAAGTACGATGGCGCTCAAGACTGGGACTTATTTCTGCGGGCAGCCTACAACACCAAGAAGATACATCATATTCCAACAGTTCTATACAGCTGGCGAATGAGCGAAACCTCAACGGCGCTTAATACAAAGTCCAAACCATACGTAGTTAATGCTCAGAAAGAAGCCTTAGAAGAGAGCTTACGACAACGCGGAGCAAGTACAGCTAAAGTTATGCAAGGCGTGTCTGAGAACTACTGGACAGTCGTATATCCAGTTAAAGGTAATCCTAAAGTATCAATTGTTATACCTACCAAAAACCAATTTAAAATAGTAAAACGTTGCATTGATTCAATACTAAAAAAGACTACATATAAGAATATAGAAATAATCTTAGTTGACACAGGATCTGACAGCCGACAGGTTATTAACTGGTATAAAAAACTTGAAAAAACGTACAAAAACATTAAGGTTCTATACTGGTCGGAGAAGCCATTTAGCTATGCCAAGGCTTGCAACTTTGGGGCCCAAAAGGCTGGCGGAAAGTTTCTCGTCATGCTTAATAATGACACAGAAGTAATAACCCCCAACTGGATAGAGTTGCTACTTAGTGACGCACAAAGAGACACGGTAGGACCTGTGGGCTGCAAACTTTACTACCCGGGTAGTCCTCGCATACAACATGCAGGCATAGGCATTGGATTTGGCGGATTGGCTGCCAACTCTCTATCGCTATTACACGATAACGAACTGTCCCCATTGCAGCATCTTTATGCCAATACGAGGCATGAAGTATCAGCGGTAACTGCAGCGTGCATGATGATAAAAAAGGATCGCTTTGACGAAGTAAATGGCTTTGATGAGCTATTTAGAGTTACATATAACGATGTCGACCTTTGTCTTAGGCTTGGTAAAAAAGGTTATCGCAGTATATATAATCCAAGCGTTCAACTAATACATCATGAGTCTATAAGCGTAGGACGTCCCTCAGATAAAGCAAAGCGCGATACAAAAGAATACGATACAGCCACAGAATTATTCAAGAAAAGATGGCAAAGCGTAATAGACAATGATCCACATCTAAATCCAAATATTTATAGAGATAATGCTCTATTTGAGGTTACTAAAACGTGACAAAAGGGAGTAGAAAACAAAAACACATACCACAAGATGTTAGTGTATTTATAAATAAAAAAGTTAATTGGTCTATCGCTGAGTCTGCTATATATGTAGCAGGACTTGCTCTCTTCTGGCTGAAACCTTTGCTCCAAGGCCTGTCTTATGGCAATCTTGACCCTTCTTTTATATATGGAGTTGAAAAAGCAGCCTTAGAAAGGATTTCCTTTGGTAACCATTTTATAGCAACTTATGGTCCTTTTAGTTACGCGGTAAATAATTTCTTACCGCAAGATGTTATCAGAACGATGATCTGGCAGATTGTAGCCGTATTTGCTGCTGGCGTCGGCATATACTTGTTTTCAAAACTATATCTTTCTGAAATCGGTAAGGTAAAGTATTTCTTAAATCTAATTTTAATGCTGTCCTTATCATTGGCTATACCAGAGTGGTTTTACCTTAATACATTTTTAATCTACCTCTTTATATATATTAGGGCTCCTCAATCACTCAAAAACTATTTAAGAATATTGCTGCCACTAGCCAGTGCGCTATTAATGCTCACCAAATTTACTGAGGGAGCTGCATCCATAGCAGCGCTTGTATTTGCTGAAGCATTTGCTAACTTGAAACGAAACGAGGACATAAAGTTACGACTAAAAAACTTAGCTTTCGTCATTTTCATTTACCTTGTTTTCTTAACCGTTATAGCCTTCATTCTAGGGACAACGGATATAGTGAGTTACCTGGTGGCCAATATACGTATGAGCAACGGCTTTCAAGACGCAATGTCCTCTATCACTCCCATGACTTCCGTAGGGGCAAAATTTGCCGCGGCCGGATTCATAATATTCTTTATTTGGATAGTAGTAACGTTCAAAGAGAAGGCGCTAAACTATAGCTTTTTGCTGCCTGTCTTTTATATTGTCTGGAAATACTCAATTGTTAGGGAAGACGGCCACATCCTTACCTTGGTTGCAGTTTTACCAACACTAGTGCTGTTAGTTTATGCGTTGAACATCAAGAATAAATGGCATGACGGAGTATTCGCCGTTTTGGTACTTGGCTGTGCTGTAATAGCCATTTGGGGCGCGCAAATACCTTTTAGTGAATTCCAGGCTAACTTATCCAACCCCATAAATAACATACAAACTCATGGACTATTACATTTTTTTGAAATTCATAAGGAAGAAGAAACCTGGAAAGTTCAAACCAATGCTGGTTTATCCAATGCTCATTTACCTTCGAGCATGATAAAACTCATAGGCAACCAAGGCGTAGATATATACCCGTGGGAAGCATCACTTATATACGCTAATAATTTGAACTGGCATAATCGCCCGTCGCCGTTTTCCTTTGAGTCTTACACACCTCAGTTTGACGAAGATAATGCCAATTTCTTTGAAAACAACGGTCCACCTTTCATTATTTGGCACAGCTTTAGTATCGACGGTGTATCTGGTATCGACGGCAGAACCGATTTATGGGACGAGCCTAACACACTTAA
>Ga0335073_10001048_pt1 | contig 36567 bp, 22 predicted proteins | sample Lox_Sample_22_FD_207093 | JGI IMG/M metagenome (GOLD analysis project Ga0335073, IMG submission 207093) | Soil microbial communities from Loxahatchee National Wildlife Refuge, Florida, United States - Lox_Sample_2.2 | ecosystem: Environmental > Terrestrial > Soil > Wetlands | place: USA... | reverse complement strand
TCGTGCGCCTTCTCGATTGCCTCGTTCGGCGTGCAGGATCGCGACTGCGGCCTGAATCAGACCCTGGTAGAAGAGCTTCTCGTCGCCCTGCGAGCGCTTCCAGACTTCTTCCCAGGCCTCATGGCATTCAAAGAAGCGGCCGGCGTTGAAGAGTTCCACCCCGTTTTCGAAATGCTCCGCAGGCGACTTCACGATGGAAATATAGCTTGAAAATGCAGTGGGGTGGGCGTCTCTGCCCGCCATTGACACGCGCGAGCCGGATGGCTCGCGCCACCGATTGTTGCCTGCAGAATAGACGCGCGGGAAGACCCGCGCATCTTAACGGCGGGCAAGGACGCCCGCCCCACTACATCTTCCTCGGAAAGACTTCGTAGCTTAACCGCCGTGGCCGTGGCGTAGCAGGCGGCCCGAGGTTGCGCCCGTGGCGAGGCCGTCGCTCATTGTGACTTCGCCATTGACGACGATTGCCTGGTAGCCCTTCGCCCTGCGGATTCGCCGCCACTCGCCGCCCGGCAGATCGTATACCTTCTCCATCGGGCCGACTGCGAGCTTGTCGAGGTCGTACACGATCACGTCGGCCGGCGCGCCTTCGCGCAGCGTGCCGCGATCGCGGAATCCCGCGCACATGGCAGGCAGGGCGCTCAACCGCCAGTGCGCATCCTCGAGTGGCAGCATCCCGCGCTCGCGCACGAGATTGGCCAGGAACTCGGTGGGGTACTGGCCGCCGGTGAAAAACTTGGTATGCGCGCCGCCGTCGGAAACACCCGGAATCAGGTACGGGTATTCGAGCATCTCCTTCATGAAGTCCATGTTCTGATTCGGTCCGGGTGCGTAAAATTCCGCGTTGAGATCGTCGGCGACGGCGAGATCGAGCATCGCGTCCACGGGATGCTTCCCCGTGCGCTCCGACAGTTCGCGCAGCGTAAGACCTTCTTTGTCCTTCAGCTCAGCGCGCTCCACCTGGCTCACAAAGATTTGATCGAACTGATCGGTGATCACGAAAGGCATCTTGCTGCGCAGCGCTTCGCGGCGCGAGGGATCACTGAGCTTCTGCGCGCGTTCCTCGCGCGTTCCGGTCGTGGCATCACACCACGCCTGGCATTCATCGAACAGGTTCCAGTCGATAAACGTGAACGCCATGCCGGTATCCACCGTGACGGCCTGACCGTAAACGGGGATTCCGCGCTGACGGCAACTCTCGAGCCACTCGATCGTCTGGCGATGAACCATGGGCCGCGAGTCGCGCGGCTGCACGACATTGTAGAGCACGGGCCGCCCGCTTATCTGCGCGAGCTGCTCGAAATGGTTCATGTCATGCATCGGGTCGGTCGAGACCAGCGTCATCTGCACGAAGCCCTCGTTGCGCCGCGCGAGCACGCGCGCGAGCGCGAGGCAGGTTTCATCAGCCATCAGGTCGGAGACCATCGGCGTGCCGTCGAAATCGCGCTGCACGCATGCGGGCCCGTTGGGATCGAGCCGCTGCGCCGACCATCCGCAGGCACCGGCATCCATCGCCTCGTCGAGTAGACGGCAGATCTCGCGCTCCTCGGCCTCTGTCGGCGGACGTGACTTGGCGTTATCAAGCCCCATCACATAAGTGAGCAGCGGAGAGACCGGCACATACGGCAGGATGTTAAGCGTCTTCGGATGACGGTCGATACTGTCGAGGAACTCGGGGAACGTGGTCCAGTCCCACGGCATCCCGGCTTTCATCGAGGCATACGGGATCGCTTCGACGCGCGTCATCGTGAGCATCGCGCGCTCGCGTCCCTCCGGATGCACCGGGGCGAAGCCGAAGCCGCAGTTACCGATCACGATCGAGGTCACACCGTGCCAGCTCGAAATCGAGCAGCTTGGATCCCAGAAGAGCTGAGCATCGTAATGCGTATGCAGGTCGACGACGCCGGGAGCGACGATCATACCGCTCGCGTCGATAACCTTGGCGCCATCGCTGGAGCGCAGGCGGCCAATCTTCGCGATACGGCCGTTCCTAACCCCGATATCGCCGCGAAAACGCGGCATCCGGGTGCCATCGATAATCATTCCGTCGCGAATAACGAGGTCGAAATCCGCCATGATCCCATCCTCCAGCCCGAAGGCGCAGGTCTTGCGCCAGTTACTCGCACCGATTGAAAGAACTGTCAATGATTCTAATGCAGAAAGTCGGTGGCGCTTATGGCGGCCTCGCGAAGGGAGAGAAGAAAAAGATCACCACAAAGACACTTAGTTAAAGACACGAAGTCACGAAGGTAGGCAAGGACGGCGCGGATGCGCCGTCCTTGCCAATTATTCTTGTGCCTTCGTGCTTCTGTCTTCGTGCCTTGGTGGCGATCTTTTTTTCTTCTCAGCGGCGGGTGACGCCCTCTTCTACTTCCACGCCGACGGGCACCAGGATGCGCACGACCATGTTGTAGAACGCAACATTTTGCACCAGCTCCATCATCCGCCGCCGATCGAGAAAGCCGAGCGCCCCGTTCCAGGTCGAATCGCTGACCTTGACGTTCTGGGTCGCTTCGACGGCATAGCGGATAATCGCACGCTCCTGATCGTTGAAATGCGGCGAGCGCTCCCAATCGGCGAGCGCCTCGAGCTGCGCGCGCGGGACGCCGACGCTGCGCGCCAGATTCCAATGATGCGTGAATTCGTACTGGGCCTCCGTGAGCCGGCCGACCGTCATCAGCGCAAGCTCGCGCAGCTTCGGATCGAGCGCGGTGCCGTTTCGCAACTCGCCGCCCAGCGCCAAAAATCGCCGCAGCAGATTCGGAGTATTGGCGAGCGCACGAAAGATGTTCCCAACATTCCCACGCTCGCGAGTCAGGTTGTCGAAAATCTCCCGATCAGCCTCGGGCAGATCGTCACGGTTAAGATAAGGAACGCGCGCCGCCATCGATTATGTCCTCCAGTTATTGTGGTCGGACAGTAGCAATCAAAAAGATCACCACCAAGACACGAAGGGCGCCAAGGCAGAGTCGAGGGCGCGAAGCGCGCCGTCTTAATGGCGGGCAGGGACGCCCACCCTACTAACTTCAAACGGAAAATCAAAAGGACGGCGTCAGCGCCGTCCTTCTTTGTGACCTTCGTGTCTTGGTGGTGATCTTGTTCTGCCTACGCGAAGAGCATCTCGGACATCGATCCGCCCGGCGGGATCATCGGCATCACCGCTTCTTCTTTCGGGATCACCACGTCGATCAGCACCGGTCCCGGCGTTGCGAAGGCTTCTTTCATTGTTGCAACGAGGTCTTTTGACTTCTCGATACGGAAGCCGTGCGCGCCATATGCTTCTGCGAGCTTGACGAAGTTCGGTACTGACATCGCGGAGTACGAGTAACGCTCCTGGTAGAACTTCTCCTGCCACTGCCGGACCATCCCGAGGAAATGATTGTTCAGGATGATCACCTTGATATCGACGCCGTACTGAACCGCCGTGCCGAGCTCCTGGATATTCATCTGGATCGAGCCGTCGCCCGACACCACGATCACCGGCTTGTCGGGCGCGGCGAACTTGGCGCCGATTCCGGCCGGCAGGCCGTAGCCCATCGTGCCGAGGCCGCCCGAGGTCAGCCACGAGCGCGGATTCTCAAACGGAAAGAGCTGCGCCACCCACATCTGATGCTGTCCCACGTCGGTCGCGACGATGCAGTCGCCCTTGGTGAGATTGTGCATCTCCTCGATCACGCTCAGCGGCGATACGCTCTCGCGCTCCTTGGCGTCGCGCTCGTAGAGCGGGCGGTCCTTCTGCCACTGCATGATCTGCTGATGCCATTTGGCCCAGTCGGCGTGGCGTTTGCCGATACTCTCGTGGCTTTTGATCTGCACGAGCATGTCAGTGAGCACCGACTTGATGTCACCGACGATCGGAATATCGACTTTGACATTCTTGGAGATCGACGAGGGGTCGATATCCATGTGAATGATCGTCTCGGCCTTGGGAGCGAAGTCCGCGATCCGTCCGGTAACGCGATCATCGAAGCGCGCGCCGACGGCTATCAGGCAATCGGTGTTAACGACCGCCGTGTTGGTGCCATACGAGCCGTGCATCCCGAGCATCCCGAGCCGCAGCGGATCGGAGGCATTCATCGAGCCGAGGCCCATCAGCGTTTCGGTGACCGGAATATGCAGCCCACGCACCAACTCGCGCAGCTCGGGCGCAGCGCCCGACCATTGCACACCGCCGCCGACATAGAAGAGCGGGCATGAGCTTTTTTCGATGGCTTCGATCGCGCGCTCGATTTGGCGTGGATTGCCCTTGAACGTAGGCTTGTAGCCGCGCAGCTCGACTTTGTCGGGATATTTGAAAATGTGCTCGGCCTGCTGCACGTCGCGCGGCAGATCGACGACGACCGGTCCGGGCCGGCCAGTACCCGCGATGAAGAAGGCTTCTTTGATCGTTTTGGCGACGTCCTTGACGTTCTTGACCAGGAAATTGTGCTTGGTGCACGGCCGCGTGATTCCCACGAAGTCGGCTTCCTGAAACGCGTCGTTGCCGATAAGCGAGGTCGGGACCTGCCCCGACAGAACGACCATCGGCGTGGAATCCATATAGGCGTCGGCGATACCCGTGACGGCATTGGTCGCGCCCGGCCCCGACGTTACGATGCATACGCCCGGGCGGCCGCTCACGCGCGCGTAGCCCTCGGCCATGTGCGTGGCGCCTTGCTCATGGCGCACGAGCACGTGCTTGATAGGAGAATCGAGGAGCGCGTCGTAGGTTGGCAGGATCGCGCCTCCGGGGTAGCCGAAGACGACATCGGCTCCCTCGGCGAGGAGGCTCTCGATCACGATCTGGGATCCCTTGAGTTTCTTCATCTAATACTTTCGAGGCGGAATAGTAGAAGAGCTAAGCGTATATCAGGGCGGGCGAGCCTACAACGTGCGCTCCGACTGCGTCGCGAGCGCGGCTCGGCTAGGCTCGAAGCCGTGAAAATCCACCTCTTCGAGCGCGCGCAGCTGGTGCCCTATCCGCTCAGGATGACTTTCGATTTTTTCAATGTTCCGCGCAATCTCGAGCGCCTGATGCCCGCGTTCCTGCACTTCGAATTTTTAAGTGAGCCCCCTCCGGTAGCGCTCGAAGGCACGGTTCTCGAGTATCGATTCCAGCTTTACGCCGTTCCGATCAAATGGCGGACGAAGATCGTGCTCGTCGAGCCGCCGCTTAGGTTTGTCGATATCCAGGAAAAAGGCCCCTACGCCTTCTTTCGGCATACACACGACTTCCGCGCGGTCGGCGATCAAACCGAGATGATGGATCGCGTCGAGTACGCGATACCGTTCGGACCGCTCGGCGAGATCGCGCGGCTTCTGTTCGTCGATCGCAGCCTGCGCGAGATCTTCGACTATCGTCAGCGCGAGCTCGGCGCGGCGATGAGGAGCGCAGTTTCAGGTACCCTTCTCAAATCAGGAAGAGAAGTTTGAGCAATCGATGCTTTTCCGCGAGCCCGTTCTGTCTGGCCTGCGCGCTCGCCTAGTAGTGCGGAGCGGATTGGAAGGTGGCGCCCTGATCGGTGCCCATTACTTCGAAGGTCTGGTTTAGCGGCGCGTACATGCCGCGCACGGTCAGCGTTTGGCCCGGTTCGAGTTTCTCGAACACGTCGGCGTCGAGGCCCTGGGTCTGGAAATTCGGCCGGTATTGTTCGACCTGCTGCCACACGTCGGGCCAATGCACGATCTGCTGCGGATCGTCTACCCAAGCGTCCTTGAGGATAAACTTGTAGGTCTTGTTCTTCACACCGAAGGTGACGACCTGTTGATTTCCGTATATCTGCCCCGGAGCCGGTTTGGTGACCACAACTGTCGTGGGAAGCGGCGGACCCATCCGCGACAACTGCGCAAAGGCCACTGGTGAGACCGCGATCGCCGCGACTATGATAAGCGCCGAGTAGTACCGCGCCCCAGCCTTCATATTCATCAGAAACTGCGTCCTCTGCTTCGATAATATGGCCAGGGAATGATGCGGACAACTGAGGATTTCAAGGGCGGCACCTGGCGCTGTTCACAAAGAGGTTTGCTAATTGTTCGCGGATTTTGTACGTTCGCGATAGACAATTGGGCGAGGTCTCGCGTGAGGATTGGAGGCAAAATGGAGTTAGGCAAGAAGTCCGCGGCTGTGCTGGCTGTGGTGGCATCCGCTTTGGCTCTGGCGGGCGTATCAGCAGCGCAGGTTAAGCCGGGAGATTTCATCACCAAGGACAACGCGGCGAAAGTCCAGGGGCTTCTGAGCCCCGGCAACTACGTGCTCGTGCAGAAGGGCATGACGATGAAAATCGTGCCGTCGGACAAGCTCGAGTGGCCGCCGCCGTTCACGGCCGCGACCGAGAAGTACTCGCCGCAGGTTCAGCTTGCGCCCGATGGAACATTGAAAAACTACGTCTCGGGCCAGCCCTTTCCGCTGCTTGATCCCAACGATCCGACCGTCGCGACGAAAATCATGTGGAACTTCAGTTTCCGCCCGATGTACAGCGACGATATTGATATGCGCTTTCCTGAGGTCGCAAGCTACGGAGCGGACGCGAGCGGCGAGCCGCTCAGCTACTACACGGTCGGACACTTCGCGTTCTATAACAATATCGGCCGCATCGAGGTGCCGCCCGTTCCGACCGATCCCGACGGGGCAGCAAGCGGTGTCCGTTACCGGTTTGGCTTTTATCCTTTCCTCGAGCCGTCCTCGCTGCGCGGCTATGGGATGCTGCGTTTCCGCCACATCGATCCGAAGCAGGATGACAACGTGTGGGTGTTCAATCCGCAAACCCGCCGACTGCGCCGTCAGTCGCCGGAAATCCTTTCCGACGCGATTGCGGCGCTGCCTGGTTTCTCGGGCGGGGGCGGCGGTGGTGGCGGTATGGGCGGAGTGGGCGCAGGCGGCGGCGCTCCGGCCTACGTCAACACGCTCGACCCAGATTCGTACTTTGGGTTCTCGGCCAAGATCGAAGACTTCACCTACAAGTACCTCGGTGACAAGAACATGCTGGCGTCCGTGCACGCCGAGCATTCGCCCGAGCAACCCTGTCCGACCGATGGCGGCAAGACGATTTGCCCCGAAGCCTGGGAGATGCGCCATCTCTACGTAGTCGAGGCGGACGCGAAGCCCGGGACGGATCTCTCGATCCCAAAGCGCACCCTCTACCTCGATGCCGAAGGATGGTTCATCACCGCCTCGGACCAATACGATCGCAACGGGGCGCTCTGGAAAACGATCGCGACCTTCCAGACCTATCGCGATCGCCCGGTGCCTGACGCGAAGGTCGCGATTTATCCCTACAAGCGGATGTTCCAGCTCGGCCTCGTCGATCAGGATTTGCAGACCGGGGTCAGCTCCGTCGTCTATATGCCGGGGCCGAACTCCGAGGAGCGCGAATGCTGGTATATCGACATGGGCACGGTCGATAACGCGTTTTTCACGCCGGAGAAGCTCCAGAACGCGGGGCACTGAGAATCTATTCGAAACGCATCTGCGGCGTGGTTGCGCCGCAGATGCGCTCTTCATTCAAATTTCAAGAACGCGCGTGCTCGAGATCGGCGAGCAGTCCGGGATGAGTGGGACGCCATCCGAGGCGCTCCCGCGTTTGTGCGCTCGAGGCGGGCGAATCAATGCCCATGAAGAACCCGAGCCAGCCGAAGTGTTCGGCGGCTTCTTCGGGCGATTGCGCGACGACGGGAATGTTCAGGCGGCGCCCGATGACCTCGGCGATGTCTTTGAGCGCGACGCCCTCTTCTGCGACCGCGTGAAAGCGGGCGCCGACTGAGCTCTTCTGCAATGCCAAAGTAAAGACCTGGGCCGCGTCCAGGCGATGCACCGCGGGCCAGCGATTCGTGCCATCGCCAACGTACGCCGAGATACGTTTCTCGCGCGCGATTTCGATCAGCGGCGTAACCAGGCCCATCTTCACCGTGTCATGGACCGAGGGCGGCAGACGCACGATGGAAGCGGGAAGGCCTTGCGCCGCCAGTGCCATCGTCGCCTCTTCGGACGCGCTCCGCGGAACGCCGGCGGCGCTGGGAACCACCGCGTCATCCTCGGTGCCAGAGCCACCAGGCGCGAGCATCGCGGTGCCGCCGCTGACTATCAGTGGACGATTCGAGCCGGCCAGCGCCGAGCCGAGTGCCTCGATCGCGTGTCGATCGGTCTCGCAGTTGGCCTGGTATTGTGAGAAATCGTGGTTAAAGGCGGTGTGGATGACGCCGTCGGACACCGCGGCGCCGCTGCGCAGGCTTTCGAGATTTTCGATATCGCCGCGATGCACGAGCACGCCCGCTGCTTCCAGGGCCTTCGCGGAGGCATCCGAGCGCGCGAGCCCAATCACCCGATGACCCGCGGCGACCAGCTGCTCAACAATCGCAGAACCGATGAATCCCGTGGCGCCGGTGACGAAAACGCGCATCGCGACCTCGCAAGCGAGCTAAATCTGCAACACGAACTTTATATCGCCGAGGCGCACCTGCGCGCCCGCGCCGACGAACACCGAACCCTGGATACGACGCTCATCGACGTAGCTGCCGTTGGTTGAGCCGAGGTCCATCAGCTCGAAGCCGCCATCGCGGCGCATCAGGCGCGCATGCGATCGCGAGACGCTGGCGTGCGGGATCACTACGTCGTTGTCCTCGCCGCGCCCGAGCGTGACCTCGTCTTTCATCAGGGCGTATTCAGAAGGCAGCGGGCCTCCGGGATTGACGGTCACGAGGCGAGCCCCCTGGGTCATCCCGGGTCCACGCGGCGAGGTGACCGGCGGAGTCTGCGGCGCGCTCGGGCGCTGCGGTACGGACGAGACTGTGCGCTGAACTGTGCGCACCGCTTGCTGCATCACAGTTGACGGCGCGGGGGCACTCCCCTGCGCCTGTACGATTGCTTTCAGTTCTTCCTGCGACACGCCGAAGCGCATCCGCGAGAGCGCGAACAAACCGAACAGCCCGATCATCGGAACCGCGGCGTTCCACCAGTTGAACGAGAACTGCCGCAGTCCCGTTCCGGTCGGATTCTCGCCGCTATTGCCCGTGTCTTCCGGGACGTTGATCGCCGCGCCGCCGACGCCGCGCACTTGATACGATGTCGCCGCGTCGCCGTTCTGGCCGTCGTAATCGATCTTGAGCTCGATGCTCCGACTGGTGCCGTCCTCAATCGGACGCGGAGTGCGATAAGTCAGCGAATACTCGGTCGCGATCGAATGGCCGATTTCGCGCACGAGCTCGGGGAAGCGTCCCTCCTCGGTGATGATGTTGTACGAGCGGCCGTGGGTCGCATCGACGATCTGCTGATATTCGGGCGCGATAAACGGCGGCGGCACGACGGCGTAGAGCGTCAGGCCGTTCTTCTTCATCAGTGCCGCAACCTTGTCGCCCGTGAGGTTCGTCACGTCGGCGTTCTTATCCGGATGATGGTCCCAGTAGGCCTGGTCGTGTTGCGAGAACGCCGAGCCGTCACCCGCGTGATGCGGCGGCGCATCAGTCACGATAATTATGATGCCCTCGGCCTCGGGCCGGAAGGGAAACGTCGCGGCATAAGCGAGCGCGTCGAGCTGGTCTTCGGGAATATCGCCGCCGCCGCCGGCGTGCAGCCCGCCGACCCAGTCCGTGAACTCCTTGACGTTCGAGGTCATCGTGTAGCTATACGGGCAGTTGCAGTCCTTCTCTTTCGAGACTACGTAGTCCTCGAACGTGACGAGGCCGAGCCGGTAGTCGCGATTGTTCGATGCCAGGTCCTGCGCGAACGCAATCACGTTCTGCTTGACCGCGTCGATATAGGGCTGCATCGACTCGGTGATGTCCATCACGAACACGATATCGACCGGGCGCCCCTGCCCTACGCCGCGAAAATCCAGGATCTTCGCGAGCTTGCCGTCTTCGTAGACCTTGACGTTGTCGGGCTTGAGATTCCCGACCGGGTTGCCGTTGGGATCGGTCAGGCCGAAATCGAGCTCGACGCCGCCGTCGGAATCGAAGTGCTCGAGGCCGGGATTGCCGATCGTGACCTTGAGATCGGCGCGTGCGGACGCGCTTCCGAGCAAGATCAAAGTCGAGACCACGGCGATGATGGTCGCTAAAGCTGAAGGGCCGGGATTAAAGTGGCGAGCCGCTTTCATTGGCAGCTTTGATTCTCCGGATAGCGAGTGCAATCAGTCAAGTTTGTACGTCACACATGCGGGAAGGTTTCTTGCCTTCTCGGTTCTGTTAGGTTATCCCAAACGCTTAGCCAAATCTCTTCATTTGGAATCTGAGTGAACAAAAGTCCTTTGGTTGCTGCGGGTGGGGCGGTGCACAAAAGCGCAACCCTGTTGATATTAACCACCGTCCTGGCTGGAATATTCGGCTTTGGGGGGTCTGCGCTGGCACAGACGACGCCAAAGGGCTATCTCCAGGTCGGCTTCACCGCCACGATCACCAACGGCTCGGGCCTGGCTACGCAGCGCTTCAAAAACGTCTTCCTCAACATCCAGCAAGTGCGCGTCAACGCGGTCGCCGGCGCAGCGCCGGGTGCGCAAAATTGGAATCTTATACCCGTGCCATTGGGCCTCACGCCGCAGAACCAGGTCGATCTGCAAGTTGATGCGAACAACATTCAGAACGTTCCCCTGTTGTTCAATACCGTGCAGGTCAACCCCAATACCTACAAGCAGGTCGAGGTTGATCTCGATATCAATCAACCCGGCAAGATTGTGCCGCTTTGCCCGGGCCAGGGTGCAACCGTCGAAGGATGCGCCCCCTATCCCATCTTACTGCAGAGCACCCTAGGCGAGTCGTTTTCGATTCCCGGAATCTCGGTTAATGCCAATCAACTGACGACGCTGATCATCAACCTCGGCGTGACCGTGGCCAGCGCACCCACTTCGTCGGTCGGCATCGTCGGGACCAACGCGAACAAATATACCATTAGCTTCCAGGGCTCGCAGGCGACTACCCAGCAGCTGGCCACGATCAGCGGCGTGATCGGCGTCCAACAGCATGCTGTAATCCCCGCCCATGCGAACGGCGTCCGCAATCTGACCGTCACCGCCGAAGTCGCAGGCACCAATAACATCGTGTCAAGTGCGCTGCCCGATTCCGCGGGCAACTACACGTTGCAATTGCCGGCGGCTCCCACGATCGGCTCCTACTACGATGTGTATGTTGCGGGCGGCTCCTCGACTTATGCCGCCGATCGCTTCGGCCCCATCATTCCAGCCCAAGCTGTCACCTACAGCCCAACGATATCGACGAAGCAGCAGATCGGCACGATTTCGGGAAAGATCATCGACGCATGTACCAATCTTGCGCTCCAGGGCGCGACGGTTCAGCTCCTGCTGCCGCAAGCCGGACAGTCAACAAATTGCGCTGCATCCCCCGGCCAATGCGTGGTCATCGCGACTGCTTCCACTGACGTCACCGGATCATTCCCGTTGCCAGGCCAGCTCCCGACGCCCGGCGTATTCAACAGCATCCCGTTACCCGGACCGTATACGCTCGAGGTGTCGGCCGCGGGATACGATACGTCCTTCATCACTGCGACGCCGACGATCCCGATCCCGAATCAGCCGATTAAAACAGGCGGCACCTGCACGATTGGGAGCAGCACCGGACCATGCGACATCGCGCTGACCTCGGGCAAGATCACCGGAACGGTCGGCCTCACCAGCCTCCCGGTTCCGGATGAATCCGTGGTGGTACAGGTATTCGCCGAGCAAACAGCGACCAGTAACCTTGTGTCTGCGTTACAGACACCGATAGTGTTCAGCAGCACCTCGAATATGAGCTTGCCCTTCACGATGAACGTGCCGACGACGATTGGCGGCGTGTCGCCGCAAACCTTCGACCTGTTCGCCACCGCGGTCGATCTGAACCAGGGCGTCACCGATCCCTACAGTGGCCATACGATCCTCGTGAAATCAGGCGTCCCCGGCCCGACTTCTTCATGCGCTACCGTATCTGATGTGACTTTCCCCCAGACGATGGATTGCACCGGCCACGGCAGCATCAGCGGAAGTTTCATCCTCCCGAACACCGCCACGACGGCTCTGCTCAGCAAAATAGATAGCTCGACTGGCAATCCCGTCTCGTTGTTCCCGGTCGGCGTGCAAGGACCGATCTCAGCTTCGGGCACTAACCCGGCAGCCAACACGTTCTCGTTCTGCGCTCCGGGACTGAATGAAATGAACGCCGGCGATGTTAGCTACGTGATTACGCGCTTTGACCTTCCCAGCCCTACGCCAACTGCGACTCCGACTCCTGTTGAGCCGACGGCGACACCAACCATTCCCGCTCCGGGTCCGAGTTCGACTCCAGCCCCCATTTCGGTAGCAACAGCCTCGATCACGCCGAGCGCGCTCCCCACGCCAGCGTCCGTGGCATCACCTTGTCCCTCCTCGTGCTTTAGTAACGGCCAAGGTACCGCGATGTGTCCCGGCGTCTGCAACAACGCGCTGCTGCCGCCTTTCTGATCAAGCCTGGCAACAAAGTGGTGAAGCTCTTGAAATCGATTGTTCGCATCGCATACGTGGCACTCGCGCTGGTCTATTTTGCGGCCTGCTCAAACTCGAGCAGCGGCAGCTCCGCCACTACGACCTCGTTCGGTGACATCCAGGTCGTGTTCACGGCGACCGTCACCGACGACAGCGGCAGCACGATCCCTTTGAAAAACGTTTTGCTGAATGTGGCCAACGTACTCGTCAACACGACCGCCATGGCGAGCACGAGCGCGACGAATTGGCGCACCATTCCCCTTCCGGACCAAGCTCCCGCGGGCAGCCCGCCGGGCGCGTTCCAGATGGATCTGAACAGCGTCGCCGGACTACCAGTCGTGTATAACACCACGCAGATTCTGACCGGGAACTATCAGACGCTGCAGATCCAGCTCGATCCCTCCCCGGGCGCGATCGTGCCGCTATGCGCAGGCGCCAGCCTTGAAGGATGCATCCTGTATCCGATCCAGCTTAACAGCGCCGCTTTGGTCATTCAGATAAATGCTCCGGTTCAGACCTCCAGTCCTACCACTGTTGTTGTCAATCTGAACTTCGACATCACGGATGCCCCCACCAGCACAGGCGGCCCCTACGTGGTCGATCTGACCGCCAGCCAGGTAACCAGCCCCGTCCCCGGTGTCGGAACCGTGTTGGCTACCGTGAAGGGTAATTCCACTGTAACCGGCGGGACAGTTCAGACGCTGACCGCATTCGTCGCCGGGACGGATACGTTCGTCACCAGTATCCCGATCGGTCCGAACAACACCTTCATGCTGACATTGCCTGCCAGCGAGGCCGGCACGCTTTACGACCTGGTAGTAGCGGGCAACAACTCTACTTACTCCGCCCTGCGGATTCCGCCGCTCATGCCCAACACACCCTCAATACAGACCTTCAGCGTGCAGGCTAATCAGACCGTCGGCGCGATCGCGGGGCAGGTCGTCGATGCCTGCACAGGGCTTGGAATCGAAGGCGCCACGGTTGAGCTTCTGGTTGCGCCGGCGAATCAGAACACGATCACACTCATGAGTTGCTTTAGCCCCACGACAATCGGCGAATGCATCGTCGCAATCTCGACTATGAGCGACGTAACGGGTCAATATCCCGAGCTAAACGCGCTCAACAATCCAACCGGGTCGTTCGCAGAAATTCCGAGCCTCCCTTTCCCGAAGGGCACGCCCACGCCTCCTATCGGTCCGTACATTATTAGCGTATCGGCCCCCGGTTATGACACGTTGTTAGCGCAAGGCACTTCAAACGCATCCACCACGCAAGACGCCGGCATCTGCATCGTCAACGGCACCAAGGGCTCGTGTAACTTTCCGCTTACGTCAGTGTTCATAAGCGGCACCGTGACATTGGACGCTGCTCCAGCCCCGGGACAAGATGTCAGTGTCATCGTGTTTGGTGAGACCAGCGGCACCACCAACCTGGTCGCGATGTCAGATCCGATACTCTTCACCAGTTCGACACCGACGAAGCAGAGTTACACGATGCGCGTGCCGTCGAATAACGAGCTCGACTTTTTTGCCGAGGCAACAGACACATACCAAGGTGCAGCCGATCCATACACCGGCCATACCATCGATGTGGGATCAAAGATCGCTACTCCTCCAACCCCATGCGCAACAGCCGGCGCCACCTTGAACTTCTCCCTTAGTTGTGCGGGCCATGGCAGCGTGACCGGCAACCTTGTGGGTGCGAACAATCTGACATCCGTGGTGCTGAGCAAGAACGGCGTGCAGCTCATGACCGGGAACGCAATTGCGCCCGTCCCTTCCGCGAGTCCGACGCCTTGGTCGTACGCCATCTGCGCTCCCGGAGATTCCTATACAATCACTCGCTACCAGCCAACCCCGACCGCGTCAGGAACTCCAGTTCCAACTCCAATTTCCTCGGCGAGCATCGCGATTCCGCTAGCCTCGCCGACATCAAGTGGCTGCCCGACGACTTGTCTGAAAGTCGATGGAAGCTGCCCAGGCAACTGTGCGAGCACGAATCAGGACTTGGGGAACTCGCAATGAAATCCAGCAATCGAATCATCCTTGCGATCATCACGGGCGTACTCGCGGTCGCGACGGTGTCCTGCAACAACTCGCTCGGCGGATTCGCCGGCTCGGTCGGCAATACACCCGACACCACGCCTTCGACCGCTTACAAGATCTTCGGCAATATCGGGATGCCGTTTACCGCGCTAATTTCCGACTCGCGCTCGTCGTGGACGGTCCAAGGCACGGCGCCGATCAGTATCTCTATTGCCAACAGCGCGCTGCCCGCTCGGATGATCGTCACCAAACTCGTCAGCGACAACTCGCTGATGAGTGTCGAGATCCTCAATGGAATATCGGTTAGCGACGTCGCGTCGACTTCCGATCCCTTCGGTACCGCCCAGGTGCAGATCGGCGGTAAGCTGCTCGGGGTCGCCGCCACAGCCAATCCCAGTGTGCAGATCTATGTGCCCGGTCCATTTGGCGAGCCGTACCAGGGACTGATCGAAGACACGCAGGTCGCATTCACGATCGCCGACTTCGCGCCGGCGGTTTACCTGTTTGACAGTCCCGATGGATCGGTCACGGGCCAGTTTTTCCAGTCGATCAACCTGGGCGGTTTGCTCGTGATCGAAACTGTAAACGGCGCCGTCGTTGATAGCGGCGTGGCAGCAAAGGTCGTCGTCAAAGACTGAACGAAGTGCGCCTTTCGTTCAGCGCCGCAAACCAACCGTTCAATTGACTTTTCGTGCGAGTCGCGCTCCTTTGATTGACAGCTTGCCCGGTTCGTCATACTTAGCCGGACGAGGCGTGAAGGTGTCGTCACGAGGTAATTTCGGGATTGTAGGGTCCGTCTATTCTCTATGAACAGGCTCGTTCGCCGGGCTCTGCTTGCGATTGTGGTGTTGGCGCTGATCGCGGCGACCGTTCCCGGCTATCATTACTATCGCTACTTCTCCTCGCACGTCTCGACCGACGATGCGTATGCTGACGGCACCGTCGCCCTGGTCTCATCGCGCGTCGCGGGAACGATCACCAACGTTTACGTCGAAGACAACTGGACCGTTAAGCAGGGCGAGCTGCTCCTGACCCTCGATTCGCGCGACTTCGAGGTTCGCGTGCAGCAAGCGCAGGCCCAGCTTGCACGCGCACGCCAGTCGATTGACGAAATGTATGCGCAGGTTAACGCGGCCGAGGCCGGGGTCGCTCTCGCGCAGTCGCAGGCGCGCCAGGCCAAGATCGATTACGACCGCGCCGTACAGTTGAAGAACCAGGGCGTCGTCTCAAGCGAATTTTACGATCAAGCCAACACCGGACTTAAGATTGCCGTCGCTGATGAGCAACTGGCGCAACATCAGCTCACCCAGGCGCAGGCCGCACTCGGAAGAGCCCCCGATGGCGCGGCAGACCATCAGGACCACGTAGCCAACGACGGCCACTATGATCGCCCGATCGTCTCGCAGGCGCGGGCCGCTCTGGAAGCCGCCGAGCTCGATCTCACTTACACGAAAATCACCGCACCGTTCCGCGGCATTGTGACTCACAAAACCGCTCACGTTGGAAATCGCGTGCAGGTCGGAGAGCCGCTCCTCGCCGTCGTGCCGATGGACAAGCTCTACGTCACCGCCAACTTCAAGGAGACGCAGCTCACCGATGTGCGCGTCGGCCAGAAGGCAACGGTCGAGGCCGACATCTACCCCGGCTACATCTATGAGGGTCACGTCGATTCGATCAGCATGGGCACCGGCGCAGCGTTCTCACTGCTGCCGCCTGAGAATGCGACCGGCAACTGGGTCAAAGTCGTGCAGCGTATCCCGGTCAAGATCGTGCTCGACAGTCCGCCGCCGCCCGACAAGCCGCTACGTCTGGGATTGTCAGTCGAGGTTTCTATCGACATCAGTGACAAGAGCGGGCCGATGCTGTCGTCGATCGTGCAGCATCATTACGAAAACGACCAGGGCACCACTCCCAACGAGACTTTGCCGATGCCGCCGATGCCCGATGCGAATCCGAGCAGCGCGGCGCAGCCCGAAGGCCGGCAGCCGCGATTGTTCAACCGCCTGATGAATCGCCTGCACAATCAGTAGCCTCGGCGCGCATCGGCTATGAACATCTGCCGCGCTCGTCTGGTGACACGCGTGTCAGTTTTGTTTGCCCGTGAGCGCCGGCTGTATTAACCTTCGTCGCAACACCGGTTCCACCTCGGATGCTCACCAGTCAGCAAATCGAATCCCCATTGGCTTTATTTCTCGACGCGCGAATTGCGCGCATCGCCGTCCTCGCGAGTGGATGGGAAACCACCGTCTTCGAGTTCGTCCTGAGCTCGCCGTCGGGGCGCTTTCCGGCCATGCCGGTCGGTCAGCCGCTCGTGCTGCGCTTCTACCAGAGCACCGACGCTGCTGAGAAAGGCGCGCGCGAGTACCTCACGATGGACAGGATTTCTGCTGCCGGAATCGCCGTCCCGCGTCCGTACGCCTTCGTCGAGGATCCCGAGGCGATCGGCGCGCCGTTCCTCGTGATGCAACGCCTGGAGGGCGGTCCGCTCTTCTCCACGCGCAGCTTCCCGCAGGCATTCAAGACTTTCTCACTGGCGTTTTTTTCGTTCGTGCAGACCCAGGCGCGAATTCATCGGCTCGATCCGATGGCGCCCGGACTACGCGATATTCCGCGTACCTCGGCTCGGCCCGGCGACGGCGACATGCCGCTGCTTGATCGCTTGCTCCGCATAATCGACGAGCGCGTCGAACAAGGGCCGCTGCCCGGTCTTCGCAACGCGCTGCATCGGCTGACCACGCGCGCGCCGCAGTTCCACGACGAGAAGAAATCGATCGTGCACATGGATTACCATCCGCAGAACGCGATCGTCGCGGGCTTCAAGGTCACCGGCATTATCGATTGGGTGAAGAGCGACGTCGGCGATCGGCATCTGGATGCGGCCACGACCGCCGTCATCCTGTCGTCGTCCGCGATGGAGCATCCGCGATGGATGCGCGATAACGTCATCGGCAATTCGCTGCGCATGAGCTTCTCCGCGCTCTACCTGCCGCTCTATCATGCGATGGCGCCGATGGACTTCGAGCGCTTCCGCTACTGCCAGGCCGTCGCCGCCGTGCTCAGGCTTTCGATGCTCGGCATGATGTCCGCGCAGGGAGCCGAGACGGTAGGATTTCGGCCCGAGGCGATAAGCGAAGTCACGCCGGGCGTGGTGCGGCTCTTGTCGCGCTATGCTACGCGCAAGAGCGGAACCGCGGCCCGCGTCGATCTCGCGCGGCCGCGAATCGCATAACCAACCAAGCCCTCGAAACTAACGAGGAGACTCCGCAATGGCTGACATTGCCTTTTTGAGCGCGCGCACGATCGCCAAGCAGATCCGCGATCGCAAGATCTCAAGCCGCGAAGCGCTGGACTTTTTTCTCGCCCGAGTCGAGTCGCTCGACAAGCCGATCAACTCTGTAGTGACGATCGACGCAGAGCGAGCCCGCCGCGAAGCCGACGAAGCCGATGCTGCACTGGCGCGCAGCGAAAATCGCGGCCCGCTGCACGGCGTGCCGATCACGATCAAAGATTCGTTCCAGACCAAGGGGATGCGCACGACGTCGGGCGCGCCGGAGCTGTCGAGCTTCATCCCGACCGAAGATGCGTGGCCGGTCGCGCGGCTGCGCGAAGCGGGCGCGATCATTTACGGCAAGACCAACCTGCCGATCTACGCCGGCGATTTGCAAAGTTACAACGAAGTATTCGGCACGACCAACAACCCGTACGACGTGACGCGCACTCCGGGCGGCTCGTCGGGAGGCTCGGCGGCCGCGCTCGCATGCGGCTTCACTCCGCTCGAGCTCGGTAGCGATATCGGCGGTTCGATCCGCCTGCCCTCGCATATGTCCGGCGTGACCGGACACAAGCCCAGCTACGGCATCGTGCCCGCGCACGGCCAGATTCCAGGACCACCGGGAACGTTGACGATGGCCGATCTCGCGGTCGCGGGACCGATGGCGCGCACCGTCGAGGACTTGCAGCTCGGCCTCGACATCATGACGACTCCGAATCGCTGGGAGCATCCTGCCTGGAGCATCAAGCTGCCGCCGCCGCGCCATCGCTTGCTCAGCGAATATCGCATCGCGGCGTGGCTCGACGATCCGGCGTGCCGCGTCGAGCCCGAAGTTCGCGAGCTGCTGGAGAACGCCGCGCACAAGCTCGAGGCCGCAGGCGCGAAGGTCGATCGCAACGCGCGTCCGGCCTTCACGCTCGATAAGGTCGCCGATACATTTTTCGCACTGCTCCAGGCGGCGCTCGCGGGCGGAGTGCCTCCTAACAAACTCGACGACTACGCGAACACTGTGGGCGATACTCCGGCGGCGCAGACGCGGCGGCTGCTCGCGATGCGCCATCGGCAATGGCTCAGCTACAATGAGCGGCGCCTCCAGATGCGCAAGCGGTGGGAAGAGTTCTTCGCCGACTGGGACATCATGCTGATGCCGGTGATGCCCTGCCCGGCGATACCGCACGATCACTCCGAGCCGATGGCAAGCAGGGTCGCCACAATCGACGGCGAGCAACGTAACTACTGGAGCCTCACAACCTGGATGGCGCCAGCAGGCGCCTGCTACCTGCCCGCGACGGTAATTCCGGTCGGCCTAACGAAAAGCGGCCTCCCCATAGGCATCCAGATCGCAGGGCCCTACCTGAACGATCGCACCACGCTCGACCTCGCAAAGCGTCTGCTGCCATTAGTCGGCAAGATCCCGCATCCGAAAGGCTTCTAAGGGGCGCTAACAGTTAGTCACGCCTGAACGCCGATCTCCGACAAACCCTCTCCCTGACCAGGGAGAGGTCGGCGCGTCGCGAAGCGACCGGCGAAAAGCGCGGCGCCGGGTGAGGGTCGCCCGAAACCACCTCTCCCGTTACTTCACGGGAGAGGGATTTTAGAGCTTCGTCAGATCGCAAGTTAAGCAGGACCTACGCCCGCAGCAGCTCGCGCAGCACGTAGGGCAGCACGCCGCCGTGGCGCATGTACTCGACGTCCTCGGGCGTATCGATCCGTGCGACCGCCTCGAACTCCTTCACCTTGCCTTCGAGCTCGGCCCGCACCTTGAGCGTCTGGCGCGGCTTGATCGAGTCGCTCAGCCCAAGTATCGAAAACGTCTCGCGGCCGGTGAGCCCAAGCGACTCGCGCGTCTCGCCTTTCTTGAATTCGAGCGCGAGCACGCCCATCCCAATCAAATTGCTGCGATGGATTCGCTCGAAGCTCTCCGCGATCACCGCCTTGACGCCCAAAAGCTGCGTGCCCTTGGCAGCCCAGTCGCGCGACGATCCCGAACCGTACTCCTTGCCCGCGATCACGATCAGCGGTACGCCTTCCCCGCGGTACTGCTCGGCCGCATCGAAGATCGTCATCTGTTTGCCGTCGGGCTGATGCGCCGTCACGCCGCCTTCGACCCCCGGCACGAGCTGATTTTTGAGCCGGATATTCGCGAACGTCCCGCGCATCATGACTTCATGATTACCGCGGCGCGCGCCGTACGAGTTGAAGTCCTTGGGCCGCACGCCATGCGCGACCAGATACTTGCCCGCGGGACCGTCGGTCGCGATCGATCCAGCCGGCGAAATGTGATCGGTCGTCACGCTGTCGCCGAGCACCGCCAGCGCCCGCGCGCCTGTGATATCGCCGAGCTTGCCGACCTGTGCCGTGACGCCATCGAGGAACGGTGGCGCCTTCACGTACTCGGAATCCTTCTGCCACGCGAACAGGTTGCCCGCCGGCACGTCGAGCCCCTTCCAGCGCTCATCGCCCTCGAACACCTGTCCGTATTCGAGCTTGAACATCTCGGAGTTGACCGAGCTCGCGACCGCGGCGCTGACCTCTTCCTGCGTCGGCCAGATATCGCGCAGGTAAACGGGCTTGCCGTCGCTGCCCTCGCCGAGCGGCTGCTTATTGGGATCGAGATCCATCGTGCCCGCGAGCGCGTATGCGACGACGAGCGGCGGCGACGCGAGATAATTGAAGCGCACGACGGGATTGATACGGCCCTCGAAGTTGCGATTGCCGCTCAGAATCGCCGACGCGACGAGATTGCCCTGCTTGATCGCACCCGCGATCGCCTCATCCACCGGGCCGCTGTTGCCGATACACGTCGTGCATCCATAACCGACCAGGTGAAAGTTGAGCTGCTCGAGCGGCTCGATAAGTCCGGCGCGTTTCAGATATTGCGTGACGACTTTCGATCCCGGCGCAAGGCTCGTCTTCACCCACGGCTTTGCGCGCAGCCCGCGCGCAACGGCCTTCTTCGCGAGGATTCCCGCCGCGAGCATCACCGACGGATTCGACGTGTTGGTGCAGCTCGTGATCGCCGCGATCACGAGTGAGCCATGCGTCAGCGCATAGTGATGTCCGCCGTCGCCATGGACCTCGACCTTGCGCGCGATATGGCCGAGCTGCGATTCGGGAATCGGACCATCCTCTGCTGACTGTGTGTTACCGCCCTCACCGATATAGCGCTCGATCACCTTGGCATCGACGCCGTCCTTGCCCGCCACTTCCTTGACCAGCTCGCGGCGGAACTCGCGCTTGAGGTTCGTGAGCGTGACGCGATCCTGCGGGCGGCGCGGCCCGGCAACGCTCGGCTCGACCGAGGCAAGATCGAGCTCCAGCGTCGAAGAGAACACGGGCTCCGGCGAGTTGGCGTTGCGGAACAGGCCCTGCTCCTTGCAGTACGTCTCGATCAGTTTGATCTGATGCTCATTGCGGCCGGTCAGGTGCAGATACGTAAGAGTCTGATCGTCAACCGGGAAGAATCCGATCGTCGCGCCGTACTCGGGCGACATGTTGCCGATCGTTGCACGATCCGCGACCGGCAGATCGGCGAGACCCGGACCGTAGAACTCGACGAACTTGTTGACCACGCCATGCTTACGCAGCATCTGCGTGACGGTCAGCACGAGGTCGGTCGCCGTTGCGCCCGGCTTGAGCTTGCCCTGCAACTTGAAGCCGACGACCTCCGGCACCAGCATCGGCATCGAGCGCCCGAGCATCGCAGCCTCGGCTTCGATTCCGCCGACGCCCCATCCGACGACGCCGAGTCCGTTGATCATCGTCGTATGCGAGTCGGTGCCGACAAGAGTATCGGGGTAGGCCTCGCCGTCCTTCGAAGCGAACACGACCGGCGCGAGATATTCGAGGTTCACCTGGTGCACGATTCCGGTGTCGGGCGGCACGACGCGAAAATTATTGAATGCGCCCTGCCCCCAGCGCAGGAAGAGGTAGCGCTCCTTGTTGCGCTCGAACTCGAGCTCGGCGTTGGTGGCGAAGGATTCGGCCGTGCCATATGAATCGACCTGTACGGAATGATCGATGACCAGATCGGCAGGCTGGAGCGGATTTATCTTGCCGGGATCGCCGCCGAGGCGCTTGATCGCATCGCGCATCACCGCAAGGTCGGCAACCACCGGAACGCCGGTGAAGTCCTGGAGCAGAACGCGCGCCGGCATGAACGACATTTCGCCGCCGGCATTCTTGCCGTCGTATTTGGCAATCGATTCGACCTGCTCGCTGGTGACGATCACGCCGTCTTCGCGCCGCAGCAGGTTTTCGAGCATCACTTTGATCGAGAACGGAAGACGCGCGAGCGAGAAGCCTTTTTTCTCCAGCGCCTCGAGCTTGTGAATCGTGTAGCTCTTGCCATCGACCGAGAGCGCCGCGCGCGCACCGAAACTGTTCTTAGCCATCGTCATCCTGTCCTTTGCGGGTCGCCAAAATCGACGGCGCGCCCGACACGGCGCGCCGCCAAAGACATTTGTATTGTTGCCGAGTTAAGGATAGCGCGCGAGGGGATTCATTCAACCTGCGAATGCGACAACGTCCCTCGCTTAAGCACGCCTCATCCTCCCTCGCCCGTTATTAACGGGAGAGGGAAATTCTTAGCGCGCGCGCATTGCGTAGATTCTTGTGATCGTCACTTCCAGCTCGACGACCTTGCGCGGCGTGCCGTCCTGGCCGGCGCGGGCGTCGCGCAGGGAGTTGGGAATCTCACGCGCCCGGCCATAGACAATGACGGCGGCGCCTTCGGCGTTCCATGCTGAGAACGCGACGCGCGGGTTCGTTGCGAGATCGGTGCGGCGTATCGTGTTGTCGTACACGACGAGGCGGATTTGCGCACCGACGATTCGCGCGTGCACGGGCGCGATATGCGGGGCGCCGTTCGGACCGACCGTGGACATCGCGATCAGCCGATTGTTGCGCCAGAACTCGGCGAGCTCCGCCGCGCTCATCTGCCGCGACGGAAATGCGATCGACCCCGCGACCGCGGGCGAAGCCGTCTTCGTACTGCGATCGATTATCTCTTGAATCGCGGTCAGATCGGGATTTTCTACCAGTTCCATCAGCTACTCGCGCGCGGAGCTCCCGCGGGTATCGGGCCGGGCAGACCGTCATAGACGAGCGCGCGGCCGTCGGAATGAAAGCGCATCGCGGCCAGCGCTCCCACGCGCGGCGACTTGAGCGCGGGAGCGCCGTCGATCGTATCGATCGTGACGCGGCGCTTCATCGCGATGATCGCCGCGACCGCATCGCGAAAACTTTCTTCGTCGATCTCGCCAGCCGACACCATCGTGCGCGATTGTAAGCCTGCCGCGAGGCGGCCCGCGCGCAACACGACGATATTCGAAGCCTCGCGCGCGATTCCGCAACCGGGAAGCATCGCCCCAAACGGATTCGCCGGATCGGTGGCACTGAGAGCAAGCGTCCGTTCGCGCGCAGGATTCAGGCCGCGGGCAGCGCGAAGCTGCTCGACGGCCTCGGGCAGTGCGTACTGCTCGGCTGAGAGCGATCGCACGAACCATCCGCGGCGAATCACGCCGCCGTATTCGAGACGCCGCAGCGCGAAAGAGATTTCGCTCCACGAAAGCGGCATCGCTTCGAGTGCGAGCATCTCGCGCGACAAGATTCCGTTGCGCTCGAGAAGCAGCATCGCGAGATCGCGCGTTTCATCCTGCTGATCGGCGGCGGCAGGTGGCACGCGCAGAGCTGACCATCTACCCGCGAGACTCGACTTGAGCCGCGCACGCACGGCGGCATCGCGGCGCGTCGGCGGGCGGCCCGGTATCGGATCGAGCACGCGCGCCGTATCGGCATCCGTCGCAAACATACGCAGCGGTGCGAAGCTGTCATTGGTCACGCGGCCATTCGAGGCCAACCTCCACAATGCGGCGAGGGCATCGCGCTCGGAAACGTTGACGCGATCTGAAAGCTCGTCAAGGAACTGTGCGCCCGCGGCGTTCAGCGCGGCGAGCACCGCCTGCTCGTTCGGATCGGATGGATTGCTGTCTTGACGAGGAGTGAACAGAGTTGATCCGCGCGGCACGAACATCACGCGCTCGGGCGTGTTCGCGATCCGCCGTTCCTCGGTCACGCCGATCCATACGTACTGGCCGCCGGCGAGCACCAGGTCGAGCATCTCGGGCCGATAGCCTGGGATGCGCGCGGGCAGAATCGACCGCTCCCATTCGTCGGGCGTAAACGCCATCCCGGCGAGTTGTTCGAGGACCACAGCGATACCGTTTTGATTCGCCGCGATATCTGTCCCGCCTGCATGCATCCAACGCAGACGAAAGGCCCCGTATTCGTCGTCGGCGCAGGGCTCGATCTCGGCGCGCACACGCGCGAGCGTCATGCGATGGATGCGCTCGAGGTTGTAGCGGTCGCACCATTGGATTTCGTCGGAGCGCGTAAAGTGTCCGCGAAAGATCGCGCCCTTCGATTCCAATTGCGCGAGAATCGAGGCGATTCCACTTTCCTTGAAGCGCAGGCGCTCCGCGATTTCGCGAACGACGACCGGCCCTGAAGTTCGGAGCGCGCGCCGCGTCAGTTCCTCACGCGCGTCGTCCGCTCCTGGAGCGGCCGTGGCAGATTCACGGCCGTAAGCCGCCGCGAACAGCGCCTTGTCCTCTGTTCCGATGAGCCACGCCGGAAGCTCAGCTTGAACGACGCTCGAGATACGTCCATCTTCGCGCAAGCGATCTAGCATTGCAGTCGCACGCTCGCCGACGCGCAGGACGACTTCGTCTGCCGTCAGCGCGCCATGCGATTTGATGAGCTCGAGCAACTCGTCGGCGTCGCGCGGCCGGCGCGCCGGATCCAAACCAGTGACTTCGGCGGTCACTGCTGCCACCGCTTCGCCCGCGAGCATCTCGGAGAGATCCTCGCTGCGGAACACGTCCTCGGCCATCCCGCGATTCATCGAGACGGTGCGGCTGCGCCGGTTGCCGCGCTCGCCGTCATCGAGGAACGAGTAGTCCCACGCGAGCAACAGGCGATGCGCAAAGACCGACGGCGCGACCGAATCGACAGTAGTCACGCGCACCCTGCCCTGCTCGATTCCATCGAGCGTGCTTTCGATCCGCGCGATATCGGCCGACTCGGTCAGGCATTCGTTGAGCGTCTCCTCGACGATGTAGTGCTCAGGAATCGGAATCGCGGGCGGGCGATTTTCGAAGCACGCCTGCTGTCCCGGAAAGAGCGCCGACAATACTTCCTGTGTGCGCAGGCGCTGAATCCAGGCCGGCACCTTGCGCCCGCGCGACGAGCGCATGATCGTCAGCGCGCGACTCGCGACGTGACGGAAGCGCACCTCGAACATCGGCGCGGCAAGGAGCGCCTGCACGAGAGTGTCGCGTGCGTTGCGCGCCTTCACCATCGGAAAAAGATCGTCGAGCGGAAAGCTGTGGCGGGAATTCAGCGCAAGCAGCACGCCGTCGTCGATGGCGGAAGCCTGGATCTCGAAGTCGAACGACTGGCAGAGCTTCTTGCGAATCGCGAGGCCGAAGCCGCGATTGAAGCGGATGCCGAACGGCGAATGGATGACAATCTGTGTACCGCCGAGGCCGTCGAAGAAACGCTCGATCACGACGTTTCGATCGTCGGGCACGGTGCCGAGCGCCAGGTAGCCGCGACGAACGTAATCGACCGCCTGGGTCGCCGCGCGCTCGCTCATTGCGCATTCCATCATGAGCCAGCGAGTCGCTTCGTCGCCGTGCTCCATGCGCTTCACAATTTCGTGCTTGAGATTCGCAATCTCACCCGATAGCGCCGGCGACCTGCCGCCTGCTTCCGTTTGCCAGAAGGGCAGCGACGGCGCCATGCCCGGCGCGGGTTCGACGAGCAAACGGCCGCGCGAGATTCGCCGGATCATCCACGGCATCGAGCCGAGCGAGAACACGTCGCCGCGCGACGATTCCTGCGCGAAGTCTTCTTCGACGTCGCCGATCTTGCGGCCTTGGGATTCGATCACGACGTCGTAGTTACCGGCCTCGGGAATCGTGCCGCCCGAGGTGATCGCCGAGAGCCGCGCACTGCGGCGCGGGCGCACGCGATGATTAACGCGGTCGAAGAAGAGCTTGGGCGCCGCACCCATGATTCGTTCGGGCAATTCGGTCGCCATCTGCTCGAGCAGATGCGTCAGCTTCGCCGCGTCGAAATCGCGGAAGGTGTACGTGCTGCGCAGGATGCCGAGAAGATTAGCCTCGCTGATTTCGTCCTCATCGGCTGCAATTGCGACGATCTGCTGCGCAGCCACGTCGAGGCATCCGGTGGGAATCTCAACTTCGTCGAGGATGCCGTGACGAATCGCGCGCACCGCCGCGCCGCATTCGAGAAGATCGTCGTGCGTCAACGCGAAGAGCCGGCCCTTGGGCGTCGCGCCGAGGCTGTGGCCCGAGCGGCCGACGCGCTGAATCGCGGCCGAGATCGAGCGCGGCGAATCGAGCTGGCAAACGAGGTCAACCGCGCCGACATCGATTCCAAGCTCGAGCGACGAGGTCGCGACGATCGCTTTCAACTCGCCGCGCTTGAGGCGCTGCTCTGCCAGCAGACGCTCAGCGCGCGCGAGGCTGCCGTGATGCGCCATCACCGCGTTCGCGCCGAGCTTCTTCTGGAGATTCAGCGCGACGCGCTCAGCCCATCGCCGCGACAGCGTGAAGACGAGAGTCGTGCGATGCTCGCCGATGAGGCGCGCGACTTCGTCGTACATCGCCTCCCAATTCTCGTGCGTCGCCAGTGGGCCCAGGTCCGGTCCAGGAGACAAGACTTCGAGATCCATCTCGCGCGCGCGATCGTCGGCGCGCACAATCTTGACCTGGCGTGGCACGAGATCGGCTCCAGGACCCGAGGCGTCGTATCCGCCAAGAAACGCCGCCAGCTTTTCGATCGGATTGAGAGTCGCCGAAAGCCCGACCCGATTCGGCCGCGGGCTGCCCTCCGCACGCACCATCCGCTCGAGGCGTTCGAGCGTGAGCGCGAGATGCGCACCGCGCTTATTGCCGGCGAGCGCGTGGAGTTCATCGACGATCACGTGACGAACGCGCTTCAGCTTCTCGCGGAACTTCGGCGAGGTGAGCAGGATGAACAGCGACTCGGGCGTCGTGACGAGAATATGCGGCGGCCGCCGGAGCATTGCATTGCGCTCCTTGGCGGACGTGTCTCCGGTGCGAAGGCCGGCGCGCAGACCGCTCAGATCGACCCCCAACTCCTTGCCGGTGTCGCATACGCCCTGGAGCGGCTCTTCGAGATTGATTCGGACGTCGTTGGCTAGTGCCTTCAGCGGCGAAACGTAGAGGACCGAGACCTCATCCTGAAGCGCGCCGCGCTCGGCCTCCTTCACGAGGCCGTTGATAGCCCACATGAACGCGGCGAGAGTTTTGCCGCTGCCGGTGGGCGCGCAGAGCAGAACGTCGTAGCCACCCGCGTCCTGGGCCGCGCCGATAATCGGCCAGCCGAGTTCCTGCGCCCGCGAAGGCACGCCGAAGCGGCGCTCGAACCAGGCGCGAACGGCGGGATGGAACGCATCGGATGCGGGCATGAGGTAGTTATATCATCCCGCAACGGTTGTCAGAACGAGTTACGCGTGATGCAACGGGCGGACGGTCAGGACCGGGCGTTCGGCTTCGCGCACGACACGCTCCGCGACGCTGCCGAGCAGGAAATGCTCGATACCGGTGCGCCCATGCGTCGCCATAACGATCAACTCCGCGTCGAGATCGTTGGCGGCCTTGACGATTTCCTGCGCAGGGTCGCCAGAGCGAATGATGATCTCGTGGGGCAGCACGCCTTCGAACCACTTGCGCGAGATCGCGCGCATCGAATCCTGCGCAACACGCAATTCGTCCTCGGAGGGCTTCTGGCCCTCGCCCGGTATGATGTAGAGCAGGATCGCACGGCTCTTGGTCTGTTGGCCGATCTTGCGAACCATCTCGACTGCGGGAATCGAGACCCGGTCGAAGTCGATCGGACACAGAATCGAGCGAAAAAGCGTTTCCATCGGATGCATCCCTCCGGGCTTGGCGCCTCTTGAAAGACTATCAGCAAGAGCGCTGCCACGCGCGCCAAATTCCTTACGATCGGCTAGGCACTAACACTCAGGCGCGGCGGCGGCGTTGATGCCACGATCCTGGGCATCCGCAATGGCGCCCAAGTCTCATCATGAAGCGCGCAATGGTCGCGATGGCCGCGCCGCATCGCGAGCCGCGCACGCCGGCAACGCGGCCGCGATGCGCGGGCGCGCAGACCTCGCATTCGCGCAAGGCAATGCGATGCTGGCGCAGGGCAAGACGGCGGACGCGGTTCAGAAGTACATCGAGACCCTGAAGATCGAGCCCGATTTTCCCGAGGCTTTGTGCAACCTGGGCTCAGCGCTCTCGCGGCTCGATCGTCCCGGCAGCGTGGCGACTTCAATCGAATGCTTCCAGCGCGCGATCGCGCTCGCGCCTCGCTATGCGCTCGCGCACAACAACCTGGGCGCGGTGTTCGCGAACGTCGGGCGGCTTAACGATGCGTTGGCGGAATATCGCCGCGCGGTTGAGCTCGATGGCAAGTATATCGAGGCGCGATGCAACCTCGCAGGGATGCTGCTCCAACTCGGGAGCCCGGCAGACGCGGTGGCCGAGTATGCGCGCGCAATGCGGCTCGATCGATCGAATTCGATCGCACGCGAAGCGTTGCTCAATCTGGCGAATCTCGCGGAAATCGAAGGACGGATCGAGGATGCGGAGGCGATCTGTTCAGAACTCGCGAGGGTCCGGCCTCACGACATCGCGGCGCGCGTCAGTCGCGCGCTGATAATGCCAGTGGTTCCGGAGTCTCGCGAGCAGATCGAAAGGGTGCGCGTGCGTATCCGTGATTCGCTCGCGATGCTGACGCGCGAAGGAATCCGCCTCGACGATCCGTATCGGCAGTTCGGCAAGACGAACTTTTACCTCGCGTACCAGGGGCTCAACGATCGCGAGCTTCAGCAAACCATCGCGAAGTTCCATCTCGACGCGTGTCCCGAGCTTGGATGGATCGCGCCGCATTGCCTCGCACCGCGAAAAGCCGCGGCGCGGCTGAAGTTGGGAATCGTTTGCGAGTACCTTGACGGTCATACGATAGGAAAGCTGTATCGAGGGATCGTCGAAGAGCTCTCGCGCGAGCGTTTTGAGATCGTCCTGATGCGGGCGCATCGCGAGGCTGACTCGGCGACGACGCAGATCGACATGCTAGCGGATCGTGTCGTGGACTTTCCGCGCTCGTTGAAAGAGGCGCGTGAGATCGTCGCGGCCGAGCGCTGCGACGTCATATTTTATCCCGAAATTGGGATGGACGAGTTCACCTACTACCTCGCCTTCGCGCGGCTCGCGCCCGTGCAATGCGTGTCGTGGGGGCATCCGGTGACGACCGGGATTCCCGCCATCGACTACTTCATTTCGGGGCGCGCGGCGGAGCCGGACGGGGCTGACGATCACTATTCGGAGCGCCTCGTTCGTCTGACGAATTCTCCCGTCTGTTATCGCCGTCCGCCGCGCCCCGACCATCCTCTCGCGCGCGAGCGCCTCGCGCTGGCGCCGCAGGCGACGCTCTACCTATGCCCGCAGAGCCTGTTCAAGTTTCATCCGGATTTCGCAGAGGCGCTTGCGACGATCCTGCATAACGATCGCAACGCGCATCTGTTGCTGATTCGCGGCCGGCAGCCTCACTGGCAGGAGTTGCTCGAAGATCGGTTCGCGCGAACAATCGGCGATGTCGCAGGCAGGATCGTCTTCTACCCGCCGTTTCTGGGTGAGGATTTTTTTCGCTTGCTGATGACGGGCGATGTGATGCTCGATCCGTTTCATTTCGGTGGCGGCAATTCGACTTACGAGGCGCTGGCGATGGGCCTGCCGATCGTGACGTTGCCCGGAGAGTTCATGCGCGGCCGCGTCACCAGTGCATGTTACGAGCGGATGGGAATCGGCGATCTGATCGCGAGCGATGCAGCGTCGTACGCGGGCATCGCAATTCGCGTCGCCAACGATCACGCATGGCGTGCGAAGCTGTCGGAGGAGATCCGGCAACGATGCGCGGTGCTTTACGACGATCGCAACATCGTACGCGAGATCGAGAATTTCTTCATCACCGCATACGAGGCCAAACGCAGTAACGCGAATGCCCTCTCCTAGACGGTGATCGTCGTGCCGTCGAACTTCGTGAACGTGAAGCCGTTGAAGTTCTCGTTGTAGGTAGGTTTCTGGTCGCGAAGGATCGTGATCGCCAGCGCCTCGCCCAGCAGCAGCGATTGTTGGTAGTCCGAGCGCCAATGCACGCCAGCAAGGTTGCGACCGATAGCTATATTTGCCGCCACCTTGTTCAGCTCGCCGCCGACCGTGATCTGACCCGCATCACTGCCGGTATACGGCACCAGCGAAAGGCCGTCGTCGGACGCCATCACGGGACTGGGCAACACGAAATTCTCGTTGAAGAACGCCTTGAGCACGGTCACGCAGGCGCCCGCGACGGTCGCATGGCCCGCGCCGTACGACGGATGCTGCGGGCATCCTTCGGGAAACGCCTGCGGCAGCAACCACGAGTTATACGTTATGTGAACTGCGTCCATCGCATCGGAATTGAGCAGGTCGGGATGGAGCGGATAGGTCCGCTCGTTCGACAGCGTCAGGTGGGCCAGTCCGCCGAATTCCTCGGGACGCAGCCGGCGATGCACGAACCATTTCTGATACCAGACTGCCTTGAGCGCGCGGTCGGCGACTTCCGCGAGCAGCGCCTTGATGTGCGGAATACCAAATGTCCCGAAGCCGCTCTGCGTTTTCGAGTGCAGGTAAGGATTGCCCGCATTGAGCGGCGCGTTGATATCGACCAGGTAAATGCAGGCAAAGAGATACGCCTGGTAGAGGATATCGACGTGCACCCAGGCGGCGATGTCGCGGCCGTTGCGCAGGTAGCGGTGCGTCGAGTCGAACGTGGGTGCTGTAAACGGATAGTTAATCGCGCCGTTCTGAGTCGCAAGGAATGACGGAAAATCCGTCATGTAATCCTGTCCCGCGACGAACGTCTTGATGCGCTGATCGATCGGTACCGCGCCGAATTGGAGCGGCTGCACGAGAAACTGCGAGAAGTAAGGACCCACCAGATCGCCGGCCGTGAAGCCGCGGAACAGCGTGCCCGGCGTCACCTTGCCGCCGATCCTGGGCCCGCGGAAGTCTGACAACTTGTTAAGATCCGCGCAGGCCGCCGCGACTCCGGAATCGGAGTCGTAGTCGGCGAACGGGACATCGCGCAGAAGCGCCGCCCAGTAGAGCTCAACCGCTTCGCCCGCCTCCTCTGCGCTCGCGAGTGCTGGCGGCGGCTCTTCAACGAGCCCATGGCCGTCCTGCCCCTCGAGATCGAAGGCAAGACCCGACTGCGGATCGACCAGCGGCACGTCGCCGCCAAGAGCGAGTTGCTCGAAGGCCGCGGGATTACCACTGTTCAGTGTCTGGATGAATCCTTTCCACGCCGACAGATCGACTTCGCCAAAACTGTTGTGCGGCAGGCCCTTGGAATAGCTGGCGATCTTCGTGGAATAGAGCGATTCGTCGCCGTTGCTCGGATGGTTGTAGGCGAAGGTGTTGAACTCGTTGCGTGCCGCGCCGTCCTTGAGATTGACCGCGCTCAGATTGCGCAGGATCGTGCTTCCGGCGCCGCCGGGCTGCGGAGCCGCATCGACGACGACAGCCGATCCGGCAAACGCGGCGAATGCTGCCGCGCCGCCTGCCGCTTTGAGAAAATTACGCCGGCTGGCCTCAAACTTCGACCCCTGATCGTGCGACATCGCATCCTCCCCCGCGGCGATCCGCGTGCACGCATATCTCTACTGGCCTTTACCTGATAACATGATGTTATCTTCTCCCCCGATGCGCGCGCGGCAATCGAAATATCGTCAACACGGTTTAACGTCAAGCGGTCCCTCGACGTGACTGAACGGCCGGCCGAAGAGCGGTCCTAGCGTGACAGATTCCGCTGCGATATTGGTGATTCAGAACCTTTCAGGAAAGCCAGCCTGGTGACTTCTTGACAGCATTTTTCGATGAACCAATCGCAAACTGCCAAGTTTGACTTTAAGCACCTCGCTGCGCTCATCAAAAAGGCGCCCGGTCCTGCTCCGTGGTTCTATCCGGAAGGCAACGCCGTTCCTTCAGAAGTCGGGACACTGCGCTGGCATGCAGGCGACAATGGCATCGAGCTTCTGGATGTTGAAGGCGCTGCTCTCCTTCTGCTTGGCGATGGTACTTATGCAATGCCTCTCAGCGATCGACAAATCGTCGCGTGGCACGAGATTGGAAGGATAGGCGATGCGCCGGGTGTTGACGTCTTCCTGTTCGACTTCCGAAAACTGAATCCCTTGCCGCGGCCGCAGCTGACCGCAGCAAAGATTGGTTTCGTCGGAGAACCGACGGCGACAATCCGCGTTTCAGGTTCGCTCCAATCGGGGCTCAACCGATTCGACTTCCCAGATGCTTTCCGAAGTCTGCCCGAGATCCTGATTCTTGGCGACAACGCCTGGATTCGCGAATCAGTTTCGATACGCAACACGGCGAGGCGAGCTATCTATTGCCTGCGTCCTCGACAAGCCGTGATCGAGGTCCTTCCACAAGACTGGTATAACTACGAAGAGTATGACCGCGGCTACCAGTGGATAACCAAGGTGGCGCGCGATCCAGTTTCGGGCAGGATCGTCGGCGCGGGCATGCGTCTTAAATCGTTCGTAATTGATGCGAGCGGCGGCAAGATCGATACGATCTTCGACTAGACCACCTCGCGCGCCGTCGCTCAACGGCGCGCAGTGAGATTTGCGGCAGCGGCGCGCGATCGAGTTTCAGGCAGGATCGTCGGCGCGGGCATGCGTCTTAACTTACTGCAGTAGTCCAGGTCGTGAAGCCCGAAGTATGGGCGAACGCCTACTACAAGGGACACATCGTGTTGGAGCAGGCCATCGGAAACTACGTCTTGGGCAAGGCCACGAGCGACGACTTGGGGCAGGCTTGGCACGTCGCGCAGCAGGGCTTGCCCGGCGTGGTTAGCGGAACAGAAGAGAAGGCTTAGCGTGTCTGTGATTGGCCGCTTCGAGCGACCCGAGATTTCTTTTGTCGCGAAAACAACAAAGTGTAAAGTTTCATTGCACTCGGGCTGAAATGGAGCAGGTCGACGAGATTACGCCGGCCCGTTCCACCGGAAACGGACCCGGTCAGGCAATGCGAGCGGCGGCATACGATCGGAACAACATCGATATAGCTCAAAGACAGAAATTTCGAGTGGGGAAGGATCGCGATGGCAAATGCACAGCTCCGAACCGACGCAAACTGGATTGACTTTGGCGACCCGACAACCAAGCAAAAGCTTGGGACACTGCGCCAGGTGACCCTGCATAGCTGGAAAGAGGACAGCGACAAGGACGGGCGCGATAGGTTTGAGTTGACCGAGACCAATCGGGATCAATGGTCAATTTATCTATTCGATAGTTCTAGGAAGGTTTCGCTCCAGGTCGACCTGTTCAAGAAGATCATCTACTACAGCGACCCAAACGCGCAGCGGCGCGCGCAGTATGGGATCCTCTCGTCGGCGTCGCAGCCGACGGGTTGGCTCGCCAATCACGTCGAGTACGGATCGGATCCGAAAACCATCGAGGGGAGCTTCAAGCAGGTCGGCGCCACGGATTGGAGCGAAGACAAGACAGACGGTAAGACGGCCTTTAAATTTTCCGAGACCGGCCGCGATGACTCGTCGGTCTATCTTCTCGATTCGAGCCGCAACGTTCGAATTCAGTTGGATTTATCCCGTTCGATCGTGCTTTGCCAGAGCGGCAACGAAAAGCAACAGGAACTCTACAAGGTCATTTCTGCTTCAGCAAAAGTTAATGGCTGGCTGGTCAATGAAGTCGATTACGTTGCCGGGGGCACGGCGATTGCCGGATCACTGCGGCAAACCGATTCGCACACCTGGATTGAAGAAAACTCGATCGACGGCAAAACCAGTTTCCAATTTACTGAAACTGGCCGCGACGATTGGTCGGTCTACCTGAAAGACAGCTCCAGAAACGTCTCCTTGCAGCTCGATTTGTTCGAGGGCGCCATCTTCTATAGCGATCCGAAGAACCCGCGCCGGCAGCTCTACACGATCGGACGCGCCGACGTTTTGCCCCTGCTCAATCTGGACAATGGCAAGACCGTCAACCTGGTTGCGTATGGCGATTCGACCGGCAAGCTGCTCGGGCACTTCCGCCAAACCAGTGAGCAGACCTGGTCAGAGGACAGCGAAACCAAGGGGCGCAATGTCTTTGCTTTCAGCGAGATCGCCCGCGACGACTGGTCCGTATATCTATACGACGCCAGCCGTAAAATCTGGATTCAGGCCGATTTGTATACGCGGAAGATCATGATCCAGACCGCAGGCGCGCAGCCGCAGGCCCTTTACGACGTCCTCAGCACTTCGTCGGTCCTGAACGGATGGCTGGTCAACGTGGTTGAATACAACAGCAGCCCCACCACACCACAGATACTGCGTCAGGTGGGATGGACCGCGTGGGCCGAATACAAGACCAAGGACAGTTCGCTCGCCAACCATTTCAACGAGACCGGGCGCGACGATTGGTCGGTGTATCTGACTGATCCGACGCGCGGCGTGAAGCTGCAGGTCGATCTTTATCGCAAGAAGATTCTCTATGCCGCCGGCAATGCGCCGCTGGCCGATCTCTGCGACATCACCGCCAAAGGCCATCAGTCTGAGCTCTGGCGCCTGTCTCATAAGATCACCGTGCGGCCAGCCTTGACGCAGGATTTCGATCTCGCGCCGAACGGCGGCGCGCCCGTCGCAAGGCCAGTGTATCGGGCCTCAGTCTCGGTTCCTGTCCAGGTCACGAGTGTCGATGTTTGGGCTTCTGAAGAAGTGAAGCTGACTATCAACGATACGGTTTACACGATCGATCAGGTGCAGACCGCGACCGTCAGGCCTTCGGTATTGTCCAAGCTGTCGATCTCGATTCCTGCGACGGAGGTCGGATGCCCGACGCTCTTCTTGCGCACCAACCTGATGAAGGCCTCCGATCCGCCGCATATCGTGACGCCCGATGTCGAGGTGCATCGCAAGATCAATAACCTTCCCGATGGAGCTATGTATGCGGCCCGCCAGCAGTTAGGTATCAGCGCCGCATTCAACGGCAAACCCGCCGACGTCGGCGCGGTACAGAAGAGCCTGCAGAACCTTACCGCCGCGGTGCAATACTCATACAACGACACTTACCATGGCGTGCATCACGATCGGGCAGTGCTGCCGTCCAACATGTCGGACTCACACTTCGAGTTGGATTTTTCGAGTGGCGGCGCGGCCTACAATCCCCTCACCAAACAACAGGTAGTCGCGAAGACTCAGAACGCGCGCCGCGTTACGACAGCCGCGGCGCAAGACTTGGGCGATGACTTTCGTAATTGGTTCCACCAGAGCGCGAGCATCGTCGTTCATACGATGGACTCCGTCGGCAACACCATCGATGAGACCGCTACTCACGCCGCTAAAGGTCTCTCACAGTCGATCAGCGCGGTAGGCGAAGATGTTATTCACGGTGACCTGCAAAAGGCCGGCATGGATTTGTACACTGGCGGCGAGAACCTGGGAAAAACTCTCGTCAAGGGCACTGAGACCGCGCTCGGCGAAGCCGCGAGCGGCGCGCAACAGGAACTGGCTATTACATTCAAGCTAGCCTCGGAGACGGTCCAGGTGCTCATAGCCGACACTGCTGCGCTTGGCAAGGCGATCAATTCGTTGCTCGACAAGCTTGGCACCGAGGCGGGTAAACTCATCGGCTGGCTGCTCGACAAGGTGGGCTGGGGCGATGTCATGCATACTCAGCCGATCCTGCTCGATGCGCTCAACAACAGGTTGGATCAAGGACTGGCGTTCTTCAAAAACGCCAAGAGCAAGGCTGACAATTTCTTCAACCAACAAGCCAAGGCGTTGGACAGCGCGATCGATCAGGCGATGTCAGCCTTCGGGGTCGAGAAACTCGTCTCGCAGCAGCCGGCCACGCCCGCGGAACTCTCAGGCGCGATCGAGAAGGTCGAGTGGCTATTTGGAAAGCTCACTAATCAGTCCCAAGGCTCGGCCCTTTCGATACCGGGCCTCACGCTGATAAGCGGTGCCGTTGCTCACAATCCACTTACGGATTTTATCTCGATAGTCGCGAGCAAGGTCGGCGCGGATGGTTCCACGATCATCGCCGCGCTAGGCGATGCCTACGAACATCTCAAGCGCTTATTCAATAACAACGGGTCAACTCCTCAAGATCTGCTCGGAGTAGTGTTGGAACTAGTGCGGGCCGCGGCTCACATTGGCCTCGACATCGTGAGCGCCGTGGTAGATGCGATTCTCGATATGGTCATCACGGCCATTCCCCAGCTTAAAACATTCGGTAACACCGCGTTGGACATTCCCTTCGTGTCTTCATTTTATGAAGGCCTGACCAACGGTCAGAAGCTCACGCCTTTCGGACTGGCAGCATTCGTCGTCGCGATTCCACTCACCCTGCTCCATCAGGCGATCGAAGGGAAAAGACCATTCGACCACGTCGGCGCCGCTCAAGAGCAGAGTGGCATCCCGGAAGTCGATGACCCAGTGGGTTGGAGCTATGCTTATGCCACATGCCAGCTAGTGTTGAGCATCAGCTCCGCGGCCAACGACGCGATCAACTTTGCCAAGGATCGAAAGACGCGCCAGGCGGACAACAATTCCATCCCAATGCAGCCTATGAATCAGGCCGACGCAGGAGGGTTACAGGACGTTCCCGACGAGCCACTACCACCTACGGGTCAGATCGAGGCTGGTCCCGATGCGG
>Ga0335073_10001047_pt1 | contig 36572 bp, 26 predicted proteins | sample Lox_Sample_22_FD_207093 | JGI IMG/M metagenome (GOLD analysis project Ga0335073, IMG submission 207093) | Soil microbial communities from Loxahatchee National Wildlife Refuge, Florida, United States - Lox_Sample_2.2 | ecosystem: Environmental > Terrestrial > Soil > Wetlands | place: USA... | reverse complement strand
AGTGTAGGTAACGACACAGGCATACGAGGAACTGGATGAGCCGAACATCACCGACATATTCGCTATATCCGCGGCGCCCGCCGAATCGGAGAACTGGAATGTAAATGACTGGCTGGCGCCTGTGCCCGAAGCCGGGCTTACCGAAACCGCCTGCACGGTGGGCGGCGCAGCAGCCTGCCCCAGAAGAATGCTGAGCTCCGCGCCGACCGTCGGGATCACGGATACCGCCAAGTCCACGCGGCCATCGCCATTGAAATCACCCAAAGCGATTCCGGCAGTGGAACCGCCGGTCGCGAAATGGGCCGTCGCGGGCTGGAACGTGCCGTCTCCATTGCCGGCCAGGATACTGATATCGCCGGCCGAATCGACCACAGCGAGATCGGGCTTACCGTCGCCGTTGAAGTCCGCGATGGCGCTGACGTTCGTCTCTGGGCCTGCATTCTGCTGCACGACCGGTTGAAACGTGCCGTCGCCGTTGCCGATCAGTACGCCAAAAGAACCGCCGCCGTTGGAGAGCACCAGGTCGAGTTTGCCGTCATTCTTGAGATCGCCCGCCGCGAGCGCGAAATCGGCGAGCGACGCGTTGCCTGATTGATTCACCGGGATAAATGTGCCATCGCCGCTTCCCAAAAACACAACGAACGAATTGCTGTCCGGGCTATAACCCATGGAGGCGATATCGGCCTTCCCGTCGGCGTTAAAATCGCCCACTACAAACTGAGGCGAGCCGTTTTCGGCCAACTTCAGCACGGGGCCGGCGGTCAGGGTCCCGTCACCGTTGCCCCACCACACCTGCAAATCGAAATTCCCGTTCCACGTGACCGCATCGACGTTTCCGTCGCCGTTGAAATCGCCCAGTTGAACCGGCGAGCCAACAAAGGAGGCGTAGCTTTGCTCCTGAGTGAAGGACCCATCGCCTTTGCCGATCCACACCGTGACTCGCCCTCCCGAAGAGACCACCAGGTCGGGGATACCGTCGTTATTCATATCGCCGGCTGCGGCGCTCGAAGATGAAGGAGAGGTCTGATAGGTCGCGGCTTGCTGAAAGGTGCCGTCGCGGTTCCCCAGGAAGATGTACAGGAGTTGGCCAAGGCCGGAAAACACCGCCAGGTCCGTCTTCCCATCCTGATTGAAATCGCCCGCCACAACTGCCCCCGGGCCTGGACTCAGCGCGTAGGTAGCTGTCGCCGGGAAGCTCTCCGCCGCCACCGAACTCACCGTTTGCGGGAGGACCGCGGAATCGGAGGCCGCGTAGGCGCTGTCGCCCGAATAATGCGCTCGCAGCGTCCGCGCGCCGGTATTCAGCAGACGCGTCGTAAAGATCGCCTGTCCGCCCGACACGGCGCTATCGCCGAGCACCGCCGCGCCATCGTAAAAGGTCACCCGGCCGGTCGCGATGGAAGGATTCACTGCGGCCGTAATACTGACAGCCTCCCCGTAAGTCGCCGGGTTGGGAGAACTGAAGATCGAAACCGAACTGGCCGTCTGCGCTACCAGCAATTGCGGGAATGGAACAACAAAAAGGACCTGCCACAAAGGTCGCGGCGACATACGAGCAGAGCCTAACAGATAGACCGGTTTCAGGCAAGGCCGTCGATTACTGGAAGTTACTAATACAGGCAGCCAAGGTTACGGGCGGCTTCCACCACCTTTTGCACGTCGGCAATATTGACGATACCGTCGCGGTTCAGGTCATCAACCGCCGAGGCGAGTCCGAGTGATTCCGCGATCATTTGCCACACATCCGCAACGGTAGGTGTCGCCGCACGGCTTACGATGGAGCAGGTAAACCCGGGGACATCGAAATTCGCGATGATAGAAAGCGGCTCGTCGATTGTAAGGGAGAGCGAATTGGCGATTCCGGAGGACGAGCCACTCCAGGCTGTAAAAACGTGTGGCGAATTCGGCGTGTAGGCGACGGTCACAGTCGATCCGGCAGCGAATCCGGTCGAAGGAGTCACAACTCCAGCCGGCTCCGGAAATGGGGCTGTCGTGAGTTGATACTGCGCCTGGAAGTTAGCGGTGTAAGTGGCAGGCGTGGCTGTCACATCGATGGCATGGTTGATAGCGCCGCCGTCGCTCCAACTGGCGAACGCATATTGCATTCAGCAGTTGAAAGGAAGCGAGGAGGCATACTGCCCGCCCTAACATATGAGCCGAGCTTATCAGACAGATCTATTTCGGGCAAGCCCGTCCGATAAACACCCCGAGTTGCTCGTTCTGCGCTAAATCGGATCGCAACTGACAATATGTCCAAAGATTGTGTTGTATTCCGAAAAGCAACGTTATAAATTCGTAACAGAATAGTTTCAATTCTGTTACAGACATGACACTCCGGTGCATGCTCGGCGCTTTCCTGGCCGCGGCCGCCATGGCGGCCGACCCCGCACCTCCCGCCAGGCTCGCCACCCATTATTCCCTTAAGCTGAACGCGGTGCTCACACCCGAGTCGCGGACCCAAGGCCTTTATTTCAAAGCTCGTATCGATGGCGGTCCGCTCCTGCGCCTGCTCCTCGATAGCGGCGCGCAGCACATCGTCCTCGGTTGGCGCGCGGCAGCCAAAGTCGGCCGCAAGGCGGGGTCGGGCTTCGAACTCGTGGGCGTTGGCGCAGCCGCAAAATCATGCCGCCGCACCCGGCCGGGAACCCTCCAGATCGACGACCTGGTGCTGGAAAATTGCCCCATCCTGGCGGTCGATGGGCCGCTCATGGATGGCATCGATGGCATCATTCCGCTTTCTTTGTTCGCCGATTTTCTGGTGCGCCTCGATATTCCCGGTAAGACCTTGGAACTCGATGCCTACCCCGCTGACCCGCCTGCGCCCAACTCAGGCGATCTCCCCGTCCGCACCGACAACCACCTGCTCTTCATCCGCTCTCTCATCAACGACAAGCAACCGGGATATATTTTGCTCGATACCGGCGCCACCTTCAGCGCCGTGTCGCCGGATGCCGCGCGCGCCTCGCGGAATTATTGGTCCCTCACCAGCACCATCGGCCTGCGCGGCAGTGCCGGCGATATTGAGGGATACCCGCTTCCGCCCGGCGTGCGTTTCCGCTTCGGCGATCGCGTGCTCTCCGCCGATCCCGCCGTGGTGGTCGATCTCTCCGATTTCGCCAGCCACCACCACTTCGACGTCACCGGCATCCTCGGCTATCCCGCCCTTCGTTACTCCATCGTCACCATCGACTACCGCGATTCCCTCGTCCGCATTGAGGGAAAGTAGTCCCGCAGGCTATCCTAGTCTCTTCACATGGGAAATATTTTGCAGACTCTGCCAGTGGGCGAAAAAGTCGGCCTGGCATTCTCCGGCGGCCTCGATACCAGCGCCGCCATTCATTGGATGCGCGCCAAGGGCGCCATCCCCTATGCTTACACCGCCAACCTGGGCCAGCCCGACGAGCCCGATTACGACGCCATTCCCCGCCGCGCCCTCACTTATGGCGCCGAACACGCGCGCCTCATCGATTGCCGCAAGCAGCTCGTCGCCGAAGGCATTGCCGCGCTCCAGTCGGGCGCATTCCACATCTCCACCGCCGGCGTGCATTACTTCAATACCACGCCTATCGGCCGCGCCGTCACCGGCACCATGCTGGTGATCGCCATGAAGGAGGACGACGTCCACATCTGGGGCGACGGCAGCACCTTCAAGGGCAACGATATCGAGCGCTTCTACCGCTATGGCCTGCTGGCTAACCCCGCGCTCCGCATTTACAAGCCCTGGCTCGACCAGCAATTCATCGACGAGCTCGGCGGACGCAAGGAAATGTCGGAATATATGGAAGCCCACGGCCTCTCTTACAAGATGAGCGTGGAAAAGGCCTACTCCACCGATTCCAACATCTGGGGCGCGACCCACGAAGCCAAAGACCTCGAGCATCTGGATAAAAACGTGCGCATCGTGGAGCCGATCATGGGCGTTCCGTCCTGGCGGGAAGAGGTGTCCGTCAAGCCCGAGACCGTCACCATCCGCTTCGAAGAAGGCCATCCGGTGGCGCTCAATCACGTCACGTTCGACGATCCCGTGGCGCTGGTGCTGGAAGCCAACGCCATCGGCGGGCGGCACGGGCTGGGCGTTTCCGACCAGATAGAGAACCGCATCATCGAGGCCAAAAGCCGCGGCGTTTACGAAGCGCCCGGCATGGCGCTGCTCTTCATTGCCTACGAGCGGCTGGTGACCGGTATCCACAATGAGGACACGCTGGAACAATACCGCATCAATGGTCTCCGTCTCGGACGCCTGCTCTATCAGGGCCGCTGGTTCGATTCCCAGGCCATGATGCTGCGCGAGACGGCGCAGCGTTGGGTGGCGCGCGCCATCACCGGCGAGGTGACGGTGGAACTCCGCCGCGGCAACGATTATTCGATCCTGGAAACGTCGAGCCCCAACCTCACTTATCACCCCGAGAGGCTCACCATGGAAAAAGGCGAGTCGGTGTTCTCGCCCCAGGACCGCATCGGACAGCTCACCATGCGCCACCTCGACATCACCGACACCCGCGACAAGCTCCTGCTCTACGTAAAGACCGGTCTGCTGGGGCCCGGCAGCGAAGGCTCGCTGCCGCTACTCGGCGAGGGCGGGAAGGACTGAAACACTCCATCGCGACGTCTCCGGAATACTGACCGGGTTATGCCGCCGCGGAGCAGCCCAAGCCGAGGGCCGCATCCACGTCGAGCTGCACATCCACGACATTGACCTCCCCATCGCCGTTGAGGTCGTTGCTCGGCGATGCCGAGCCAAACGCTTCGTTGATGACCGCTTGGACATCCGTCACAGTCACCGTCCCTGCATTGTCAATGTCACATAAGTTTGCTGTGACACTAACCGTACTGCCCGTGACCGTAAATGGAATCTCGTTCAAATTGGAATCCAGAAGAATCACGCTGGAAATCGGGATGGAGATCGTCGCGCTCCCGATGGCCGTCGGCATGAACTGGATGGTACAAAGCGTCCCGTTCCCGCTTACGCCCGCGACCATGCCAATCTCAGCGCCGGCAACCGCTGCAATCACGCCGTTTGTTCCGTCGATCTGTCCCGGCACAAAATATCCCGGCAGGAATTGCCCGCCGCTGGTCGATTCCGCGGCGATCGTCGCGGGCGGGAACATGAGGCCGACCTGGAAGGCAAACAGGTTGTTCACGCCCGATATGTTGACTGCAACGGCGAGCGGGTTCCCCACCATCACCGACGATGGCGCCTGAAGGCTGATGCCCGCGGTGCTCGTCTGGGCATCGACGGCGGAAACCAACGTGAAAGCTGTAACAGCCAGGAAACTCGCTTTGCATCCCATGCCCCAACCTCGCCCTAATGACATTGCAAACCCGTGGTCAGCCGCTGGCTCACCAGAGCCAGGTCCAGCACGTTCACCACACCATCCAAATTCACGTCGGCCATGGCATTGAATCCGGCTTGTCCCGAAGAAGTTCCGAAGGATGCCTTGACGACTCCAAGATCGGCGCAGTTGACCGCTAAGTCGTTGTTCCGATCGGCCCCGAACTGCGCATATGACTCCGCCGCCGACTGTGTGGCCTGGTTGAAACTTATGCCTAAAAGAGAAGATCCGTTCCCTCCCGAAAGGAAATCCGACAAGTTGCCCGATAAGGAAGTAAGTGAGAGGTCGCCGATCAAGGATTGCGAGGCGGATGGGTTCGCCACCGTAACACCTGCCGGGAATCCCGATTGCACAATCTGACTTTGCAGTGACTCCAGATCCGATGCTGTGAGCACAGCGGGCGGCAGGATGGAAAAAAGCGCGCTGGAAGCCGCGCTCAGGAGTCCCGGAGACGCAGCCATGTAGCCGGACAATTGCAGCGCATACCACTTCCCCGCCTGCAGTTGAGCCGAGGACCACAATAGACTGTTCGCTTGCTGGGCGCCGGCTGCCCGGTCCAGGCTCACCATCACAGCTTCCGACAATCCTTGTATCTGTGCCTGGTTTTGCAACGCCTGGTTGAGCGACTGCACGTCCGCTTCCGACAATCCCTGCTCGGCCGGCACGGTGGCCGGCGCCGGTATGACCGGCTGATAAATTTGCATGTAGTTGGTATCCAGGGGATCCAACGCGTTACTGAAGTCTGTTAGTCCTCTTTGAAGCAGTGTGCTGATCAGGCCATTAATGAAGAGCAAACACGCCTGGCTTGCCGCGCAGGTGGCCACGACCTCCGGATTGCCGCCGTAGAAAGAAATTACCGCGACGCCGGTTGCCAGCTCCAAAGTACCGACCACGCCGAGCTGGGTCTTGTCCGCCGGACTGAGGTTCGGATATACTTCGAGTCCTCCCACCACCATCAGAAACGGTGCCGTCACCGGCGTCCCATCGTGGTCCGTTACCGTCAGCGTGCATGGGGTTGGGAGTGGTATGTTTTCGAAGAACTCACCCTCCACGCTGATGCCGGATACCGGGCTGGGGGTAGTCGGAGTGCCTTGTATAGTGGCTGAACTCCCGGACTGAACCAGGGTTAACCCAGCGGGCAAACCGCTAGCCGACCACACATAGGGTGGAACTCCGCCGGCAGCGGTCGCCGTAAGACTATATGGAGTATTGGTTACTCCCTGTGGCGCGTCCAGGAATTGGTTGGACGGCGTGCCATTGATAGTCATTGTCAAAGGAGCCGCGCTCGGAGTCAGCGTTATGGGTAGCTGCGCCGTGGCGTTTTCGGTAATTACCCCGGTACTGCATCCGTTCTGAACATTGACAATTACAGTTGTGCTCCAGTTACCGGTGTTCAGATCCAAAGCTCCCGATGCGGACGTTTCTTCCGTCTCTCCATTTCCCAGGTTGTAGGTGTCGTTCACATTCACGGTCAGCATGCCCGCCGCCGAGAGTGTGTCTGTTTCAGTATTGGTCTCGCCGCCGCCGGACGTGGTAGTGGTGCGCGTGGCGGGATTCCATGCCCCGTTTCCAGTGGTCACCATCGTGGGAGGGTAGTGCGGTCCCCATGTGAATGCTTGAAAGCCGGGCTGTGTGTAGACCGTGGTGCTTGAGCTGGTATATGGAGTGCCGCAGTTCGACCCCACCAGGTTAGAAACCACGGTGAGGGGGTGGGAAGCATCGGGTTGGCCGACAGTGGCTGTGGACGATTGGCCCTTCAGTGAGGGCAAACCGGCCACGAAAGTGAGCAGCAGTATGGCCGGAATCGGCCGCAGGTAACCACAGCAGCGTCTGAAATCACTCGCGACAGCCGCCTCATGGGACCCAGAGATCTGCCTGCCGCCGGCAAAGCGGCACCACGACCAGCCCATCTTTTGCCACACACATCTTTCACCGGCCGTCGATGACGGCCCGCGAAGCATTTCGTTCTCGATGCGCCGAGTGAATGATTGTGACACCAACGGCTACTCTGCGCAAGTGAAAACTGCTCGCGGCGGCGTAGCGACTTTGAACGACGGATTGACCGGGGACAGTGGCGGAGCAGGAAAAATTCCCCGAAGCATAACAGCGGAAGTGGAGTAACTTCTAATCCGCTTCGCAGCCCGCTCCAAGAGCGGCGTCAATGACGATCTGGACATCCACTACATCCAAGTCCTCGTCGCCGGTCAGCCGGTTGGCGGCCGGTGCTTCGCCCAAAGCCTGATCGATCAGGAGTTGCACGTCGCTTATGTTCGTCGCCCCGTCCCGGTTGATATCGCAGTTGCTGATAGCGGCGACATTCAGGGTGACCTTTACCGTTGCCGGGCTGCCGACCGACGAAGGGGACGATACCGTGATCGAACCGGTATACACGCCGGGCGAGAGCGATGTGGCGTCCGCCGCGATTGTGATTGTCGAAGGCGCCGTCCCGGAACTCGTGGGGAGTTCCAGCCACGATCCGCCTTCCTCTGTGTTGGCGGTTGCAGTCCATTGCAGCACGCCCTCACCGTTGTTGGTAATTTGCAATTGGGCCGTGCTGCCGGCGGGCGAAGGCCAGGAGAAATCGAGATTCTGACTCGATACCTGCAGCGACCGCAGCGTGATCTTCCGGATGCGGTCGTTGTTAGTGTCCGCCAGATACAGATCGCCGTTTCCGTCTATGCCCATTCCGCCTCCGGGGGAAGTAAAGTCCATGATGGCCGCCGAGACCGGCCCACCGTCCCCCCCGAATGACGGGGTGCAGCAGGGGGCATTGAGGGTGGTCAGTCCCGCGCTGTTGAGCCGCGCGATCTGGTATGTGCCCACGGGAAAATAGATATTGCCGTCCAGTCCCTGGACCACATCGGCAGGAAACTCGTCATCGGTATTCGCCGGCGTCGTCGATGGTGTGAAGCCGAAATTTCCGTTACCGGAAATCGTGTTGATGGTTCCGTCCGGCGATACGGCTCGCACCCGGCTGTTCTGCAGGTCGGCGATGAGAATGGACCCGTCCTGCGCCACTGCAACCCCGTCCGGAATGTTCAACGATGCGGCTACCGCCGACCTCCCGTCGCCACCAAAGCCCTGTTGCCCATCGCCGGCCACGGTCGAGATTGTGCCGGATGGGGTGATTTTGCGGATTCGTTGGTTCCACTGGTCGGCAAAATACAGGTTTCCCTGGCCGTCGAACCTGAGCCGCCCCGGCTGATTCACCTGCGCGGACGTAGCGGCGATCCCATCGCCGTTGTAACAGCACTGCCCCGTGCCGGCGATGGTGGTAATCGTTCCCGATGGATTCACCTTGCGGATACGAAAGTTCCAGGTATCGCTGATGTACAGATTTCCCGCGCCATCCACCGCGACTCCGCCCGGCAGATTCAGTTCCGCTTGTGTCGCCGGCCCTCCGTCGCCTGAGTAACCCGCCGTTCCGTTGCCCGCCACCGTTACGATCGTCCCGAAACTGTCTACCTTGCGCACGCGATTATTATTCGTATCGGCGATGTACATGTCCCCAGTCGAACTGACGGCAACCGCTCCCGGCCGATCCAGAAGCGCCTCGACCGCCGGGCCTCCGTCGCCGCCGTAATTGCTCATTCCGTTGCCCGCGATGGTAGTGATGATTCCGTTGGTGTCGATTTTGCGGACCCGGTGATTGTCCTGGTCCGCAAAATATAGGTTTCCGTTCGGATCGAAGCCGATCCCCATGGGCTCCTGCAGGGACGCCGAAGTTGCCGGGCCGCCATCGCCCGAGAACCCTTTCTGGCCGTTGCCGGCTATGATGCTTACCTGCCCGGTGGTTTTATTAAGCCTCAAAATGAGCTGATGGTAGACATCGGGAAAGATCAGGTTGCCGGATGAATCGAAGGTCAGGGCTGACGGCAAACTCAGGGCAATATTGGTTGCCAGTGCGCCGTTGAAGGCGATCTGGTTCCCGCCACCCGCAATGGTTTGAATGGCCCCGTTGGTTGAGACTTCCCGGATGCAGTTGTTGTTTCGATCGGAAATATAAACGTCCCCGGCGGAGTCCACCGCGACGCCGTCGGGAAAGTTGAGCTGCGCTGCGGTCGCGGGACCGCCATCGCCGGAGAATCCGGCAGAATCGAGAGTTCCGGCCACCGTCGTGATGATTCCGCTGGGATCGACTTTCGTGACGCGTTCGTTCGCGGATTCCGCAATGTACAAGTTCCCCGCCTTGTCGACTGCTATCCCCATCGGTTCCCAGACGAACGAATTGACGGCGGACCCTCCATTCAAAGCCTGTGATCCTCCTCCGGCCACTTTCGAGATGGTTCCGTCCGGCGCGATGCGCAGAATAACCGCGCCGTCGGCGTCCGCGATGTAGAGATTACCCGACTGGTCGAAAACCAAAGCCTGGGGCGTATCAAGGTTAGCCTGAGTGGCCGGCCCACTGTAACTTTGTCCGAGCGCCCCGCCAACGCCCGTTCCGGCATAAACCGTGAGGATATCGGCGGCAGAGATCTTCATGATCACGTCATAGTCGAGGTCCGACGCATAAACGTTGCCCGCGGCGTCGACGGCGAGTCCCGGCACGCGGCCTAATGCCACGTCGATTCCCGGTCCACCCGCGCCGCGCAGGGAGCGCCCGGACCCGGCTACCGTTTGGATCATGGGCTGCCCGGCAAGCGGAATCGGCCAAACACTGAAGAGCAGAAACAGACCGGATCCCAGAGCCCTCCCAAAAACCATAGAAGCCATTATCGCCCCGCCGTCCATACGAATTGCGATAGACCCTGGGCCGCGGCGAACACCCCCGTCGTACAATAAACCAATCGGCCAATAAACCAATCGGCGCATGAACCTCCAACTCGCCATCACCAATGTCGCGCTCCTGTGGCTGCTCACCGCGCCGCACGAATTCTCCCACGCCTGGGTGGCCACCCGTTTGGGCGACGATACGCCTCGCCTCCAGGGCCGCGTCACGCTGAACCCGTTGGCACACGTGGATTGGATCGGTACCGCCATCCTTCCGTTCCTGAGCACTCTTTTCATGGGCGGATTTCTGGGCTGGGGAAGGCCCGTGATGACGAAAACCGCCAACCTCCGCGGCGGATTGAACGGGCTCCTGCTGGTGGCACTCGCCGGACCGTTCAGCAACGTCATCATGGCGGTGATCCTGGGCGCGATCGGGGTGATTTTGCAGGCGGGGGGCGCGCTCGCGCTGGCCGGATTCGCTTATCGCGGCGTGGAATTGAGCCTTTACCTCGCGCTTTTTAATCTCATCCCCGTGCCGCCGCTCGATGGCTCGAAGATCCTGCTGTCCCTCAGGATTCCGCCAATCATCTATCAGGAAATCGCCCGCGCCGGCTTCCTCGTGCTCATCGTGATCATGATGGCCACGCCCGCCGGAGAGTGGATGAGCGCCTGGAGCTACGACGGTGCGCGGTTGATTGTAAACACCTTCCGGGGACAAGCCGTCCTGTAAGCCTCCCCCGAACCGGCTGCTGGTTGTGCTATCCTAATCTAGTACCAAAACGAGATTAAGAGAAGACAAGGAGTTTTACCCCAAGAATGGCACTGGCGATTGAAGCAAAGCGGCAGATTTTCACTACCAATCAGCGCCACAAATCCGATACCGGGTCGCCAGAAGTACAGATTGCTCTTCTGAGTCAGCGCATTTCGGCGTTGACAGAGCATTTCAAGACGCACCAGAAAGACCACGGGTCCCGCAAGGGATTACTTACCCTCGTGGCCAAGCGTCGCCGGCTTCTGACCTACCTTCGCGATACCGATACGGACCGTTACAAGGCACTTCTGGCCCGGCTAGGCATCCGCCGCTAGTCCATTTGCCGGAAGCCGCCGGGGTGTTCGTTGTTTCCCCTGAAAGCTTCCGATCAGGTCCCATCCGGTCCGGACGAGGTTTCGGCGTCGTTGCCCCCTCGCGGCGGACCATCCATCCTGTCAACTCCAGTCTCAAACGGCGCCCGCTAGCGGGCAGCCGATGAAGATTGGCCGGGGCTCAGGGAGCACCGGTCGAGGTTGGAGGTTTTAGAAAGATTATGCACCACACAGTTGAAATTGACCTGGGCGGCCGGACGGTTACACTCGAAACCGGCAAAGTAGCCAAACAGGCGAACGGCGCCGTTGTCGTTCGTTCCGGTGACGCGGTTGTTCTCGTCACCGCCTGCATGGCGGACCAGCCCAAACCGGGAGCCGGATTCTTTCCGCTCACCGTAGACTATCGTGAATATACTTATGCCGCCGGTAAGATACCGGGCGGATTTATCAAGCGCGAGGGACGTCCCTCCGAAAAAGAAGTTCTTACCAGCCGGCTGATCGACCGGCCCGTGCGCCCGCTGTTTCCGGACGGGTTCTCGCACGAAACCCAGATTATCGCCATGGTCCTCTCGGCCGATCCCGAACAGGACCCCAACTCGCTCGCGATCTGCGGCGCGGGAGCCGCGCTGGCCATTTCCGATCTTCCCTTCCCCTATGTTCTGGGCGGCGTGCGGGTGGGAATGAAAGACGGCCAGTACATCGCCAACCCGACTTATACCGAAGGCCGCGAGTCGAAGCTGAATATCGTCGTGGCGGGCACGGCCGAAGGCATCGTGATGGTGGAAGCCGGCGCCCAGCAGGTCTCCGAGGCGGAAGTTCTAGGCGCCATCGAGTTCGGCCACGAGTGCTGCAAGAAGATCGCCGCCGGCATCCGCAAGTTAGTCGAACTGGCCGGCAAGCCTAAGTTCCAGTTTACGCCTCATACCCTCGATCAGGAGCTTTACGCCAAAATCGAAAGCTCGGTTCGCAGCGAGTTGGCCGACGCCCTCAACACCGAGAAGTACAGCAAGGAAGAGAGCCACACGCGCGTCAGCGCCGTGAAGCAAAAAGTGCTCGCCGAACTGCCCGAAGAGCAGCATGACGAAGCCGCGCGTTCGATCGAGGCCCTGCGAGAGCGCATTTTCCGCGACGAGATGATCAAGAACCGTCGGCGTCCCGATGGCCGCGCGTTCGACCAGGTCCGGACGATCACCATCGAGACGGGCGTGCTGCCGCGAACTCACGGCTCCGCGCTATTTACCCGCGGTGAAACGCAAGCGCTGGTGACCGTCACACTGGGCACCAAGGACGACGAGCAGCGCATCGAACTTCTCGAGCCCGGCGAGGCCACCAAGCGGTTCATGCTGCACTATAATTTTCCACCCTTCAGCGTGGGCGAAGTGGGCTTCATGCGCGGACCGGGCCGGCGCGAAATCGGCCACGGCGCGCTCGCCGAACGCTCGCTGATCTCGCTCGTTCCCGGGGAAGACAAATTTCCGTACACCATGCGCGTGGTGAGCGACATCCTGGAGTCTAACGGCTCGAGCTCGCAGGCCACGGTGTGCGGCGCGTCGCTCGCTCTGATGGATGCCGGCGTGCCGCTGCCGGGTCACGTTGGCGGCATCGCCATGGGACTGGTGCTGGAAGGCGACAAGTACGCCGTCCTCACGGATATCGCGGGCGCCGAAGATCACTATGGCGACATGGATTTCAAGGTCGCCGGCACGCGCGAAGGCATTACCGGTCTCCAGATGGATATCAAGGTGCCGGCCGTAACCATCGCCATCATGAAAGAAGCGCTGGAGCAGGCCCGCCGCGGCCGTCTGCACATCCTCGACAAGATGTACGCCGCCATGCCGGAGCCCCGCAATGCCATTTCGCAATATGCCCCGCGCATTTACACCCTCCACATTCCGACCGATAAGATCCGCGACGTGATTGGACCTGGCGGCAAAGTCATCCGCGGGATCATCGAGCAGACCGGCGTCAAAATCGACGTCGAGGACGATGGCACCGTTCACGTAGCTTCAGCCGACGAGGCATCGGCCAACAAGGCGATCCAGATCATCAGCGACCTGACCGCGACAGCCGAAGTCGGCAAGACTTACCTCGGCAAAGTGGTGCGGCTGGTGGATTTCGGCGCTTTCGTCGAGATCTTCCCGGGCACCGACGGCTTGCTCCACATCAGCGAAATCTCCGAAAATCGCATCCGCGAAGTTCGCGACGAGCTGAAAGAGGGCGATCAAATCCTGGTGAAGGTGCTGGCGCTCGAGGGCAATAAGATCAAGCTGAGCCGCAAAGCGGTGCTCAAAGAGCAGCGCGAAAAGCTCAAACACGGGAAGCAGTAACAAATCCGGACCGGACCGGGCCGGGCGCCATTTACAATTGCGGTTTGCCGACGGAACTTACCTTTCCGTCGGCGGCAAATTGCAGTTCGATCGGCCCGGCCTTGGTCAGATAAGTCAACTTAGTGGCACCCGATTCTTCGGTCCACCTCATGGCGGGCGGGCCGAAGCGGTGCATCAAATCTTCGTATGTAATCCCGGCCTGGATCTTCTGCGGATCTTCGTACACCGGCTTGGCAACTGCCGGCTCCGCGAGCGCGGTCTTCAGGCGAGCTTTCGACCGGGTCCTGGTCTTCACCGTGGTGACGGGCCCGGAAGAGTGGACCACCGTCGTCGAGGTGGTGGACTTCAAGCTGTTGTCCACACCGCCCAGGACTCCCTTGATGGCGTCGCCCAAACCTTTCAGCGGGCCGGCGCTTCCGCTGGCGGCGCTGGATGCGCCCGCGGCTTCCACCATCGCCTGGCCGAAGGCAGGCGATACCCCCAGCACCATCCCTAATGCAATCACGACGGCCGCCGATCTCATGGGCCCTCCTGGTCTTCCAGCGTCGCGCCAAGGGGCTGAAAAGGGAATACTCTCCAAGGTTAATGGAGTTTGCGCCCGCGGGAGCCGTGCTATAGTTCCAACATCTGAAGATTCTGATACGCAATCAAACTCGCGGCACGGTGCTCGGCGATGCCATCGATCTTGCCGATACCAGCGAGAAGCGCCGGACGGGCCTCCTCAAACACACCCACCTGGATCACGGCACGGGACTTTGGATCGTCCCCTGCGAATCGGTCCACACCTTCTTCATGAAGTTCCCCATCGACCTGGTCTATATCGATCGCAAGCATCAGGTGCGCAAGGTCCGGCACGCCGTCCCGGCGTGGCGGCTGTCGGCATGCCTGTCGGCCCACTCCATTCTCGAACTCCCGCCCGGCACGGCGCGCGATACCGGCACACAAGCCGGCGATCAGTTAGAAATCGAAAAACGCCCCTGATCTCTTCTTCGGGCCTTGCGGCTTGGCGCGAGATGAAGTTTCCCCCGAAAAACAAGCGTTTTTTCGAGAGCCGCGAAGACCGGCATTCGCGATTTTCTACTCCGCACTCCGCGCTCTGTTAAAATTAAAAGGCCTACCTATGCCCGGCGAATCGATTGAAGGGTCGTTGAAAGAGCGCGGGGTACGCCTCACCCGCCAGCGCCAGATCCTGCTGGAACTGATCGACAAAACCGGCGAGCATCTGGATGCCGAACGGCTCTTCCAGATGGCCAAAGCCAAAGATCCCAAGCTGAATCGCGTTACAGTTTATCGCACGCTCAAAATGCTCAAGGCCGGCGGACTGGTGGACGAGCTCGACCTCATGCATTACGGCGGCGACCAGCACTACTACGAAACCCGCCTCAAGCAGGAACACGCCCACGTGATCTGTCTGCGCTGCGGCAAGGTGGAGGAATTTTTTGGCGAACCCCTCCAGCGCCTGCGCAAACAAATCGAAAGCCATTTTGGGTTTCAAGTCCTGCTGGCGCGCACGGAAGTGGGGGGCTATTGCGCCCACTGCCAGACGCTGCGCGCGCGCGAAGTCGAGGTGATTCGCAACCAGCCGCCGGAGCAATCGCGGGCGGCCGCGCCGCGGGCGCGCACCCGCCGCGCTTAGTGGAACCCGTGTCCGCACCCGCACCCGGCGCACCTCCGGCGTCCCTGATGGTGATCGACCCCAACGGCCACCGCACCCGCGTGCGGATCGAACCGCTGCCCTTCCGCATCGGCCGCCAGCCCGAAAGCGATCTCATCATTCGCGACACCCGCGCATCCCGGGCCCACGCGCGCATTCTGGTCGAGAAAAGCGAATACGTCCTCGAGGATTGCGGCAGCCGCCACGGCACGTTCGTGAACGGCAAGCGCATCACGCGCCAGCCGCTTCACAATTCCGACCGGATCGACCTGGGCGCGCAGGATTCCTACCAGCTCATCTTCGCCGTGGACGGGGCCGACCTAAAGCGGCTGGTGGACCAGATGGGTGACCAACCCGCCATCGCCGATTTGCCGGCCGCGGCTCACCATGTGGGCGGGAATCTCGCCAAACTGCGCGCCATCCTGGATCTGGCCCGCACGGTGCAGAGTTCGTTCTCGGTCGACGACGTTCTCGCGTCGGTGGTGGATACCGCGCTCACCATCACCGGCGCCGAGCGCGGCTTCCTCATGCTGCGCAAGACCGGCGGCCTGGAAACCCGGGTGGCGCGGCACAAACGCGGGCACAACCTGCACGACACCGACCTGCGTGTTCCGCGCGAGGTGCTGCACCGCGCGCTCCAGCACCGCCGCGAACTGCTCTCCATGAATTTCGATCCTCACGGCGGCGAGGAAACCAGGCCCCAGAACAGCATCGCCGATCTCGAACTCCGCAGCGTGATTTGCGTTCCGCTGGTCCGCATCCGGACCGGCCAGGGCGAAGCTACTTCGATGCTGAGCACCGGCGGTGAGACGGTCGGCGTGCTCTACATGGATTCGCGCCTCACCGCCGCGGACCTCACGGGAGGCAATCGCGAGCTTCTGCAAACCCTCGCCATCGAGGCTTCCACTGTGCTCGAAAACGCGCGCCTGCTGGTGGAGGAGCGGGCCAAGCAGCAACTGGAGGAGGAACTGCAACTGGCGCGCACCATCCAGCAGAGCCTGCTTCCGGGAAAACTGCCCACCGATGGCTGGATGAACGCATCGGCGGGCAGCATCGCCTCGCGCGAGGTGGGCGGCGATTACTACGATGTGACCCCGGTGGACGGGCGCTGCTGGTGCATCGTGGTAGCGGACGTCTCGGGCAAAGGAGTCGGATCCGCGCTGCTGGCCTCACTGCTGCAAGGCGCGCTCATCACCGCCACCGGTGTGCCGGAAGGGCTGGTGCGCCGCGTAGTTCGCCTCAATCAATTCCTGCTCGACCGCACCGGTGGCGAGAAATACGCCACGCTGTTCTACAGCCTGCTGCACGACGATGGCATTCTGAGTTACGTGAACGCGGCACAGTGCCCGCCCGTGGTTCTGCGAACCGGCGGTGAGCACATCGAACTGGAAGCCACCGGCATGCCCGTGGGGCTGATGGAAGGCGCGGAATTCACGCTCGAATCGCTGCAACTCTCGCCCGGCGACCGCGTCGTCATTTACAGCGACGGCGTCACCGAAGCGCAGAATCAGAACAAGGAATTCTTCGGCAGGAAACGCCTCGACGAAGTCCTCAAAGCGCATGCGGGCGGCTCTTGCGCGGCCATTCACGACGCCATCCAGGAAGCCGTCGCGGCCTTCACCGAGGGCGCGGAGCAGTCTGACGACATCACGGTCGTGGTTCTCGAATATCACGGGAAAGCAAGCTCATAGCGGATACAGTTCACGGTGGATCGGGACCGGCGGATGGGGCTCCCGGCCGTGAGCCCCGGGGAGTTCGGCGGGGGATTGCGGAACGAAGCCATTTTGCGGGTTTGGCTCTTGGATTGAGAGGGTTGCGGGAGCCGGTCGGGGGTCGGGCAGGGTGGCTTGACCGGACCTTAGGCGCTCGAGCGCGCGCAGCGCGTTGTGGTAATGGCGCTGGGTGGAATCGATGCGGCGCTGGAGCCGGGCGAATACATCGCAGTGGTCCTTGAAGACCTTGCCGAGGGTGATGTCGAAGATGTCAAAGGCGTCTTCGTAGAGCTGGCTCTCGATGGCGCGGAAGCGGCGGAGGTGCCATTCGCAATCGACAAGTGTGTCCACCAGCATGCGCTCCTGGGGCGTCGCGGGCCGGAAGTGATCGTGGTATTCGGCGGTAAGTTCGGCGAGAGCCTCTTCGGATTCGCCGCGAATGAGCTGAGTTTTGGCATCGATGCCGGTTTTGAGGGCATTCCTGGCGGAGCGGGCTTTGCCTTCCTCGGAGCGAGGTCCGGTGGATTTCTGGGAGTTGCGGCGATTGGCCGCGATTTGTTTCGGGGTTGCCATACAGGGCGAGGGTAACCGGCGGTCAACCGGCGAGATCCGGAGCTCGGAGCTAAGCGCGTGAAAAGGCGGGAAATTGAGGCGCGAGGTCCCTGTCACCGGCGAATGAGCTACAGTAGAGAATCGTCCATGGACCTAAACTATTCCGCCGCCATCGCTATCCCCCTGCTGGCCGCGATCATCGGCATCGCCGGCGCCGCGCTCGGACTCTGGCTCACGGGTCTCCGCCAGCGCGTGAGCATGATGGTTCCCTTCAGCGCCGGTATCCTGCTTGGCGTAGCCGTTTTCGGGCTGCTCCCCGAACTGGCGGAACAGTCCGGCTGGATTCCGAGCACGCTCCTCTTCGCCGCCGGCTATGGACTGCTGCTCGCCATTAACCGTTTCGCCTATCCCGTCTGCCCCACCTGCGCGCACGATCACGACCACGCCGCTTGCTCCAGCGAACTCCACGGCTTCGCCATACCCCTGGTCGCCGGATCCGCGCTGCATGCCTTCCTCGACGGATGGGCCATTGCCACGGTGCAATCTTCCGCGCCGCTTGGACTCCGGGTGGCCGTCCCGTTAGCCGTGACGCTCCACAAACTCCCGGAAGGCATCGCGCTCGGCGGAATCCTGAGGGCCTCGATGCGCAACCGGGCGACAGCCATGACCTGGTGCGCGCTGGCCGAGGGCGCCACGCTCCTCGGAGGCGTCGCCGGCATCGCGATGTTCCCCCATCTCGGCGCGCGGTGGGTTCTTTACCCGCTGGGCCTTACCGCCGGATGGCTTTTCTACCTGGGTTATCACGCCGTACACGAAGAGTGGAAACGCCGCGGCGCCGCCCCCGCGTTTCTTTCGGCAGCCGCGGGCATCGCCGGCGCGGCCGTGATCCAACGAGGCGCGGAAGCGCTGTTTCAGTAAGCTGGTTGAAATCGGGCTGCCGGGCTCTTGTCTTGCGTTATCATCTCCCCATGATGCGCGTCCTGCTCCTTTTATCGGCCGCTCCGATCCTTTCCGCCGCCACCTGCGAGAGCCTCGCCACGCTGGCGCTGCCGCACACTACCATCGCCGCCGCCGAATCCCATGCCGCGGGCGACTTCGGCGAACAACACCACCTCCCGGCGTTTTGCCGCGTGACCGGCTCCCTCAAGCCCTCCGCCGACTCCGACATTCGCTTCGAAGTCTGGCTCCCCGCCGCCAACTGGAACGGCAAATTCCAGGGCGTGGGTAACGGCGGATTCGCCGGCGATCTCAATACCGGCGGCCTCGCCGACGCCCTCCGCCACAACTATGCTTCCGCCACCACCGACACCGGCCACGAGGCCAGCGGCATCGACGCGCGCTGGGCGCTGCGCCATCCCGAAAAGATCATCGACTACGGCTACCGCGGGATCCACGAAACCGCCGTCACCGCCAAGCTCATCCTGCAGAAATTCTACGGCGAAGCCCCGCGCTGGTCTTATTTCAATTCCTGCTCCAACGGCGGCCGGCAGGCGCTTATGGAAGCCCAGCGATTCCCGGCCGACTACAACGGCATCATCGCCGGCGCTCCGGCCAACTTCTGGACCCACCTGCTCTCCGATGGCGCCTGGAACATGCTCGCCACACTCGGCAAGCCCGAAGATTACATCCCAGCCTCCAAACTCCCCGCCATTCAAGCCGCCGCCCTCGCCGCCTGCGATACCATCGACCACGTCAAAGACGGCGTCATCGAGGATCCCCGCCGGTGCCATTTCGATCCCTCGGTGCTCCTCTGCAAAGGCGGCGATTCGCCCGCGTGCCTCACCGCGCCGCAACTGACCGCGCTCAAGAAGCTCTATGCGGGCTCGGTCAACTCGAGGGGAGAACGAATCTTCCCGGGATACTCGCCCGGGGGCGAGGCAGATCCGGCTGGATGGCTGCCCTGGATCACCGGCCCCGCCCCCGAAAAATCGGCTATGTATTATTTCGGAACCCAGTACTTCATGAACATGGTGTTCGATAATCCCGACTGGCAGTTCCGCACCTTCAACATCGATCGCGATGTCCCGATCGCCGACGAAAAGACCGCCCGTATTCTCAACGCCAACGATCCCGACCTGAGCGGTTTCCAAAAGCGCGGCGGCAAGCTGATCCTGTATCACGGATGGAGCGATGCCGCCATCCCTGCGCAAAACGCCATCAACTACGTGGACAGCGTCGCCACGAAAATGGGCGCCGCCAATATCGAGGGTTTCCTGCGGCTCTACATGGTTCCCGGCATGCAGCATTGCGGCGGCGGCGCCGGCACCACCTCTTTCGGTGAAGCCGGGACGCCCGCGGCCGACCGGTTCCACGATATCGACGCCGCCCTCGAAGCATGGGTGGAACACGGGCAGGCCCCGTCCGAAATCATCGCTTCTAAACTCAACCCGTCCGGCGCGGTCATCCGCACGCGGCCGCTCTGTCCCTACCCGTCCGTGGCAACTTACAAAGGCACCGGCAGCACCGACGATTCCGCCAACTTTGCCTGCATCGCGCCGGCAAAATAGGGCATGATGAGCCGGGATCGCGCGACGGTTCGGATCATCTTCCGGGCATTGAGCCGGAGCATTTCAAGCTGCTGTCGGGCAACGGGAGGCCTGGCTTTCGGCCGGAATGATTTAATACCCCTCCAGGAAAGCCTTCACGCTTCCCTCCTGTGCTGCCTTCTGCGCGATACAGAGGTCGATTCCTTCGAGCACCTGCGCGAAATTCCGCGGCGCACCGGAATATTTATCCACCAGCGGAGCGAAAAACGCCCGGTACTCGTCGCGCGATTTGGCATCGCAGAAACTCCGGCCGGTAATCACCAGGAACGACCCGACATCGTTCCCGAAAATATTCGGGTGCCCGGCCATGAGTTCGTCGAAGTGTTGTTTGACGAATGCGAACGACAGCCCGCGCGTGTTGGGATCAGCGCCGCCGGCGAATAAAAGCTGGAGCCCGTCCGACAGCGGAATCTTCTTTTCGAGCACCGCCTGGTATCCCGCTTCCAGCGCAGCCCGGTCGCGAAACGCCGCCATGGACTGGAGGAGCCGCTGCTTCACCTGATTGTCCTGGGTGTGCAACATGGCGTCGAAGAAGCGATTGTAGAGCGCGAGATCGCCATAATATGCCGCCGTCGCCAGCACCGAGGAAACGATTTCCGCCGGCACGGCCGCGTGGTCCACGAGCCACTGATCCGCCAATTTCCGCGCCTCGCCAGCCAGTTCGCGGTCGCCGCCATAACCGGCTACCGCGCCCACAATCGCCGGACGCAGCAAGCGGTCGTCATCCGATTCCCCGGCCTTTGGCAGCCACCCCAGCCGGCGCGCCCGCGCATCGAAGTTCGTGCGCAGGAACCGTTCGTAATTCGGCATCAATTCTTGCGGAACAAGATGGGAGCGGATATCCAGAGCCACTTCCATCGCGCGGCTCACCACGGCACGCTCGGGGTCGTCGTGAAAAGCCCCCACCAGGCGCAGGGCATCCGCCGCCGGCATTTTGCCCGATCGTGAAAGAAACGACGCGTTCCCGATCAGGTCCACGCGTTCCGCCGCGGTCAGCGATTTCGATGCGTGCGCGGTCAGCGCCGGCCCCAATCCTCCGCGGTAATCCACGAGGTAATATCCCTTGGCATCGGCATTTCCTTCCACCCACGCCGGACAGCTCCCGGCATTCCGCAGAACTACATCTTGCGACGCCTTTGTCAGCAGTGTGCATTCCGGCGCCTGGCCCCCGTCGTAGCGCACGCAAAAGGGGATCTGCCACGCCTCGCCGGCCGACCCTTTCGACCCCGCCGGCAGGGAGCGGGACTGCCTGGTGTGCAACACCGCGTGGCTGTTGGCGCAATCGAGAGCCGCCGATACCACCGGCACTCCGGGTTGATTGAGAAAGGTTGAAAACGGCGTGCCGACATCCTTTCCGCTCGCCGAGCTCAAAGAGTCCAGAAAATCGGGTTCCGTGGCGGTGCGAAAAGAGTAGCGCTTCAGATATTCCTGCACGCCCTTACGAAACTCTTCCGGACCCAACCAGCTTTCGAACATTCCGATCACCGCCGCGCCCTTCTGGTACGTGATGGCGTCGAACGCGTTCGATATGTCGTCCTTCGTCAGGATCGGCTGCCGGATCTTGCGCGTGCTCACCAGGCTGTCCAGCGTTTCGGCTCCCAGTTTCGAGTCCACGTCGGCCACCCGCGTCTTCCATTCGGGTTTCCATTCGGCGAGCAGCTTCTGCTCCATCCAGGTAGCGAAAGCTTCGTTGAGCCAGATGTCGTCCCACCAGGCCGTCGTCACCAGGTCGCCGAACCACTGATGCGAAAGTTCGTGCGACGCGACGGACGCGTACTCGCGCTGGCGGGGAATCGTGTCGCTGGCCGGGTCCGCCAGGATCATCGTCTGGCCGTAAGTCACCATTCCCGCGTTTTCCATCGCGCCGAACCCGGAGGTTATAGGCACCGACACTTCGTCGGATTTCTCATACGGGTACGGGATCCCGAAATAGTCCTCCAGCCTCGTGAGGATGGTTGCCGTCACTTCCGCCGCATATTTGGCTTCGCCAGACCGTCCTTTCGGCACCACGATGCGCACCGGCACATGATTCCTGCCGGCCGTGCCGGCGTTCACATACTCGAACGGCCCCACGGCGAACGCGACGAGGTAGGAAGGCAGCGGCCTGGTCTCCTTAAATGTGTAAGTCTTCACGCCGGCCTGGGTCCGCTCCGCGCCGGGCGTGTTACTCACCGCCGAATCGGCCGCCGGCACCTTCAGAGTAAGCTGCCAGGGTGTCTTATATCCGGGCTCGTCGAAGCAGGGAAACGCGTCGCGCGCGTCGGTATTCTCGAATTGGGTGAAGATATATTCGCTGCCCTTGTCTTTTAAGTAAAAGACGCCGGCGCTATCGCCGTGCCGTACCTCGCCGGTATAAGTGACGTGGATTTCCGCCGTGCCCGCGGGAAGCGGCGAAGCGAACTTCAGACCCAGAAAATCGTCTCCGCCCGGAATCGCCTCGGTCTTGTACGTCCTCCCGCCCTCGGAAGCCGAAACCTGCTTTACCTGGATCTTGTTGGCGTTCAGCCACAACGTCCCGACCGGCTGGTGGACGGCCAGCTGTATGGTAATGGCGCCGCTGAAGGAATTCCTGGCAGGGTCGAGGTCGAGCGCCGCCTGGTATCGCACCGGCTCCGCGTTCTCCACTTCCGCCAGCCGCAATTTGGGTTGGGCCGCACAGATCGCGGCGGCCAGCGAGAGTCCCGCCGCGATCTTGAAGCGTTGATGTCTGCTCATCTCGCAGACTATCTTACCGCCGAATGTAAGCCACCACCGCTTATCTCATGGCGTACGAGCTGAGAACCTTGACGTAGTTAGCGCGCTCAAAGGCTTTCGGCTGCGGCACGGCGTTCCGGCTCATGCTGCCCTGCATCTGCCGGATGGAATCGTACTCGTGCTCGCCCATCCACACCAGCAGCTCCGTGGTCAGGGTGTCCAGATAGGTGATGCCGCGCTTCAACAGCGCCGAGGTCAACATGGCCACGTTCGCCCCGGCCATCATCGCCTTCACCACGTCGGTCGCCGAGTGGACCCCGCCGGTAAGCGCCATGTCCGCTTTGATACTGCCGTACAGCACCGCGATCCAGTGCAGCCTCAGCAGCAGTTCGTGCGAGTTGCTCAGAATCAGGTTGGGCACCACTTCGAGCGATTCCAGATCGTAATCCGGCTGGTAGAAGCGGTTGAACAGCACCAGCCCGTCGGCGCCGGTGGCGTCGAGTTTCTGCGCCATGTTGGCCATCGAGCTGAAATACGGCCCCAGCTTCACGGCCACCGGAATGCGCACTTCCGCCTTCACCGCTTTCACCAGGTCGACGTAGCGCTGTTCCACCTGTTCGCCCGTCACGTCGGGGTGCACCGGAATGTGGTAAATGTTCAATTCGAGCGCATCCGCGCCGGCTTGCGCGATCCGCTTGGCGTAGCTCAGCCAGCCGCCCGTGGTCGTGCCGTTCAGGCTGGCGATCACCGGAATACTCACCGCCTGCTTGCATTTCACGATGTGCGCCAGGTACGCGTCCGGCCCCATCACGCGCCCGGACAATTCCGGAAAATGAGTCGCGGCTTCGGCGCCCACGTCAGCCGCCTGCTCGATGAACCGGTCGAGCTCTTCGCTTTCGTAGTCGATCTGTTCTTCGAACAGCGATTGCAGCACGACCGCCGCCGCGCCGGCATCTTCCATTCTGCGAATGTTGCCCACGTCCCCGCACATGGGCGAGGACGAGGCAACCAGCGGGTTCTTCAGCTTCAACCCGAGATATTTCGTGGAGAGATCAATGGTTTTGCTGAGGTCGATCATTTCTTCACCTCCGCGCCGTTGAACGGCTCGTGCGCCATGTAGTCGTAGAGCTTCCAACGGCTGTTGACATCTTCCTGGGCTTCCACGAGCAGCTTCTGGGCCTGCTCCGGATTGCTCTTCGCCAGCATGGTGTAGCGGGTTTCGTTGTAAATGTACTCTTTGAGAGCGATTGAAGGAGCGCGCGAATCCAACTGGAACGGATTCTTGTTTTGCGCGGCGAACGACGGATTGTAGCGGAACAGCGGCCAGTATCCCGAATTGACGGCGGCCTTCTGCTGATCCATTCCGAACGACAGGTCGTAGCCGTGGGCGATGCAGTGGCTGTAGGCGATAATCAGCGACGGCCCGTCGTAAGCTTCCGCTTCCTGGAACGCCTTCAGCGTGTGCATGTCGCTCGACCCCATGGCCACGCGGGCGACGTATACGCTGCCGTAACTCACCGCCATCATGGCCAGGTCCTTCTTCCCGGCCGGTTTTCCGCCGGCCGCGAACTTCGCCACCGCGCCGCGGGGCGTGGATTTCGACGCCTGCCCGCCGGTGTTGGAGTAAACCTCGGTATCGAGCACCAGAACGTTCACGTTGCGGCCCGACGCCAGCACGTGATCCAACCCGCCGTAGCCGATATCGTACGCCCAACCGTCGCCGCCGACGGCCCAGATGCTCTTCTTCACCAGCGCATCGGCCACATCGGCCAGGTATCCCGCTTCGGGCGTCCCGATTTCCTTCAGTTTCGCTTTCAGTTCCTTCACCCGCTCGCGCTGCGCGTGGATTCCGGCTTCCGTCTTCTGATCGGCATTCAGGATAGCCTGCGCCAGGTTCTCGCCGATAGCGAATCCCAGCTTCCAGACCAGCTCGCGGGCGAATTCGTTCTGCTTATCCGCCGCCAGGCGCATGCCCAGCGCGAATTCCGCGTTATCTTCGAAGAGCGAGTTCGACCACGCCGGTCCACGGCCTTCTTCGTTCTGGCAATAAGGAGTGGTGGGCAGGTTGCCGCCGTAAATCGAAGAGCAGCCCGTGGCGTTGGCCACCATCAGGCGGTCGCCGAACAGCTGCGTCATCAGCTTCACGTAGGGAGTTTCGCCGCAGCCCGAGCACGCCCCCGAAAACTCGAACAGCGGCTGGAGCAACTGCACGTCCTTCACCTGTCCCAGCGAGAGGATCTTGCGGTCCGTCTCCGGAATGTTCACGAAGAAGTCCCAATTGGCCGCTTCGGCTTCGCGGATGGGAGGCTGCGCCACCATGTTGATGGCCTTGTGCTTCACTTCGCTCTTGCTCTTGGCCGGGCAGATCTCCACGCACAGCGTGCAGCCGGTGCAATCCTCCGGCGCCACCTGGAGCGTGTATTTCCGGTCCTTCATGTCCTTCCAGCGGGCCGGTACGGACTTGAACGTCGCCGGCGCGCCGGCAAGCCGGCTCTCGTCGTAAACCTTCGCGCGGATCACGCTGTGCGGGCACACCAGCACGCACTTGCCGCACTGTATGCACAGCTCCTCGTCCCACGCCGGAATTTCCAGCGCGATATTGCGTTTCTCCCACTGCGCCGTCGCCGTGGGGAAGGTGCCGTCCACCGGCATGGAACTCACCGGCAGATCGTCGCCCTCGCCCGCCACGATCTTCGCCGTCACCTTCTGCACGAACCCGGGCGCCGCTTCCGGAACCGCGCGGCGAATATCGAACAGCGAACTCACCGCACTGGGAACCTTCACTTCATGCAGGTGATCCAGCGCCGCATCCACCGCGGCGAAGTTCTTCTTCACCACGCTCTCGCCGCGCTTGCCGTAAGTCTTCTCGATGGAGTGCTTGATGGCTTCGATGGCTTCCGCCCGCGGCAGCACGCCGCTGATGGCGAAGAAGCAGGTCTGCATGATGGTGTTGACGCGCCCGCCCATCCCGGTGTTCTTGGCCACTTCGTAGCCATCGATCACGTAGAATTTCAGCTTCTTCCCGATGATGTGGCGCTGCACCGTGCGCGGCAGATGATTCCACACATCGTCCGGCCCGTAGATGCTGTTGAGCAGGAAGGTCGCGCCCGGAGCCGCCGCCTTCAACACATCGAACCGTTCCAGGAACGAAAACTGGTGGCAGGCCACGAAGCTCGCCTTGGTGATCAGGTAGCTCGAATGCAGCGGCTTGGGCCCGAACCGCAGGTGCGAAGTGGTCATCGTGCCCGATTTCTTGGAGTCGTACACGAAATAACCCTGCGCAAAGTTGTCCGTTTCCTCGCCGATGATCTTGATGGAATTCTTGTTCGCCCCCACCGTCCCGTCGGCGCCCAGCCCGTAGAACAGCGCCCGCACCGTCTCCGGCTCTTCGGTCGAAAAATCGGGGTCGAAATCCAGGCTGGTGTGCGTAATATCGTCCGTGATGCCGACCGTGAAGTGGTTCTTCGGCGATTTCTTCAGGAGCTCGTCGAACACCGCCTTCACCATCGCCGGCGTGAATTCCTTGGATGCCAGCCCGTAGCGCCCGCCGATCACCTTCTTGGTCACGCCCATCTCGACCAGCGCCGTGATCACGTCGCAATAGAGCGGTTCGCCGGTGGCGCCCGGCTCTTTTGTCCGGTCCAGGACGGCGATCGATTTCACCGCCGCCGGAATCGCCGCCACGAACTTCTCGATATCGAACGGCCGGTACAGGCGCACTTTGAGCAGCCCGACTTTTTCGCCCGCCGCCATCAAAGCTTCCACCGCTTCCACGGCCACTTCCGCGCCCGATCCCATCATCACGATGATGCGCTCGGCATCCGGCGCGCCGACATAGTCGAACAGGCGATACTGCCGGCCCACGACCCGGGCGAACCGGTCCATGGCGTTCTGCACGATGGTCGGCGCCGCCAGGTAATACGGGTTGCAGGCTTCCCGCGCCTGGAAGTAGACGTCGGGATTTTGCGCGGTCCCGCGCAGTTGCGGGCGGTCGGGATTGAGCGCCCGGTCGCGATGCGCGCGCACCAGGTTCTCGTCGATCATGGCCCGCATATCGGCGGTGGTGAGCTGTTCTACCTTGGCTACTTCATGCGAAGTCCGGAAGCCGTCGAAGAAGTGGATGAACGGCACGCGCGCCTCGAGCGTCGCAGCCTGCGCGATGAGCGCCATGTCCATCACTTCCTGCACGGAGTTGGAGCTGAGCATGCCGAACCCGGTGGCCCGCACCGACATCACATCGCTGTGGTCGCCGAAAATGGAGAGGGCGTGGGTGGCCAGCGCGCGCGCCGCCACATGAATCACCGAGGAGGTCAATTCCCCGGCGATCTTGAACATGTTCGGGATCATCAGGAGCAATCCCTGCGATGCCGTGAAAGTGGTTCCCAGGGAACCGGTCTGCAAAGCCCCGTGGAGCGCGCCGGCGGCGCCGCCCTCGCTCTGCATCTCGATCACCGTCGGCACGGTGCCCCAGATGTTCGGTTTTTGCTCGGCGGACCACTGATCGGCCCACTCCCCCATGTTGGACGATGGCGTAATCGGATAAATCGCAATGACTTCGTTGGTCTGGTGCGCGACGTACGCGGCGGCTTCGTTGCCGTCGATCGTGACTTTGCGGCGAGCGTTGTCGGATGAGCTGGTCAACTCTCCCCTCCTTATCAATATGGGATTCACTGAAACCATATTATAAGACCCTTATGTCGTAAAAATCTACAGATTTTTATGTCTGGAATGCCGAAATGCGATTAAAGGCTTGGATGCAAGGGGGTTACGGAGCCGCGGCCGCACTCGCGCCCGGGCCAGCGCTGCGCGCGATGCCTTTCCTGGACTCCGGCGCGTCCGCGCGCGACAAACTCGTTACGATTCACCTCGAGCGCTGGATGGAACACGGTTTGCCTCTATTTTTCTATGGATTACACAGATTTCCCGATAAGAATTGCGGCCTGGTTTGCCAAGCGGTCCGCGGCCGGAATTCCATCCGTCCCGCTGAACTGCCGGTGCCTCAGGATTGGCTGCCCACCACAATTCAGGCGCGGAAACAAATAGGTGTATAAGGTTGGGGTCAATCCGCTGGCTATGACCGGGGTCTGTGACCTACCACTCTCGACCGTGTACTGCTTATGCAGGACACTTGCGACGCGCCGCTCTCGCCCGGCGGAGGGTTTCCACCGTTCGCAGCAGGGCTCGAACCGGACGCTGTGCGCGCCATGCTTTCCAGGCAGCGGATGGCCTCCTCCAACCTTTCGTGCTCCGCCCTCAGTTCCGCGAGGATCTTCGCTACGTCCACCATGCGACTATTCTACTGCCGGATTCCGATTGTGCAACCATAAGCCGCCGCATCCGTCATAGTCGACGCATTCCCAGGCGCCCTTGGCGTGCAGCCCTAAACCAGGCCTCGACCGCGTTTCCGCCCGACCGCGATTGCCGACCCAATCAGGGCCGTAGCCAACAGGAACAGACTCGCGGGCTCTGGTGTGGGCGCGAACCCGGGATCCTCCACCGTTACCGAGAACGGCCTGGAGTACACATCGATCGGCGACCCGGTTGGCAGCATATACCCAATTCCTCCCTGCCAATCCTGCACCCCCTCGTCTACGTCCGTATCGCCTGCGGGGTTGGCCGTGTCCAGCACGATCGTAAATTTACAATTCTGTCCGGGGTCGATCATTTCACCGCCGGAGCAGGTAAACGGACTGCCTATACCGATTCCAGTGACAACGTCGCTGGGATCGCCGGCAACTGCGCTCGCCGAGGCAAATAAAGCCGAGCTTCCCAGAGTAACCTCGGATGCCGAGCCGTTAGTGAAAGTGAACGTCACGTCCGCGGTGTTACCTTCCACCATGGTTACTTCAATGGTGCTCGTCGTCACAGTTATGTTGTCGGCATAGGCGAGGCTGGCGATAGTCAGGAACAGCGCGGTAAGTCCAACTTGTTTCAAGATCTCCTCCGTGAGCCAGCGGTCCGGCCTATTTAGCACCTCTCATTCCAGTCCAGTCATTCTGCCAACCGATTGGTGAGAAAAGGCGACCGCCGCCGGAAGCGGCGCAGCCCGCGGCCTCTTGTGATTTTGATTGGTACTATGTCCCGAAGAATGGTACTACTGTGCGGAAGGGGCCGGCGCTTGATAATCTGTAAATCGTTGCCGAAAACAATTTCACTCTCGCGGAGCGCGGCCCTCAGCATGCTTCTTTGGCCCGCACTCATGGCGGCCCAACCCGGACCGGTCGTCGACGCCCCGGCAGGCAAAGTCGAAGGCCGGATGGAGGGCAAGCTGCGGGTCTTCAAGGGCATTCCCTACGCGAGTCCGCCGGTCGGCCAGGACCGCTGGAAGCCGCCGAGTTCGATGCCGCGATGGCCGGATTTGCGAAAGGCCACGGACTTCGGCCCGGCATGCAATCAGCCCACCGCCAAGGTGCCGTCGGTCTACATGCGCGATCCGCTGCCCATGAGCGAGGATTGCCTCACGCTCAATATCTGGACGCCCGCCGGCGCCCGCAACGCGCCGGTCTTCTTCTGGATTTATGGCGGCGCGCTCACCACGGGCGGCAGCCGCGAATCGCTCTACGATGGCGCGCGGCTGGCCGCGCAAGGCATGGTTGTGGTGACCATCAACTACCGGCTCGGAGTGCTCGGATGGCTCGCGCTCCCGGAACTGAGCGCGGAATCAGCGGACGGAATCTCCGGAAATTACGGACTGCTTGACCAGATCCAAGCCTTACGATGGGTCCGGGGCAACATCGGCGCCTTCGGCGGCAATCCCGCGAACGTCACCATCGCCGGTGAATCGGCAGGCGCGTTGAGCGTGATGTACCTGATGGTCTCGCCGCCCGCGCGGGGTCTGTTCGCCAGGGCGATTGCCGAAAGCGCCTACATGATTTCAACACCCGAACTGAAGCAGCGCCATTACGGCGCCGATGCGGCGGAAGCCAGCGGCGCGCGTCTGGCCGCTGCTCTGCATAAGCCGGACCTCGCGAGCTTGCGCGCCATGGATGCCCAGGCGCTCGCCGACGCCGCGCCGGGGGCTGGATTCGCGCCCTGGGGCGCGGTCGACGGAAGGATTCTGCCGCACCAGCTCGTGGACGTCTTCGACCGCGGCGAGCAGGCTCCGGTGCCGGTGCTCACCGGCTTCAACAGCGGCGAGATCCGTTCGCTGCGCGTGCTCGCTCCCCGCCCTGTCGGCAGCGCCGGCGAGTATGAACGCATCATCCGCGAACGCTATGGCGATCTGGCCGATGAATTCCTGAGGCTTTATCCCAGCGCGAACATGGAGGAAAGTATCCTGGCCACCACGCGCGATGCCCTATACGGATGGACCGCGGAGCGGCTGGTTCGGAAGCAGGAAGCGCTGCACGTGCCTGCCTACCTGTACTTCTTCGACCACGGCTATCCGGCGGCCGATTCGCAAGGCCTGCACGCCTTCCACGCGAGCGAGCTGCCCTTTGTCTTCGGAACGCTGGCGGACACCACGCCCAGTTGGCCGAAGATCCCGGCGACTCCGCAAGAGACGGCTCTGAGCGATGCCATGATCGGCTACTGGACCAGCTTCGCGCGCACCGGGCAGCCGCGCGCCGCGCATCGACCGGACTGGCCGGCCTACGGATCTTCGCACTCCTACATGGCTTTCACCGACGGGCCGCATCCATCCGACCACCTCATGCCGGGAATGTACGAATTCCACGAGACGGTGGTTTCCCGCTGCAAGGCCAGCGGCGACATTCCCTGGAACTGGTACGTGGGACTTGCTTCGCCCAAGCTTCCCGCTGCGAAAACGCCGGACCGAAAATGAACACCCGCATCACCCTCGCTATTTGCTTCGTCCTCTCCGTGGTCTCCGCCCAACCCGCGGCAGACACGACGTGGCCAACCTATGGAAACGATCCCGGCGGCAGCCGCTACTCCACCGCGGCGCAGATCGATCGCAGCAATGTGAGCCGCTTGAAAGTCGCCTGGACTTATCGCACAGGCGCCAACGACAAATCGACCAACCTTATTCGCAAGGCTGCGTTCGAAGCCACACCCATCCTGGTCGACGGCAAGCTCTTCCTGAGCACGCCGTACAACCACGTAATCGCACTCGACCCCGGTACCGGAACGAAGCTCTGGGAATACGACCCGGGGGTGAATCTGGAGAAAAACTATTCCGAAGTGTCGTCCCGGGGAGTTTCCGCCTGGCACGACGAAAGCGCCCAAAGCGGAGCGCCTTGCAAGCTGCGCATCTTTCTGGGCACGCTGGACGCGCGGCTCATCGCGCTGGATGGCGGCACCGGCAAGCCGTGTCCGGATTTCGGCGCCCACGGCACGATCGATCTGAACCAGGACGCCGCCACCCAGAAGGACTGGACCGGCGGCTACCAGGTGACGTCGCCGCCGGCGCTTTATGGCGATCTGGTGATCGTGGGATCCTCCATTGCCGACAACTGGCGCGTGGACACGGGACGCGGCATCGTCCGTGCGTTCGATGCGCGCTCCGGCCGTCTCCGCTGGACCTGGGATCCCATTCCCTGGGCGAACCACACGCATCCCCGCACGGGCGCCGGCAACGCGTGGTCGGTCCTTTCCGTCGACCCCGCCCACGGCCTGGTCTTCGTCCCGACCGGCAGCGCCGCGCCGGATTATTACGGCGGCCTCCGTCCGGGCGAGGACAAATGGGCGAATTCCGTGGTCGCCTTGCGCGCCTCGACGGGCGAATTCGTTTGGGGCTTTCAGGTGGTCCATCACGATTTGTGGGACTACGATGTCGCCTCTCAGCCCACCTTGTTCACCTGGAAGGATGGCACGCCGGCGGTCGTCATCAACACCAAAATGGGCCACGTGTTCGTGCTGAACCGGCTCACCGGCGCGCCGCTGCTTCCGGTGGAAGAGCGGCCGGTCCCGCAATCCGATATCTCCGGCGAGAAGAGTTGGCCCACACAGCCTTTTTCCACCATTGCTCTCGTGCCCGAAAAATTTCAGGCCGCAGATGCCTGGGGACCGAAGCCGGAAGATGTGCAGTGGTGCCGCGACAAAATTGCCGCCTCCCGCAACGAGGGTATTTTCACGCCGCCGAGTCTCAAGGGCACGGTGCAGGCGCCCGGCAACGTGGGAGGAGTGAATTGGGGTAGCGCCGCGTACGACCCGCAACATCATTTGATGATCGCCAACACCAATCGCGTGATCGCATGGGTCAAGCTGATTCCGCGCGCCGATTATGCCGCGGAAGTTCACAAAGACCAGGACAACCGCATCTACGGTGAGTTCGGTGATCAGGAGCCCGCGCCATACGGTCTGTACCGCACCTTTCTGATTTCGCCCAGCGGCACTCCCTGCAACGCGCCGCCGTGGGGAACCACCGAAGCGGTGGATTTGTTCACCGGAAAAGTCGCGTGGGACGTTCCGCTCGGCACCCTGGTGCCGGGAAAACAAACCGGCTCGATCAATCTGGGCGGACCGATGGCCACCGCCGGCGGTTTGGTGTTCACCTCCGCGACCATCGATCCCCACCTGCACGCATTCGATTCGGAAACCGGCAAGGAATTGTGGAGCTACGAATTGCCCGCCGCGGCCAATGCCACTCCGATGACATACACCTGGAAAGGCAAGCAGTACCTGGTGGTCTGCGCCGGGGGCCACGGTAAATTAGGATCCAAACAGGGCGACTACGTGATGGCGTTCGCACTGCCGGTCAACTAACAGTGGCGGGCCCGTTGCAGGGTCCATTCCATGTTCTACCGGTCCAGCAAAAACAAGCTTTTCAAAGGATTGATCGCCGGGGCCCTGGGGGGCCTGGCGGCGTCCTGGACGATGACGCAATTCCAGGTACGGCTTTCGCGCGCTCTGGGACAATCCCACCCGCACGGAGACGAGGAGGAGGACGCGACCGAAAAGACCGCCCAAATGGTTTCGTCCGCACTGCTGCACCATGAACTCTCCGGCGACGAAAAGAAAGCTGCCGCGCCTGTCGTGCATTACGCTTATGGAACCGGCATCGGCGTGTTGTACGGCGGTTTGGTGCAAAAGCAGGCGGCCGCCACCTCGGGATTTGGTACAGGCTATGGAGCGGCAATTTGGGCCATCGGCGACGAAATCGCCGTACCGCTGCTCGGGCTGAGCAAAAAGGCGTCCGAAACGCCGGTCTCCCAACACCTTCAATATCTCGCCGCGCACCTCGTCTACGGGGTCACGCTCGAAGGCGTACGCCGTCTGGCGCTGAAGATGTTGTGAGCGCGAAGCGGACGGAACGCGGCACCGGAGCGGCGCTTTGGTTACAACTGCGCTACACCGTTGCGAGTGCGCAATCCTTTCCGCGCCGGAACTTTGTGGAGATCGCCAAACCATTTCCTGACGTATAATGGTGCCATTACTCACGGGGCGACCTTCCATGCCAGGCGACATCACGGCACTCCTTGCCGAAGTCCGCGAAGGAAACAGCGCGTCCGCATCGCGCCTGGCCGAACTGGTCTACGATCAACTGCACGGCATCGCCGCGCGGTACATGCGTTACGAACGGCCCGATCACACCCTCCAGGCCACGGTTCTGGTGGATGACGCCTACCTGCACATGGTCAACCAGGAAGACCGCAACTGGCACAACCGCTCCCACTTTTACGCCGTGGCGGCGCAGGTGATGCGGCGCATCCTTATCGATCACGCCCGCACCCACAACGCGGCCAAGCGCGGCGGCGGCGTATCGCCGGTGGATTTGGACGACGCCCTGGTCCTGGCGCACGACCGGTGGGAGGAACTGATCGCCGTCGACGAGGCCCTCACACACCTCGCCGAGCGGGACCCGCGCCTGGCCCGCATCGTCGAGATGCGCTTTTTTGCCGGCCTCACGGAAGACGAAGTCGCCGAAGCTCTGGGCATCTCATCCCGTACGGTCAAGCGCGATTGGCAGGTAGCCAAAGCCTGGCTCCACGGCGAACTCTCCGGCAATCATGACGGCGGCACAGTGGCAAAGGGTTAAGGAAGTCACCGCCGATGCGTTCGAGCTCGAACCGGCGCGCCGCGCCCGTTTCGTTGCCGATTCCTGCGGCGACGATTCCAGCGTCTGCCGCGAAGTGCTTCGTCTCATCCACGAAGCCGGCAAAGCCGGCGACGACTTCCTCGCCGATGCGCCCCTGACGCTGCATCAGGTGATGCGCCAGCACGCGCCGCCCGAGCCTTCGTTTGCCGTCGGGAGCTTCGTGGCCGGCCGGTTCGAAATCCTGAAGTTTCTCAATCGCGGCGGCATGGGCGAAGTGTACGCCGCGCTCGATACCGAACTAAAGGAGCGCGTCGCGCTTAAAACCATCCGCCCCGTCATCGCCTCCACTCCCTCCGTCATCGAGCGCTTCAAACAGGAAGTCCGGCAGACGCGCCGCATCGCGCACTCCAATGTTTGCCGCGTCTACGACCTCTTTTCCCACAGCCCGGTCTCCGGCGACCCCATTTGGTTTCTGACCATGGAACTGCTCGAAGGGGTCACCCTCGCCGAACGCATCGGCGCCGGCCCGATTCCTCTCGGCCGCGCACTGCCGCTCATCCGCGATATGGCCGCCGCGCTTTCCGCCGCTCACGCGCTCGGCATCGTACACCGCGATTTCAAGCCCAACAACGTAATGCTCGTGCCGTCGGGCACGGGAGCGGAACGCGCGGTGGTTACCGATTTCGGCCTGGCCCTCGATATCGCCAGCGAGGCGCCCGACACCGCCGGCACGCCGGCTTACGTCGCACCCGAGCAGGCCGGCGGCGCCGGCCCCAGCCCGGCCGCCGATCAATATTCGCTGGGGCTCGTCATCGGCGAAATGCTCACCGGCAAGCGTCCCGGCCGCGATGGCACGTCCGCCGCCAGAGCGCAGGCCGAACTCGAATCGTGGTTCGCGCACCAGCCGCGTTCCGCGCTCCACCCCCGCGCGCGCGCCGCGCTCGAACGCTGCCTCGCCCTCAAGCCCGAGGACCGTTTCCAGAATCTCGCCGATCTCGTCTCCGCACTCGATGGCAGCCTCTCCCGCAAACGAACCAAACGCTGGGCCGCCGCCGCGCTCGCGGCAGCCGCGCTGGCCGCGGCCTTGGCCATGGCGCAAAAGGCCGAGTCGACCGACCGCGTCACCGCCGCCATCCGTCTCACGCCCGGCACCGATTGGTCGGCCACGCCGAGTTTCTCGCGCGACGGCACGCGCGTGGCTTATGCCTCCAATCGCGCCGAGGCCGGCAACATCGATATCTGGCTCGACACTGCTCGCGGCGGTGCGGCCCGCCGCCTCACCACTAATCCCGCCGAAGACACCGACCCCAGCATCGCCCCCGACGGGAATTCCGTGGCATTCCATTCCGAGCGTACCGCCGCCGGTCTCTATGTCATTCCGGCCGAAGGCGGAACCGAACGCCTGGTGGCGCCCGGCGGCCGCAGTCCGGTGTTTTCGCCCGGCGGCCGCCAGATCGCCTATTGGACCGGCGACCCCGACGATTCGGCGCCCTCCGGACAACTCTACGTCACCACGTTGACCGGCACTCCCCGGCGTGTCGCCGCGGATTTCGCCTATGCCCGCTATCCCGCCTGGAGTCCCGACGGCCGGTATCTGGTCTTCGAAGGTTGCCGCAACACGACTCGCCCGTATCCCGCCTGCACGGAATTCTGGATCGTGGGTGCCGCTGGCGGCCCGATCGTCGATACCGGCGTCAGGGCCGCGCTCGATGCCGCCGCCGTCACATTGTTCCCGCACCAGAAGGCATGGTTCGGGAATGGCATTTTTTTCGGCGGGCGGCATGGCGCCATCGATGCAATTTGGGAAATCGAGTTGTCGCCGCGCGACATGCGCATCCTCGGCAAACCCCGCCAGATTACGGACGGAGAAGGCCGGGAGCGCGAACCGTCCATCGCGTCCACCGGCGCCATCGCCTTTGGCCGCCTCACCGGCGCGCTGCACATCTGGCGCGTCTCGCGCGAACCGGGCGCCGACCCCGTCCAAACCAAAATCACTGACGACCGCGCCCAGGATTCCTGCCCGGCCGTTTCCGCCGATGGCCGGTGGCTCTTTTTCACGCGCAAGGTCCGGAATGTCCGCGACCTCTTCCGCCGCGACCTTGCCACCGGCGCGGAGTCCATGATACTGGCGTCGCCCGCCGACAAGTTGTGGCCGTTGCCCTCGGCCGGAGGAAACCAGGTGGCCTTCGAAGCCCGGCAGGGCGAGCGCTTCTCCATCGATCTCACCAATCCCGATGGCTCGGTGCGAACGCTCTGCACCGGCTGTTCGCACCCCACCAGTTGGTTCGCCGGCGAACAGGCAATCCTTTACGCCACCTCCGGAGGAGAAATCGCCTTGCTCGATGTGGCCACTGGAACCTCGCGCACGGTCCTCGCCGGGCCGAATGGAATGGTGCTCGCCGACGCGGTTTGGAATTCCGTGAACGAGCAGTTGGTCTTCACTGCCGGCGCCGTTGGAAAGAACCGGCAGATCTACTCGGTGGCCTTCCCCAGGTCTGCCGCGTCGCCTCGCGGCGAGTGGCTCCAGTTAACCCAGGAGTCCCAGGTAGCCGAACGTCCGCAGTGGTCCGGCGACGGTAAGTCGTTCTTCTATCTTTCTTCGCGTGACGGCCACCTATGTCTCTGGGGACAGGAATTTACCCCTGGAGAGAAAACACCGCACCCATCTTATGTGGTAATGCATTACCACGATTACCCGCGATTCTCGCCCCAGCGCGCCTCGGGGGTGGTCCGCGGCCTGGCCGTATCCGGCTCCTCCATCTTCCTCAATATCGGCGAAGGGACGGAAACCATCTGGACCGGCCAACTCCATCCGCCGTCCCTTCTTTCCGCGCTCCGGGAGCAGTTACTCCCGAAGTTCCCTGGCCTCGCGGGGTTGTAGCCACCCGGGCGAGGCCGGCTACTGCGCGGTACAGGCCCCAGTAAGCACCACGTTGATCTCGATTTTCACGTCGGTGACGTTGACTACTCCATCGCCGTTGAGATTGTTCACCGGCACGGCAAGTCCCAGCGCTTCGTTCAC
>Ga0335073_10001045_pt1 | contig 36596 bp, 36 predicted proteins | sample Lox_Sample_22_FD_207093 | JGI IMG/M metagenome (GOLD analysis project Ga0335073, IMG submission 207093) | Soil microbial communities from Loxahatchee National Wildlife Refuge, Florida, United States - Lox_Sample_2.2 | ecosystem: Environmental > Terrestrial > Soil > Wetlands | place: USA... | reverse complement strand
CATTAACTACGACACCGGAATCGGCGCCTTCACCCAATTTGGGGAGTTTCACATCCATAAATCCACAAGCCGCGCAAGATGACGGAAACCACCGCTCTTTTCCAGAAATAAATTTTCGGAACCAGTCGGTTGTCGCAGTTACAGAGCTGAAGAAAACCGGGTAACTTGTCAGGCCCGGCTTTTGTGATGTCACACAATCTGCGGCTGCATTTTTTCAGGGTCAACGCCCAGATCTTTGATGGCCCTTGCCACGACCTGCTTCTCAACCTTTCCTTTTTCAGCCAGTGCGTAGAGCGTGCCAACGACCGTGGACTCGGCGTCAATTTCGAAAAACCGCCGCAGTCGCGCTCGCGTATCGCTGCGGCCAAAACCATCGGTGCCGAGGGTAAACAACCCTCCCGGCACCCACGGCGCAATCTGGTCGGGTACAGTACGGATGTTGTCGGAGACGGCGACAAAGCTCCCCGGCTCTTTCGCCAGCAGGTTTTCGAGGTAGGATTTTCTGCGCGGCTGGGTCGGGTGCAGCATGTTCCAGCGCTGGCACCGGATGGCATCGCTGCGGAGCAGCTTGTAACTCGTCGCGCTCCAGACGTCGGCGGAGACATCGTATCGTTGCGCCAGGATTTCCTGCGCTTTCAATGCCGAATTGATCATCGGTCCGCTGCCGAAGATATGGGCCTTGATGCCCTCCCCCGACCTTTGGCCCCCCTCTCCCATCCGACGGGCGAGGGGCAATTCCGGGCCGGATTTGAATTTATACAGCCCTTTCAAGATGCCTTCCTCGACCCCGGCGGGCATCGGCGGCATGGCGTAATTTTCGTTGTAAAGCGAGAGGTAATAAAAAATATCCTCGCCCTCGGCGTACATCCGGCGCAAACCGTCGGCCACGATCACCGCCAGTTCATACGCGAACGCCGGGTCGTAAGCCAGCAACGTGGGAACCGTGCTGGCGTGCAACAAACTGTGGCCATCCTGGTGTTGCAACCCTTCGCCATTAAGCGTCGTGCGACCGGCCGTCGCGCCGAGCAGGAAGCCCTTCGCCCGGATGTCGCCGGCGAGCCAGAACAAATCGCCCACCCGCTGCGGTCCAAACATCGAGTAATAAATATAGAACGGCACCATGGGCACGCCGTGGGTGGCGTAACTGGTTCCCGCCGCGATGAATGAGGCTATCGAGCCGGTTTCAGTGATGCCTTCCTCGAGAATCTGGCCATCCTTGGCCTCGTGATAATAAAGCAATGACTTGCTGTCCACCGGCTCGTAAAGCTGTCCCTTGGACGAGTAAATGCCAATATCCTTGAACAATGCGTCCAGACCGAACGTGCGCGCTTCATCCGGAATGATGGGCACAATGTGGCGGCTGATGCTTTTGTCCCGCAATAAAACGCTCAACAGACGAACGAAGGCCATGGTCGTCGAAGCCGCGGTCGTCGAGCCCCGGAAAAATTCGGCAAAGGCGCCGGGTTTGGGCACGTCCAGCGGCGGTGCGGTCACTTTGCGTTCCGGCAGGAACCCGCCCAGGGCTTTACGGCGTTCCAACAAATACCTGATTTCCGGGCTGCCGGGCGGCGGCCGGAAAAATGGCGTTTCGGCAATAATGTCGTCGCTGATCGGAATTTTGAAGCGCTCGCGGAATTCGCGAAGCTCCTTCTCGTTCATTTTTTTCTGCTGGTGGGAAATATTTTTCCCTTCGCCGGCCTCGCCGAGGCCGTAGCCTTTCACCGTTTTGGCAAGAATCACTGTCGGCTGGGCCTTGTGCTCCATCGCCGCCTGGTAGGCGGCATACATTTTGCGCGCATCATGGCCGCCGCGCAGGAGTTTGCTGATTTGTTCATCGGTGAGGTGATTCACCAATTTGAGCAGTTCGGGGTATTTGCCGAAGAAGTGTTTGCGGGTGTAGCTGCCCGGTTCGACGGAATATTTCTGGTAATCACCGTCCACTGCCTCTTCCATGCGTTTGAGCAACAAACCGGATTTTTCACGGGCCAGCAAATCATCCCAATCGGTGCCCCAAATGACCTTGATGACGTTCCAACCCGCGCCCCGGAACAAACCTTCGAGTTCCTGGATGATTTTCCCGTTGCCGCGCACCGGCCCGTCCAATCGCTGCAAATTGCAGTTGATGACCCAGATCAAATTGTCGAGGTTCTCGCGCGCCGCAAGCGTGATGGCGCCAAGTGTTTCCGGCTCATCGCATTCGCCGTCGCCGAGAAAAGCCCAAAGTTTCGGTTCCTCCTTCCAGTGCACCAGGCCCCGCGCCTGCAGGTAACGATTGAACCGCGCCTGGTACAATGACAGGATCGGACCGAGCCCCATGGAGACGGTCGGGAATTGCCAGAAATCCGGCATCAAATACGGATGCGGGTACGACGACAACCCGCCGCCCTCGGCGAGTTCCTGACGGAAATTTTGCAAATGCCGTTCGTCCAGCCGACCTTCGAGAAAAGCCCGCGCATACATGCCCGGCGCGGCGTGCCCTTGAAAGTAAACGATGTCACCCGGAAAAGTCTCGGTGCGCCCGCGCAAGAAATGGTTGAACGCCACTTCATAAAGAGTCGCCGACGAGGCAAACGTCGAGATATGCCCGCCGACATTGGTGGTGGAATTGGCCTTAACGACCATCGCCATGGCATTCCAGCGGATATAGCTTTTGATGCGACGCTCGATGTCGCGGTCGCCCGGAAACGGCGCCTGCTGCTCCGGTGGAATGGTGTTGAGGTATGGCGTATTGACACTCTGCGGCACGGACCGCAATTGATGGGCCAGTTTTTCAAGCAGTCGCGCGGTACGCTCCGGCCCCTGGCTCTCCAACGCCAGCTCAAAGACCGATTGCAGCGATTGGCTCCACTTGTCGCCGTTGCCCCCGTCGGAATGACCGGCCGCACCCGAACGCGAACCGAAAATTTCTTTTTTCTCAACCTTCACTATGTTATCCTCTTCGTTTAAGCGCGCAGAAAAGCGCTGGAATATTACACCTGATTCACCTTCCGAACACCAGCGAAATCAGCGCCACGGCAAAAATGAACTTGCTCGACTTGACGCTCGCCTCACCCGCCGGGAATCTCGCCTGTGATGAGGCTTTGCTCAACTGGCGCGAAGTTGGCGGCGGGGAAATCCTCCGCTTCTGGGAACCGCGGGAACACTTTGTAGTGGTCGGATATGCGAACAAGGTGGAAGCGGAGGTCAACCTCGCGGCTTGTCAGGCGCACGGTATCCCGGTGTTCCGGCGTTGTTCCGGGGGAGGGACGGTTTTGCAGGGACCAGGATGCTTGAACTACACGCTCGTCCTGCAAACCGGCGCCCAGCCTTCGCTTGCCAATATCTCCTCCGCCAACCGGTTCATCATGGAACGAAACCGCCGGGCCGTCCAATCTGCCATGGGTCCTCAACCCGCGGCCATTTCGGTTCGTGGTCACACTGATCTGGCGCTCGGCGAACGCAAATTTTCCGGAAATTGCCAGCGTCGGCACAAGTGCGCCCTGTTGTTTCATGGAACCTTTCTGCTTAACGCCGATCTTCCGCTGCTCAACGAAGTGTTACGAATGCCTTCCAAACAACCGGACTATCGGAGCGGTCGCAGCCACACCGACTTTCTGATCAATCTGGGTGTGCCGGCCGCCCGGTTGAAGGCCGCGTTGGGGAACGCCTGGCAGGCCACGGAAATGTCACTTGAATTCCCCGAGCAGGAAACCCGCCGGCTGGTGGCGGAAAAGTATTCAACCGCGCAGTGGACCTTCAAATCCTAGTCCGGTCGTTCAATCAGTTGCATTTCATCGGCACCCGAAAGCGACAAGTAGTTTGACTAAGTACCGCGTTAAACGTAGATTGCGCCTGAATGCTGGCCGTTGAATCAAAGGTGGCGGGCGCAGAAGCGGCTGACTCGCTCAAAGCCAACCCGAACCGTTCCTGGAAACACATCGCGGAACCGCTGGAGCCTTTTCTCCAGGCGGTTACGCAACGATTGGTCGAACAAGTCAATGGTTTTGACCCGCAAATCGTTCCCTACGCTCAATATGCCCTCAACGGCAGCGGCAAACATCTGCGCCCGACCCTGCTCGCCCTGGCCGCCAATGCCACAGGTAAAACCGGCGACGCCCATATCAACGCGGCCGTCATCATTGAAATGGTCCATCTGGCCACCCTGGTCCATGACGACGTCATGGACGAGGCCGAAATCCGCCGTGGCCGGCTCACCCTGGCGGCGAACTGGGGGAACGAAATCGCGGTACTTTTTGGCGACTGCCTGTTTGCGCAGGCATTGAAGCTGGCGGCCGGTTTTCCGACACCGGAAGTCTGCCGTGCCGTGGCCATGGCAACGAACACGGTTTGCTCCGGCGAAATTTTACAAACGCAACATCGCCGGAAATTTCAAGTTTCCAGGCATGAATATTTCCGGGTCATTGAAATGAAAACCGCCGAACTGTTCACGCTTTCCTGCGATTTGGCGGCGCTTTTGGGCGAAGCGGCCGCTGAGCACCGCGCGGCGCTGCGGCATTTCGGCACTGCTTTTGGCACAGCCTATCAGGTTTATGATGATTGCGTGGATTTGTTCGGCTCGGAGACAACGGCGGGAAAATCTCTGGGCACGGATTTGGCCAAGGGCAAGCTGACTTGGCCGGTGTTGCTGGCTTGGGAGCGAGCCAACGTGGCGGACCGCCTCCAATTGGAAAATTTGGTCAAGGACTGGCAAACGGAAAATTTCGGGCCAATCAATGAACTGCTGGACAAATACGAAACCTTTGAGCCGACGCGCGAGGTGATTGCCAATTTTCTGGACCAAGCCCGGCGATCACTGCGCCGCCTGCCGGAGTCGAATGGGCGCGTCGGCTTATCCGAGCTGGCTGATTTCCTGGCGCAACAAACCGCCACGCTGGCTGTTAGTATTAAGTACCCATGATTATGGCTGAACCAGTCTCACGCAATGATTCCGGGGCTTCCGCACCTGCTGACGAGGAGTTGTTGGTAAAACGGGCGCGTGCGGGAGATCTGGAAGCGTACGATGAGCTGGTACAGCGTTATCAGGAGCGCATTTACGCCACGGTTTATCACATGACCTCCAATCATGAAGACGCCAACGACCTCGCTCAGGAATCGTTCATCAAAGCGTTCCAGGCGTTGAAATCATTCAAAGGCGGCTCGAGTTTTTATACCTGGCTTTACCGGATTGCAGTCAACAAGACGATTAATTTCCTCAAACAGCGCAAAAATCGCATCCACCTGAGTCTGAACGACTTGGATTTTAACGCCGAACACGATCCCGACCTGGTGGCTTTTGTTTCCGATAAAACTCCGCGGCGCGAAGCCGGCCTGAGCGAGCTGCAAGAAAAATTGAACACGGCCTTAATGAAACTGTCTGAACCACATAGATTGGTCGTGGTCCTGCATGATGTGCAGGGGTTATCGCACGAAGAGATCGCGAAAGTCATGGAATGTAATATTGGCACTGTCAGGTCGCGTTTATTTTATGCGCGACAGCAATTGCAGGCTTGGTTGTCCGATTATTTGAAACCAACATGAACGAGAATCAGCCGAACTTTGAGTCGTTGCGCCGATTGCTGGCGCTGAAGCGCCACGAGGCGCCCCCCCCGGGATACTTCAACAATTTTTCACGCGAGGTGATTGCGCGCATTGGCGCCGGCGAAACCGGCAAGGAAGCCGGGCTATTCGCCGGCATCCCCTGGTTGCTGAATATGCTCCAATCCTTTGAAACCAAGCCCGTATTTGCGGGCGGGTTCGCCACTGCCCTCTGCGGTTTGCTGTTATTTGGAGCCGTGATGGCGCAACGACCGGAATTCGCAGCCCAGGCGATTTTGCAGCCCTCCGCGCAGGAAGGCGCTCCCCTGATCGCCTCGGCAACGCCAACGACCATGATGCAGCCGGCCAATCCGATGTTCATCGACAATAGCACCAATTTCGCGGTTAATTTCCAAAACTCATCTGCGGTGGCGTTGGGGCAAATGCCGGTTAACGCACAGCTCGCATCGTTCCCGGTATCGGGTAATTAATTTCTCCGGTTCGTACAGGACTTTTCCACGTTCCCCGGGTGACGGGTTCGCGCTTGTTACTTGAAACCGCCGCGCCCTTTTCATTAAATCGGCCGGGTGCCAACCAAAGTAATTGCGATCGCCAATCAGAAAGGCGGTGTGGGCAAAACCACCACGGCCGTCAATCTGGCCGCCTGCCTGGCTGCCCTCGGCCGGCGCGTGTTGCTTTTTGACCTCGATCCGCAGGCCAACGCCACCAGCGGCCTGGGTCTCGATAAAGCCGAGGGTTCCAGCGCGTACCGCGTTTTGCTGGGCGAAGGCGGTTTGCTGGATAAAATTAAAAATACCCCCTTTGAACACCTCGAAGTCGTGCCCAGCGAAGTGGATTTGTGCGCCGCCGATCTGGAACTGGCCCGGTTGGAAAATCACCTTCTGCGCGTGGCCGATGTCCTCAAGCCGGTCCTGGCGAGCGGCCGCTTTGACATGGTCTTCATTGATTGCCCGCCGTCCCTGGGTGTTCTGACCTTGAACGCCTTTGTCGCCGCCACGGATGGCTTGCTCGTGCCCCTGCAATGCGAGTACTACGCCCTCGAAGGCATCTCCATGATGAACCGGGTCCTGACGCAACTGCGCGAAACGGGGGCCAATCCGCGTCTCGACATTTTCGGCGTCGTCATGACGATGTTTGACGGCCGCACCAAACTCTCCAACGAAGTCGTGGGCGAAGTGCGGAACCTGCTCGGCTCCCGCGTCTTTGAAACGGTCATCCCGCGCAGCACGCGCCTGGCCGAAGCGCCCAGTTTCGGCAAGCCAATTATCCATTACGACAAATACAGTTCCGGCTCGGCGGCCTATGAATTGCTTGCGCAGGAAGTTCTCCAGCGGCTGGAAACCGGCGGGAACAGATGAGCCAACCGGAGGGTCTTCCCACAGTATTTCAACCTGGGTTCAACAAAAAGCAAATCCGGGTGAGCTTTTCCGAACGTTCGGTTCCAGGTTGGAAAGCGTGCGAGCGGAGTTCCCGGCCGGAGAAAAGGCCGGAAAAGGAACGGCGGCGGGACGAGGCCGGATTTCCAGGAATTGCCCTGGCCGGTGCAACGCGTATCGGCGCAAGGTGTTGGGCCGCTCTGGCGGGCGAGGCTGCCGACGAGCCGGCTCGCGGGTGCGCTCGCCCCACCGAAGCAGGCAAAGTAACCCAGTGCCCGGTGCAACGCGTGCTTGCCGTGGCCGCAGAAAATTATTAAGGTTGTTTTTTTTATACGATTATGGCCAGAGAAGTCATTGAAATGCCGATTGAATCGGCGACGATGGAGTTGCCGGACACGAAAACCATCCGGCTCAAGTGGCCCGACGGCTACGATCCTGATTTTAAGACCGGACAATTTATCACGCTTTACTGGCCCGACACGCCGAATTACAAGCGCGCCTATTCGTTGTCGTCCTGCGCGCTGGACCGCGGCTATTACGAAGTGACCATCAAACGCGATGGCAAAATGGGGACGCGGCTGGTGGATTGGGCCAAAGCCGGCGACAAGCTGTTGGTGATTCCGCCGGTTGGGAAATTTCTGCCCGTTTTTGAGCCGAACAAGCATCTCGTTTGCGTGGCCGGCGGCTCCGGCGTGACCCCGTTCCGCGGTTTCGTGCGTGAAGCGACGCGGCGCAAACTGGACACCAAGATTACGGTGCTCTATAGCGTACGCACCACCCGCAGCATCATCTTTCAACAGGAGTTTCATCAGTTGGAAATCGAAAATCCCAACTTCAGCTTTTACGTGACCTGCACGCGCCTGGACGAGAATGATCCGTGGCGGGGACGCCGCGGCCGGATCACACCCGAATGGGTGAAGGAACACGTCCACGATCTGCCCAACACGATCTTCTACGCGTGCGGCCCCAATGAACTGGTTGAGTTCGCCGAGGACGTGGTCTTGCGCGGCATGGGCGTGCCCAAAGAGCAGATGAAAACGGAAAAATGGGGCTGAACCGCACGCCACTTTTCGCCGCGCACCAGAAGCTGGGCGCGAAATTGATTGATTTCGGCGGTTGGGAAATGCCTGTTCAGTACACGAGCATTGTCGAGGAGCATCTCGCCGTCCGCAGCGCCGCCGGCATCTTCGATATCTCGCACATGGGCGAAGTCACTGTCAGCGGTCGGGCAGCGGCGGATTTCCTGAACCAGACGCTGTCCAACGACATTCGCAAGCTCGTGTCCGGCCAAGGACAGTACACGCTGATGTGCAACGAACGTGGCGGCGTGATTGACGATCTCTACGCGTATCGGCTTTGCGAGGAGGTTTACCTGCTCGTTATCAATGCCTCACGGGTCGAAGCGGACGTGGCGTGGTTGCAGACCCGGGCCGCGAAATTTCCGCAACGAGGCGAATTGCAACTCACCGATGCGTCGCACAATTACGCGGCCGTAGCCCTGCAAGGCCCGCGCGTGAAGGAATTCATCAATCATTGCGTCAGTGGCGCGTCCATCTCGGCGACGCGCGTTGAACGAGCCACCGATCTGAAGAAAAACCAGATCGGCGAGTTTCACTTTGAGCACGGCGGCGTGTTGGTATCGCGTACCGGTTATACCGGAGAGGACGGATTTGAAATCGTCGGTTCGGATAAAGCCATCCAAGAGGCCTGGGATAAAATTCTCGCCGCCGGACGGCCGTTCGGCCTGAAGCCGTGCGGCCTCGGCGCCCGCGACACGTTGCGCACGGAGGTCTGCTATCCGCTCTACGGCCACGAACTGGACGAAGACACCACGCCGATGGAAGCCGGTCTCGGATTCTTCGTTTCACTCGACAAAGGAAATTTCACCGGGCGCGTGGTTTTAGCCGGTCAAAAGGATGCAGGCGTTCAAAAGAAACTGGCGGCTTTCAAAATGAGCGGAAAATCCGCGCCGCCGCGGCCGCATTATCGGATTTATGCGAACGGCGCCGGGGTTGGCGATGTGACCAGCGGGACGCAAAGTCCGTCGTTGGGCATCGGCATCGGAATGGGTTACGTGCCGCCAGAATTGGCAAAACCGGGCACAGAAATTGAAATTGAAATCCGCGGCAAACGTTCCCCTGCCCTGGTTGCTCCCCGGCCGATTTACCGAAGAGGTTAAGATCCGTAAATCGGCGGTTTTGGGGACAAATCTGCATCTCCTGTTCCCATTGGCACCGGGAAACCGCCGAGGCTGGTGCGATCTGACCCTCCCCCTTTCGACTCGCAACAGCTTAGTGCGGTTCAATAATTTCCATAGCCGCCGAGCCAACCGGACGGAACTTACGTCAGAAAGTCCGCCTCCCCGCGTCGGCGGCTACAGTTTCCCGGGAACAGCACTAGGGAGTGCCGTACTGAAAGACTCGATAGAATCTCGCGGTGTCGGTAAAAGGCACAGTCAGCGTGCCCGGGGGGCCGGTATCGGTCCAACTGGCCGTGGAATTGGTCGCGGTCACTTCCCCGGTTGGCGAGGTGAACCAGGAGATCAGGTTGGTCGAGTATTCCACTTGATACGTCCGGTTGGAAGTGGCGGGCCAGGTCAGGGTGATACTGCTTTGAACGGGCTGCGCCTGCGCAGTGAGCGGCATAAAGGGGAGCGCGACAAAGCCAGCCCGTTGCAAGCCGGTTTGGATCTCCGGATTCTGCATGAACCAGCGCCAGACGTTCTGGTTCCGGTAGTTTTCGATCATGATGACGATCGGACCCTGGTCAATGCCCAATTCGGCGTTGTCGTACCACCCGGCACTCAGGTTAAATGCATCTATGAAGCCGTATTGTGTCCAGAACCGCTTGCGGCCATTGGTGTAGAAGTTTTTCAACGACGGCCACGAGATCTCGGGTGCGAAAGCCATGGCGCCACCTGACGCGGTAAACGCGATCGTGCCATTGTCATTCTCAGCCGGCGGGGCTCCATGTGCCGAATACCCGTAGGGATCATCGGATGCGGTCAATCCCCAGATGAGGCTGTTATACCCTGCCCAGCCGCCGGGGTCCGCGATGCAGTAAGCCTGTTGGGCCAGCGCCGCCCGGTGCGAATTCTCAAAGTAGGTGCTGCTTTCGGCATTCATGTAAGCATCCCCGACGTGGCGGAAGTCAATCCAACAGTGCGAGTATTCGTGCCCGAACAAAGGCGGAAACGGGACGTACGAATAGCCATAGTAGGTGGCCCAGGTATAGCCGCTGGTCCAATAGTTCCATGAAGCCGCCGGGAGGGAATTGCTGCTTGCGCCAATGCCAAGCAAATAAATCAACATGCCTTCGTCATACCCGATCCAGTCGCCAAACGTGCTGAAGCCGCTTTCGGGGAGCCACCCCATCCGCACCCCGTTTGTGCCCGGGATGTCCGGCGACATCCAGGTCCAATTCACCCGGTTGAAGATGGCGCTAGCTGTCGTCTGGATGCCGGTCTCCGTAGCATTGGTGCCGTTGAAGTACTGTTTGACATAAAGGATTCCCCCCAGCAACAAGGCGGTGTCAATCGAAGACAGTTCCGAGCTGCCGGAGCGCGTGGCCAGGTTCATGTCCAGGAAGTGGTAGAACCAGCCATTGTAGCCGATGTCACCGGAGGTATTGGTGCCTTGCGGCCCGTTCCAAAAGGTGTTCAACGTCGTCAACACCCGCGCTGCGCCCTGGTCCCGGGTAATCCAGCCGTGGTCAATGGCAATCCCGATGGCGGTCAGCCCAAAGCCGACCGACGCGATGCTGCACGCCGAACCCGTCGTGGAGCGGTCGGGGATCAGCCCGTTGGCCGGATTCGCCGCGTACCAGAAATAATCGAAATTCGCCTCCTGCAAATAGCTCATAAAGGCGTCGTCGTTGGGAAACGCACTGGGGGTGGTGGACACGGTGGTCGAGGGCGGACTGGTTTGGGAGGTCGCGTTGACGGCCGTCACCTGATAATAATACGTCTGCCCGTCGCTGACATTGAGGTCGCAGTAACCCAACGTGGCCAGCAATCCAGTGTTCAACTGCGTGAACGGCCCGCCACTGCTGAGTGAGCGGGATACGTTATAGCCCGCCAGATTGGGTCCCGGATCCAGGTCCCAGTGCACGATGGCGCTTTGATCACCCGAAAAAACCACCACATTGGTCGGCGTTGCCGGTTGAGCGCGGAGGCTCCAGTGAACCATCAGGAGCAGAATTTGAAGAAACAGTCTTCGTTTCATTCGAGATTAGTGCACCTTTAACTTGCATCGTACCATCGAAAATAGGGCGGTCAAGGCAATTTGGGTAGTAGGTTACTTTGCCTGCCTCGGTGGGGCGAGCGTCCCCGCGAGCTGGCTCGTCAGTGGCCTCGCTGCACCAAAGTAACCCACTACCGCAATTTGGAACTGGGACAAATTCGCCGGCTGATCCGCCGGTCATCGGCACATCATCAAAAATCGGACTAGTCCGAAAAACATGTTGACAACGATAAATTCCGTTGTAATAATTCGCATAAGACCCTCTTCTTGGAATGGCACTGTGGCCGTTCCACGGGATGGTAGGAGATGCCAGCGTTTATGAAAAAGCAAATGAACGATTTACCAAGCCGCACCCCGATGTTTTGGACCCCGGGCAAACGGATCGGGTTTACAATTTTGCCTTATTCATGCATGGTTCTTGCCGTGGGACTGATCCTGGCCGCCAGCCCGGCTCGCGCCGTCAATCTTCTCGTGAACCCGAGTTTTGAGATAGCGCCCTCGGGACATCTTGCGTATCCCCCGGCCTACAACGGCTGGACGTATTTTTCACCACCGGTACCTCCGGGTTATTTTGGAGATTATTGGATCGTGGGCGGGAACGACTCCAACGACGGGATCTACCCCCACTCGGGGAATGAGATCTGGAAGGAGTGGCCCGTCATCGGCGACCCGTCCACCACCAACAACGTGGCCGGCATCTATGAAACCTTCAATAGCGCCCCAGGAAACACCTATCAGGCCAGTGGCTGGTTTAACTCGTACCAAGGCGCGCCGAACAGCTATATGCTGGCCCTTTACAAATCGGGCAACTTCACCCCCACCACGAGCTTGGACACTTGGACTCTCGCTTCAGTTACGAACGTCTGCGACCTCACGCAACCGCAAAATATCAGTCCATGGTTCAACACGTACGCGATAACCGGTTCAGTCAGCCAGATAACGGCTCCGGCGGGGACGGTGTTTGTCCGTTACCGGTATTGCTATTTTGCGGCGGTCGGTGACGGAGGATCCGCATTATTCGACGATGCGGACTTGGAACAGTTGTCCGGCCCGCTCCCGCTGGTCATCAGCAACGTTTACCCCCAAAACCTGATCATGGTGCCGCCGGGTGGCGGCTTCAGCTTTAACGTTGCGCCCAGCGGCGACGTGGGCTCCAACGCCATTCATCTGGTCTTGAACGGCACCGACGTTTCCTCAAGTCTAACCTTCAGCAATTTCAACGGGAGCTGGTATGCGAACTATAACGGCCTGCAATCCAATTCCACCTATAATGCGTCCATTTACGTCACGGGCAGCGCGGCGGCTGCCAGCAGCTACTTTGAGACAACTTGGTACGGCGTGCAGGCGCCGAGTTACGTCTGGGAAGCGGAGGATTGGGATTTCACCAACGGTATGTATTATGACAATCCCAGCTTATGTAACGCTCCCGGCGGCGCCAATTGTTACTTCGGAGTCGTGGGCGTGTCCAACGTGGATGAATATGTCACCGGCCCTCCGCTCGTCCAATACTATCGTGGCGCCACGGATGGCATCGGCACGCAACCTTCGGGCGATTACTCGAGACCCAACCTTTACGCCGCCGACAGGGTAGATTATTGCATCAATCCGTTCATCGGCGACCCGTTTTACGACAGCGGCTGCGAGTGGGTCAATTACACTCGCGACTGGCCGTCGAGTACCAATTGGATCGTTGGCCGTTTCGCCAACGGCGCCAGCTCGGCTGGGAGCGTTCAACTGAGTGTGATCAATGGAGGCACGACCAATATCGTTGGCACCTTCACGATGAATCCCTACCCCAGTTCCGGCCCGAGCTATACGACTTTTCAATATGTCTATCTGCTCCAGACCAATGGCAGCGGTCAGCTGGCGACGGTGGTCCTCAATGGCAAGGAAACGCTGCAAATGACCAGCGGCGGCAACATGCTGCCCACCTTCTATATGCTGGTCCCGGCTCTGCCGGACTTGCCATTCCTGAGCAGGCTTTATCCGGATGGCAAACATCCGTTCGAGCCCACCAATACTCTCAGCTTCACCGTCATCACAGGTGCGGGCGCTACCTTCACCGCCAACAGCTTTCAGGTGATTCTGGACGGCAACAATGTCTCCTCGAACCTCGTTATCACTGGTTCGTCTGTGAGTAATAATGTGACATACGCCCCGCTGCAACCCAATGCCGTGCATGTGGCGATTATCAATGTGACCAACTCCCTCGGTCATGGCATCCGCATCACCAATCAGTTTGATACCTTCAGCCAGACCAACTACATGTTTGAGGCGGAGGATTTCGATTACAACGGCGGGCAATACGTCCCCTCGGCAAGCTATACGCCGGACTGCTACGCACCTTTCGTCTCGGTCAGTAATATTGATTTCTATCACACGCTTAATGCCGGCGAGCCGACCGATGGCAGCGACTTTAATTATCGCCAGAACGGGATCCCCCAACAGGTCGCCGAGGATTATCTGCGGCAGACCTTCGTTAATAATTTTGCGACGGATTACCAGTTGTACTGGTTTGGCGGTGGTGACTGGGTCAATTACACCCGCGATTATCCGTTGGGCACCTTCAGTGTTTACGCCCGTTCGTCCGGTTTGGGCGCTTACACGATGAACCTGGGCCGGGTTGTCAGCGGTGCCGGCACCACCAACCAGGTGGTCAAACCCCTTGGTCAATGGAGCGCCACCGGGGTTAACATCAACACCTTCGCCTGGGTGCCGTTGACAGATGCCGGGGGCGTTGCGCCGGTTGTGGTAAAAATCAACGGCGTCACCACTTTCCAAGTCTCAACTCCCACCGGGGATTGTTATCCGAACTTTTACATGCTGGTGCCGACTTCCGCCATCAACCTGTCGGCCGCCCGGTCCGGCAATAACATTAACATTTCGTTCCCGACGCAGAACGGATTCAATTATCGCCTCTATTACAAAACGGACCTGACTGCCGGGAGTTGGACGCTGTTGAATTCGACCGTCGGCAACGGTTCAGTGGAGTCCATGACCGACTCCGGCGCCGGCGGCAACCAGCGGTTTTACAAGGTAACGTCTCCATGACGCGCGCAAACCAGAGACCTGGCGACGCGGGGAAAGCTGCGGGGACACGGTGCGGGCAGGGATTCACCCTGATTGAGTTGCTGGTGGTCATTGCCATCATCGCCATTCTGGCGGCGATGCTGCTGCCGGCCCTCACCGCAGCCAAAATCAGGGCGCAAGGATCCAGCGACATGAACAACACCAAACAACTGGCCACGGCGTCGATCATGTATGCCGGCGACAATCACGATCATAACCCGCCCAATATGGATGGCACACTGCCGGGCCCGGTCGCCGGCAAGGATGTGCAACATCCCTGTTGGGTGGCGGGAGAGCTCACACTGGGCACGGGTGGTAATACGGACAATACGAATACAGCCATGCTGATTGGCAGTCCGGCGTATCCCTATGGCGGCTTTCTGGGAAGTTATGTCGGCAGGAATTACAACGTTTTCAAGTGCCCCGCGGACCAGTCAGTTTACACCCTCTATGGCCGCCCCTACCCGCGAGTCCGAAGTTATTCGATGAACACTTACATCGGCTACCCGGCCGAGTCCGGGACCGGCGGCAGTGCGTCTGCCCCAATCAACCCTGCTAATTCGCCCATCCCCTTCGCAACTCTTTCCAGCGTCCATTCGCCATCCCGAACTTTTCTTGTTCTGGACGAGCGCCCGGATAGCATCAATGACGGTGTTTTCAGCACCGACGAATCGCCCAACAACCTCCACCTGCGTGATGTCCCCGCCGCTTATATCGGTGGTGCAGCCGGTTTTTCGTTTGCCGACGGCCATTCCATCCTGCACAAATGGAACCCTGGCTGGATTACCCAGCCGATCCAGAGGACCCCAATCAACGACCATTATTTTTCCGCCGGCGATCCTGAGATTACCGACTTGTTCTGGATTCAGCAACATGCCATCGGAGCGCCCGGCCTGCCGTAATCGTTGAACGGTGATCGAATCGCGATTTATAAAAATCTTCGGGGCTTTGGTTTCACGGAATTTTCCCGGCATGGAATTTTTCTGACAATCGCCGGTAATTTGTGTTAAAAGCCGGCCCAACACGAACCAATACGCGAAATGAAACGAATCAAACCACTTTCGATCCTGATCGGGATAATCATGTCGGGCCGGCTCGCTGCGACCCCACTGGCCAGCAACGCCGGCATGAATGATTTCGTCAACGGTTTGATGAGCCGGATGACGTTGGAGGAAAAGATCGGGCAACTGAATTTGTTGTCCGCGGGCTTCGGAGCGACGGGACCGGAAATCAGCAGGGACATTGAGACCAAGGTGCAACAGGGCCTGGCGGGCGGGGTTTTCAACGTCTATACGCCGGCGGCGGTGCGCAAACTGCAAGCATTGGCCGTCAATGACAGCCGTCTCCACATTCCCTTGCTCATCGGATTCGACGTGATTCACGGTCATAGAACAATTTTCCCGATGCCGCTGGGGCTCTCTTGTACCTGGAATCTGGAAGCCATCGAGCAAAGCGCGCGTATTGCCGCCAACGAGGCCACCGCCGACGGCGTGAACTGGACGTTCTCACCGATGGTGGACATCTGTCGGGACCCGCGCTGGGGTCGAATCGCGGAAGGCGCTGGTGAAGACCCGTATCTGGGCGCGCAAATTGCCGGGGCAATGGTCCGCGGCTACCAGGGCGATGACCTCAGCCGTAGCAACGCATTGATGGCATGCGTGAAGCACTATGCCTTGTATGGCGCGGTGGAGGCGGGCCGGGACTACAACACCGTGGATATGAGCCGTCTTAAGGCGTATCAATATTACCTGCCTCCCTACCAGGCGGCAGTCGAGGCCGGCGTCGGCAGTGTCATGACTTCGCTCACTGAAATCAACGGCATCCCCGCCTCCGCCAATCACTGGTTGATTAGCGATGTCCTGCGAAAACAGTGGGGCTTCAAGGGCTTTGTCGTGACCGACTACGACGCCGTCAGCGAAATGACCGATGCAGGCATGGGGGATTTGCAAACAGATGCCAGATTGGCCATGAAGGCCGGCGTGGACATGGATATGGTGAGTGAAACCTACCTCAATTATCTGCCGCAATTGGTCGCGCGTGGGGAAATCCCGGAGTCCATGGTCAATCAGGCTTGCCGGCGAATCCTGGAAGCGAAATACAGGCTCGGGCTTTTTGCCGACCCCTATCGCGGCTGTACGGAAGAACGGGCACGCGCGGAAATCCTCACGCTGGGAAACCGCAAAGTCGCGCGGGAACTCGCCGAAGAGTCATGCGTGCTGCTGAAGAATGACCAACAGATATTGCCCCTGAAGAAATCCGCGACCATTGCATTGGTGGGTCCGCTGGCGGATGACCAGCGAAACCTGCTGGGAAGCTGGCGCGCCGCCGGTGACTGGCACCGCGCCATCAGCGTCGAGTCGGGTATCCGCAACGTGGCTGGCTCCACAGTCACAATCCTGCACGCAAAAGGGGCGAATCTGATCGACGATCCTGAGCTGCGGGCAACGCTCAAGGTTTTCGGCGAAGACATCCCGGTGGATGACCGTTCACCGCAGGCGATGCTGGCAGAAGCGGTGAACGTGGCAGCTCGCGCGGATGTCGTGGTGGCCGTGCTGGGTGAATCTTCCGGCATGACCGGCGAGGCGTCGAGCCGCAGCCGTATCGGCCTGCCGCAAGGCCAGGAGAACCTGTTGCGCGCGCTGGTGAAAACCGGCAAACCGGTCGTGCTGGTGCTGATGAACGGCCGGCCCCTGACGTTGACCTGGGAAGCGGAACATTGCGGCGCGATTCTCGAAACCTGGTTCGGGGGCACCGAAGCCGGCAACGCCATCGCCGATGTGCTGTTCGGCGATTACAATCCGTCCGGGAAACTGACGACCACCTTCCCGCGGGATGTCGGCCAGATCCCCATTTATTACAATCACAAGAACACCGGGCGACCTGAAACGGGTAATCCGGGATATAAATGGGTCTCCCGTTATCTTGACGTGCCGAACGACCCTTTGTATCCGTTCGGCTACGGGCTGAGTTACACCACCTTTGCCTATGGGAACGTTGAACTGAGCCAAACCAACCTCGTCGGTGACGCGACCTTGCTCGCGTCGGTGGACGTCACCAATATCGGGCAGCGTGCCGGTGAGGAAACGGTACAATTGTATTTGACCCAGCCGGCAGCCAGCGTGACGCGCAGCGTGGAGGATTTGCGGGGGTTCCAGAAAGTGCGCTTGCAGCCGGGGGAAACCCGGAAGGTGACGTTCCGCCTCACTACTGACGATTTGAAATTCTATAACGCCAACCTGGAATACGACTGGGAACCAGGAGAATTCATCATCCACATCGGCGGCAGTTCGAGCCAGTGGAAATCGGCATCGGTGCTTTGGAACAGACAGGTCGTTCCGACGCAAACCCAATGATCAAGATACGAAACTATCAATCAAGCGGTTAAGTTCGAACTCGGACCGAAAGATCGTTCTCGCTTGTGTGGCCAGAAATTGAAAGTTTTTCAGACATTTCGCTTGACATTTTGCATTGTCCTTGACATAAAGAAAGTGTAATTCAAGGTATAACTGAACAGAATCAACAATTATCTCAAGGATTGGCTATGAAAACTTTCAATCGCGCCACCTGCAAAGCGACCCTCATCGGCCTTTGCCTCGCAGCCGTCAGCCCGGTCATGGGGCAAAATTCCGGGAGTGCGGTCTTTTCGAACATCAGCATTACGCCCTTGGGGGGTAACTCGCTGGCCGGCACCATGAATGGAGCTGCTCTCTTGCCCCATGTCTTCAACGACGCCCCTTCGTCAGTGGGGACTTACAACAACAGCTACCCCGGATCCATCCTGCTCAGCGAGGCGAATGTGGCAAACGGAACCGGTAGCGGCCTCGAGAGGGATATTTGGTATTTCTCCAACAATGGGGGAGCCAGTCCATACAATTTCCAGGCTGGCGACTACTTCACTGCCTCCTTCGGCCTGACGTTGTCCGGTGGTGTTCCCGGGATAGATTTGGAAGGCGGTTTTATATTCAGTAATCCGTCCGGCACTTGGGGCGGCGATGACCAGGTCGTTGCCGTTGGACAGGGTGGAAATGTAGGAACGGTCGTCCAATTCGGAGGCCCGTCATATTATCCGTTTTCACCGGCGGCAGGCGGTTATCCCGGCGTCGGTGGAAGCGTCCCGAACTATGTAAATGGCCAAACCATCAACATGACGTTCATTTACACCATAGACCCGAATACCACCAAGCCTGCCTTTGAGTATGCCGTGAATGGGCAGTTCGCCGCGTCAGCGCCCGGCAACGATTACTTCGACTTGGCCGCCCCCGTCGGCAGCCCGGGCGACTTTCTGGGAGGCTATTTCCAACTCGCGCCGACTCCGGAACCGTCCACGCTGGCCCTCCTGGGTTTGGGCCTTCTGCCCCTGGCACGGCTGCTGCGCCGCCGCGCCTGAACTCAATCTTACTGCGTCAACACGGCATGACATAAGTCGTGCCGTGTTTTTTATTGGCGACAAAGCCTCAGGTGGCCATCTCATCCTGCTGATGCCTGGCCGGCATCGGCGGTGAAGATGACGAAAGGTGGCAATCAATCGGAGATTGAATTCGCACAACCAATCCCCCACCCTCCCGGAGAAAAACCGATTGATTAAACTGCCCAATATACCATGAAGCCGCTCATTTTGATCTTCCCCGCTGTTGTTCTGGCGCTGTTTCTGGGCGGATGCCAGACGTCCGATGAACAGGAACAACAGACCAACCAACGCCGCTACGACGCCATCATCAAGCAAAACCAGAAGATGATTGATCAAAATCAGAAGATGATGAACCAGCAGAACCAGTAAGACACGGATTCCACCGATTGACACAGATGGGCTGCCTTTGCTGCTTTGTGATAATTCGTGCAAGCCGTGTCAAAAAATGCGTTGAGAATCCGTGCCGCCTGCGTAATCTGCGTTGAGAATTTATGAGCAATGTTCCTTCCGATTTGAAATACACCAAATCTCACGAATGGGTCCGCGCCGACGGCAACACGGCCACGGTCGGCATCACCGACCACGCGCAGCAGGAATTGACCGACATCGTCTTTGTCGAGCTGCCGGAGATCGGCAAAACCTTCCAAAGCGGCGACGCCTGCGCGGTGGTGGAATCCGTGAAAACCGCCAGCGATATTTACTCGCCGGTGAGCGGCGAGATTCTGGAAACCAACAAGGCGGTCGTGGACAATCCGGCGCTGGCAAATACCGAGCCTTACGCCGGCGGCTGGTTTCTAAAAATCAAGTTGAGCAATCCGGCGGAATTGGATGCCCTGTTGTCCCCGGAAAAGTACAAGGCTCAAATCAATGATTGAAACTCCAATACGGCCGGACGCCGCTGCGAAAATCCGTTCTCATCCATGCTTATCCGTGGTTGATCTGTCCCATGAAAATCCGCCTCTTCATCAAGCCGTATTGTCCGTGGTGCAACAAGGCCATGGATTGGCTGGACGCTCACGGCATCATGTATGAAACGGTAGATGTCATCGCCCATGAGGAAGCCTTTGAGGAGATGATTCGGTTGTCCGGCCAGGAACTGGCGCCGGTGATTGAAGTGGACGGCAGGGTGCTGGCGGATTTCGGCCCGGAACAACTGGCCGAATTTTGGGAAAAGAATATTAGTCACAATTAAGTGTGCCCTCACCTGTCGAACGGGAGAGCGTGGCGCGAAGCGACGGATGAGGGTTGTTTTATCTGTGTTCATCCGTGCCCATCCGTGGTTAAAATACACCTGTGATTGCGACTGAATCAAAACCGCGACCGCGCCTGCCCGAATGGTTGCGCTTCAACCTGCCTCAATCCGACGGTTTCGCCCGCACGCGCAGCCTGCTCGACGAATTGAAGTTGCACACGGTCTGCGAAAGCGCCAGGTGCCCGAACCATTGGGAATGCTGGAGCAAAGGCACCGCGACCTTCATGATTGCCGGCGACCGTTGTACCCGCGCCTGCGGCTTCTGCGCCGTCTCCACGGCCAAACCGCTCCCGCTTGAGGCGGATGAACCGCTGCGCGTGGCCGAGGCCACGCGGCGGATGCGCCTTCGCCACGTCGTCATCACCGCGGTCGCCCGCGACGACCTGGCCGACGGCGGAGCGAACCATTTTCGCCAGACCGTCGAAAAAGTGCGTGAATTGAATCCCGGCATCGTCATCGAGGTGCTGGTGCCGGATTTTAACGACCACGACGATGCCATCGGGACAGTGCTCGCGGCCAATCCGCATATCTTCAATCACAACCTCGAAACCGTCCGGCGCCTGACACCGGAGGTGCGCCATCGCGCAACCTATGACCGATCATTGAGCGTTTTGCGAAAAGTGAAGGCCCAGCGCGGGAACACGATTTATACCAAGTCCGGCCTGATGCTGGGTCTGGGCGAAACGGAGGAGGAATTGCTGACGGCCCTGCGCGATTTACGGGCGGCCGGCTGCGACATCCTCACGCTCGGCCAATATTTGCAGCCGACCTTAAAACATCTGCCCGTGGTTGAATTCGTCACACCGGGCAAATTCGCGGCCTTCAAGGGTTGGGCCGAAGAGATGGGTTTTATCCACGTGGCCAGCGGCCCGATGGTGCGAAGTTCCTATCATGCGGACGAATTTACGCTGCCCTCAATGAACCGGTGAAAACGGGTTGCGGTGGATCAGCAGGTAACCGGCCAGAATAAACCCCAGGATGCCGATGGTGAAACCGATGACAGTGATTATTGTTTTCAATGTCCGGGCCCGCTCGTAGGTGCGTTCCGTGTTGCGCCGTTCCGCAGACATGAAGGCGGCAAAATCCCCGCCCAACGCATCAACGATGGCCTGTTCATCCTTGAGCTGGAGCTGGTACCACTCGCCGCGGCTCGCTCGCCATTCCGGAGGCAGTTCGGACAGCTTATCCGCGCTGGCAGAGCGGAAACCCAATTGCGACCAAAACGGCGAACTTCCCTGTGTCCACAGCCGGAAAACCCCATGATGGGAAGCCAGGATTTGGATGCGATTCCAGAATAATTGTCGCGCCTCCTCCGCGCGGGCAAAATCAAGGTAGCCCTCGCTGTGCAATCGCGCGTGTTGCCGGACAATTTGAATGCCGATGGCGCCAAGCAGTTGGCCATCGGCGGTCTCGAACACTTGAAATTCCGTGAGGCGCCGTTCCAGTTCATCGGCCGGCAGAAGCATGGACCGCCAAAGCGCCTTGAGACCTTCCCGGTCGTCGGTGGTGGCGCGCCGGACGTGCCCTGGCAATCGATTCACCATCCGCGACAGCCTACTGCAATTGCAGCAAATAGAAAAGCGCGGGGATATTCGGCGTCAACGGATTGGTGAAAATGAAATTGCCGTTGGCATCAAAGGGATTGGTGGACAGGTGTGTCCAGTTGGACGGCGAAATGACCAGGTTGGTGCCGGCCAAAACGTAGTAATTACCGTTCGCCGGGCCGTTGGCGCCGCTGATAATGAGGTTGGTGCCTGACAGCATCACGGCCCCGATGTAAGGCACGGCATTGGTCGAGATAATGCGCTTGATAACCGAGTTGTTGCCGCTCTTGAGATTGCAGTAAAGTACATCGCCGTTGGCCGGGTCGGTGCCAAATGCGGAAATGCCTGGATCCGCAAACAACCACTGCGGGGGAGTCGCGCTGTTGCCGTTGTAGGTCAGCCGCCAGACATTGCCGTCAACGTAATCACCATAGACGTAGGCCCCTCGAAGCTGCGTAAAACGGTTGCCGTGATAAACCACCCCGCCCATGACGGCGTTACCCTGGTTCGTGGCCGAACCGTGTGCGTAGGTGACTATCGGGAAAATCGGATTCAGCGGCACCGGCTGGCCGTTGGTGGAAACGCCGCTCGGCGGACTGTTTGTCCCCTCCCAGGTTGCCCAACCATAATTACCGCCCCTGATGATGATGTCCACTTCCTCATACTGATCCTGACCAACATCGCCGCAATAGAGAACGCCGGTGGCCGGGTCGAAGGAGAACCGCCACGGATTGCGCAACCCGACGGCCCAAAATTCGGTCCGCAACACATTCGTATTCACCGGCAGCCCGTCAAAGGTGGTTGCCCCGACAAACGGATTGTCCGGCGGAATGGCATAGTTCGTCGTCACCGCCGATTCCGCGTTCGGGTTCGGCGGCAGGCTGCCGGGCAATTTGTTCACGTCCAGGCGCAACATGCCGGAGAAAAAGTTTAGATCAATGTGCTGAGCGTTGGTGAGAACGTTGTATTCGTCGCCTTCGTCACCCACCGACACGTATAGATAACCGTCCGGCCCGAAATGCGTGTCGCCGCCGTTGTGGTTGCTGGCCCGGTCGTATTGCGCGATCAATCGGGTTTCGGAATTGGTGTCGCCCTGGTTCGGATTTCCGGCGCTGGTCTGGAAGCGCGAGAGGATGTCATGCAGCCCGCTGGTGCCGTTCGTTGCCTGGCCCATGTAAAAGACGTAGAAGTAACGATTCGAAACATACCCCGGATCAAAAGTCATGCTCAACATGCCCTCCTCGTTGTTCACATCGCCCGACTCGCTGGTGTTGACAACGCTGACCCGACTGGAGATGTCCATGAAAATCGTCCGGGTTGGACTGGCCAGATTTGTAATCACAATCACGCGCCCGTGTTTCTCGACGATAAACAAGCGATTGGTCTCTCCCGGCGGCGCGGTGATGCAGACCGGGTTGGAAAACACCAGACTGGGAAACGCATTCGTCGGGGCATAACCCCAGCTGGTTTGCGCCTTGACGGGCGAACTGGAAACAAGGGCAATGACAACTGCGCCAATCCCGAAATAACGGGAAACTCCTTTCATGCCTGATAAATTTGCCCAAAAGCGGACAGAAGTCAAAAAATGCAAAAAGGAATTTAGTCGAAGCATTTGCATTCTCTGCGACCTGTGCCACTTTCAGCCGGCAAAACTAACTTTAAAACATGAATCCGATTACGACACAACAACTGCTCGATTCGCTGGAATGGCGCTACGCGACCAAAGTATTCGACCCCAACAAAAAGATTCCCGCCGAAATCTGGGATACCCTAAAACAGGCGCTGGTCCTCTCACCGAGTTCCTACGGCTTGCAGCCCTACCGCTTCCTGGTCATCCGTGACGCCGCCAAACGCGCGGAACTGCTCCCCCATTCCTGGAACCAAAAACAGGTCGTGGATTGCTCGCATTATGTCGTGTTCACCGCGCGCACGCGGATGACCGAGGCGGACATTGACCGATTCATCGCCCGCACCAGCCAGATCCGCGGTATTCCAGCCGAATCGTTGGGCAGCTACCGTGGCATGATGACAGGCGACCTCGTCAGCGGCCCGCGCGGCAAAATTGCGCATGAATGGGCCACGCGACAAACCTACATTGCCCTGGGCAATTTGATGACCTGCGCCGCTGTCCTGGGCGTGGACGCCTGCCCCATGGAAGGGTTCGTGCCCGCTGAATACGACCGCGTGCTCGGCTTGGACGGCAGCGGTTACGCCTCGGTCGTTTGCTGCGCGCTGGGCTACCGCTCGGCCAACGACAAATATGCCGCCCTGGCCAAGGTGCGTTACGAGACGGCGGATTTGATAAGCGTGGTTTGAGTGGCAGACCGGCGAATGACACCCACTCCGACTATTTCAGCGATTGACGGGGCGATGGTGTCCGCGCAAAATACCGGCAATCCAATCGCCACGACGATAGATAATCATTTATGAAAAAGATCTTCGCGCCGGGAAATGATTCCGCGCTGACCAGCCTCGGACTGCTGGTCCTGCGGCTTTTCTTCGGGCTGACCATGTTATGGCATCACGGCCTCGACAAGCTGGAGAAGTTCAACACGCTCGGCCCGGGGTTTCCTGACCCGCTGGGCGTCGGCCACAAGGTGAGCCTGGCACTGACGGTGTTTGCGGAAGTGGCGGCTGCGGCTTTGCTGGCGGCGGGCCTGTTGACCCGGTTCGCCGCGCTGGTGCTGGCGTTTGAAATGGGCGTCGCCTTCACGCAGATCCACAAAATGACCCTGGGCGGCGCGATGCCGGGTGAATTCGCCTTTATTTATTTTGGCGCTTATTTGACCCTGCTGTTTACCGGCGCCGGGAAAATTTCGCTGGACAACGTGTTTTTCGGCAAGAACAAATCGGGCTGGGGAAACAAGACACTTTGTTTCTGATCGAACGCCAAATCCTCCCCACACCCCTGCTTTACTCATCTGCATTTTTTGAAGCCGCGCGACGGGATTATTACGATGGGCTGCGCGGCGTCAGTGAGCGCGGCGAATGGAATGAATGGCTGGAGTTTTTTCTGCAAGGAGTGGCCCGATTGTCGGAAGACGCTTTGAGCCGTGCATCACGCATCAACAAAAAACTCGCTGACTGGCGGAGGAAAGTCGCTGGAGACTCGACGAACACTCCGTTGCGAGTCGTTGAATTGCTGGCGGCAAATCCATTTATCACCGTCAAGGGCGCGGCTGAAAAACTGGACGTTGCTTTCACGATAGCGCAACGGGCGATTGAAAAACTTGAGCGCCTGGAAATTGTGAACCAAAGGGGTGATGCCAAGTGTGGCAGGGTCTATTGTGCGCAGGCGCTGCTGCTTATTCTTGCAGAACGAGCACGGCTATCGCCTGGGCTTTAGGCCCCACAGCGGTTCCATGTGCATTCGTCACGGACGGACTTTGCCAACAGGAGGCTGAACATCCAATCGCTAAGAATGGGATCAGGAATGAAATTGCACCTTGGTGTTTGTTAATGTGGTGCCATCGCTTTTACTGTCCTTCGGCAGTCTTACCTCGAATTCGGAACCTTGGCCTGCTGCGCTCACCAGCCCAATCTTTCCCTGGTGTATTTCTAGTACGGCTTTGACCAGACTTAATCCCAAGCCCAAACCGTGCTGCGATCGACTCTTGTCGCCGCGATAGAGTCGGGTCCAGATTTTTCCCTGCTCTTCCGGCGGGATGCCAATGCCAGTGTCACGGAAGCGCACCACCGCACATTCTGGTTCGTCGCGAACCGAAATCATCACACTGCCATTTTCCGGCGTATATTTAAGCGCGTTGTCCAGCAAGTTAGCAAAGACCTGGCGCATTCGGTTGCGGTCCACACTCACCTCGCAAATCTCCGGCAATTCCGTCCGCACAGTCACCTTTCGCCCGTCCGCGATGTATTCATAAAGCTCGACAACCTCGCGGACCATCCCGCAAAGATCCACCGGTTCGCGTTGCAGTTTCATCATGCCGGCTTCCGCTTCGGTGATGTCCATCAGCGTATTGAGCATGTTCAACACGAGTTCGGATTCTTCGACGCAATCAGCCAGCGCTTCGTGCGCGGCAGTCGGCGCGGCCTGTGGCTGGAGTGCCAGCTCCGCCGTGCCACGCAATCTGGTCAACGGCGTTCGCAAATCGTGCGCGACGTTATCCAGGGACTCTCGCATGGCACGGATCAACGCCTCGTTTTTCTCCAGCAGGGTGTTGAACAGGCAGACCATCTCGTCCAATTCATCATTTGACGTGCGCACCGGCACGCGTGCGTCGAGCCGGCCGGTTTGGATGATCGAGCGGGCGGTGGTCACCAACTGGCGAATGGGCTGCATGGCGCGGTGGGCGAAAAACGCGCCCGCCAAAAAACCGAGAAGGATGGTCGCGGCACCAAACACGATGAAATCCCGACGAACCGGATCCAACAACGCCGCCCGGCTGTCCGTGCTGCGCCCCACTTGCAGTAGCGAATTGTCCGGCAGGTTCATTGAAGCGATCAAAAAATCTCTTTCGGCATCTTTGGGAACGCGGATGAAGCCGACTCGCTGGCGATAACCGGCCAGGCCGTCCGGAATGTCTTTGAAGCTGATCCAATCATCGGGCACGTTGGCGAAGGCGACTTCGTTCCACGGGTTCACCAGACGGATGTAAAAGGCTTTAGGAGCGCTGGTTTCCTGTTGCATGGCGTCGCGCAGTGCGGGCAATCCACCGCTCTCGTAAACGGCCGCGTATTCCTGCAACCTTGCCTCCAGGACTTCGCGGTCTTTGCGCCCGACATCCGCGGCCAGCAGATAATAAGCAACGGTCAGCAACACAACGGTGCTGACCGCGAACACGAACGCATACCAAAGGCCGAGCCGGACGCCGATGTTCCGGCGCGCGGTTCTAAGCAGAGCGAAGGACATAGCCCACTCCTCGAAGAGTTTGGATCATTCGCTTGTTGGGATCGGCCTTGTTGCGCAACCGATGCACGAGCACATCCACAACGTTGGTTTGCGGATCGAAACTGAAATCAAAAATGTGTTCCAGAATCATCGTTTTGGTCACGACGCGGCCCGGGTGGCGCATCAAATACTCCAGCAACGCGAACTCGCGCGGTTGCAATTCGATCAACTCGCCGCCCCGTCGCACTTCACGCGTGAGCAAGTCCAATGTCAAGTCGCCGACAGTGAGCCGGGTTGGTTCGCCTGTTTGTGTTGCCCGCCGGATGAGCGCCTGCACGCGCGCCAGCAGTTCGGAAAACGCGAACGGCTTGGTCAGATAATCATCGCCGCCGGACTGCAAACCTCTTACGCGGTCGTCCACGGAAGCCTTGGCACTCAGGATGAGCACCGGTGTGCTGACGCCGCCGGCGCGGAGCCTCTCGATGAGAGTCAAGCCATCAAGCTTGGGCAGCATCAGGTCCACCACCGCCGCGTCGTAAGCCACGGCGTTCGCCAGGGCAAATGCCCGTTCACCATCGGGGCTGTGGTCCACGGCGTAGCCGCTTTGCTTCAGGCCCTTGACGATAAACGAGGCGATTTTCTCATCATCTTCAACAACCAGTATGCGCACGTTTTCATCCATGATGACGAGCGGAATGAAATGTTACAATGTTGAATCCGAGGCGGCCTCGACTGCGGGAACGACGAGGCCGGCGAGGAACGGGTGAGCAGGCATCGCTGAACAACTTCACGAAAGCAGTTCCTCCCGCATCGGTCAAATCCGGTGCGGGAGAATTTCGCCACACGAAGCATCAACCCACATTGTCGCTCTCGTTCACCACGACGTAATGGCTGCCGCCATCAGCCCAAACGCGGACGAGCGTTTCTTTGCTCTTGGGATGCTCGGTCAACTGGATGGCCTCGTCGGCATCCTTAACCGGATGCCGGTTGATGGATTCAATCACATCGCCTGGCTGTAAACCCGCTTGCGCGGAGGCTGATGTGGGATCCACCTGTGTTATCAGCGCGCCGTTTATATTCTTGGGGATGTTGTATTGTTCGCGGGCCTGTTGATTCAGGTCGCCGACCGTCACGCCGTTAAGCGTGCCGGTGTCGCTGCCGTTTTGCGAACCGGCTTCGGCCAGTTGCTCCGTGCCCGGCATTGGTTTGATGGTGACTTCCAATGTCTTTTCGTCGCCGTTGCGCAGGATTTGAACCGGCACTTCGGAGCCGGGCTTCGTTGCCGCAACGTCGAGTTGCAGCTGCCGGCTGTCAGTGATCTGGTCACTGTTGAACTTCACAATGACGTCACCGTCCTTGAATCCGGCCTGTTGCGCCGGTCCATTCGGCTCCACCTGGCTGACGATCGCGCCGTGGTCATTCTTGAGGTCAAACTCCGGTGCCAGTGCGGGCGTGATATCCTGAATCATGACACCCAGATAACCGCGCGTCACGTGGCCGTATTTGATCAGACTTTCCATGACGCCGCGGGCGAGGTCGGAAGGAATCGCGAAGCCGACACCCTGGCTGCCTCCCGAGCGGCTCATAATGGCCGTGTTGATGCCGACCAATCGGCCGTCAACGTCCACCAATGCGCCGCCGGAATTGCCCGGATTGATGGGCGCGTCGGTCTGGATGAAATCCTCGTAATGTTCAATGCCCATGCCGCCGCGATTTTTGGCACTAACAATGCCCTCGGTCACCGTCTCACCGACGCCAAAGGGGTTGCCGACCGCCAGCACCACATCGCCGACCTTCACATTATGGCTGTCGGCCATCGGAATGGTCGGCAGATTGTTCGCGTCAATTTTTACGACCGCGATGTCGGTCTTGGGGTCGCGACCGATGACTTTGGCGGTGAACTCGCGTCCATCCGGCAGTGTGACCTTCACTTCCTTGGCGCCGTCCACAACATGATTGTTGGTCAGGATATAACCGTCCTTGGTGACAATGACACCGGAGCCAAGACCGTGTTCCACTTCCGGGCCGAGGTTCTGGGGCGAAAGATCCCGGCCAAACTGGTTGCCGAAGAATTGCCGCCAGAATGGGTCGTTGAAACCGGGAAAGTTTTGCATTCCAATATCCTTGATGGTAGCGGTCGTTTCAATCTTGACTACTGCCGGCGATACTTTTTCAACGATGGGGGCGAAGCTGCCGCGCGGTAGTCCATCCCGTGGAACCGAAGTTTCCTGCAAGGGGATGTTCAGGTCTGCGGTCTTGGCGTTGGTTTGTGAAGCTTCGGCCCAGGCGTAGGCAGCCCCGGCCGCAACGACAGCGCCAGCCAGGCCGAAGGCGGCCATGCGGATGCGGAATGAATTCATGACTGTTTTCATATTTGTTTCGTTTGTTTGAAGTTTATGTTTTTTAGATTTAGAGCGGTTTCGAGATGACGGGAAACTTTCCGCTGGATTACAAATTTGTAAGCTCGTGCATTTGGAGCCAGGCGGTTGGTAGGAAGAGGAGCGCGCGAAAAAAGCCATCCGTATCGCCATCGGTTTGTGGACGTTCTTGCTGGCGGCGCTGGGAGGGATCATTTTGTTCGTGAATCAATTGAAACTTTAATGGTCTACTAAACTGGAAAGAAAATTTATGATGAATGCACTTCTGTTTTGGTTGATCCTGCTGTTTGGATTTTACATTGCCTATGCCTTGGGCGCGCGAAACGCCATGGCGCGAGCCGCCACTGCGGCCGCAAACGTGCCGCCGGTGATTCCGACCGAGAGAATGGCGGCGCTGGAATCCAAGCTGGAACCAATGCTGATAGTCACGGGTCGCAAGACGGCCGGTGACGTGATTCAGTTTGAAGGCCGGCTGCGAGGCAGGGCGGACGAAATGTTTCGGAAAATTCGCGAAGCCTTTGCGGGTGAATCGGTCACTCCGCTCTTGCTCGAAGGCGAAGAAAACGATGTGCGCGTGTTGGTGCTGCCCGGGCCAGCGGCTGCGCCATCTGGGGAACGCCCCAAATGGGGATTGCATTGGCTGTTGTTTGTGGCAACGCTCGCCACCACCACCTGGGCCGGCGCATTGCATGCCGGTGTGAATCTGCTTCAGCAGCCGGAGCGGTTTGCCGTGGGATTGCCTTACAGCTTCGGCTTGCTGCTGATTCTTGGCGCGCACGAGCTTGGCCATTATTTCACCGCCAAGGCGCACGGCATCCGCGTCACGCCGCCATTTTTCATTCCGGTTCCCTTTGCCCTCGGGACTTTTGGCGCGTTCATTAAAATTAAATCGGTCCCCCCCGACCGCCGCGCGTTGTTCGACGTGGCGGTGGCGGGACCGCTGGTGGGGTTGGTCTTTGCGATTCCCGCCCTGCTGATTGGATTGAGATTCTCTCAAGTCATTCCCGGAAATGTGCCCGACTCGCTGGGCCACATCGGAGTCAACATCGGCTCCTCGGTGTTGCTGGCCTGTCTTGCGAAAATTTCGCTGGGCGCGTCCGCACTCGACGGCGGTCATCTGTTGCTTCATCCATTGGCGTTTGCCGGGTGGCTGGGGTTGATTGTCACTGCGCTCAATTTACTACCCATCGGCCAATTGGATGGCGGCCATATTTCACACGCCCTGTTCGGCTCGCGCAACGCGCGCGGCATCAGCATGGTAGCGATGGCGTTATTGTTTTTGCTCGCCTTGTTCGTCTGGCCGGGGCTGATGTTCTGGGCGTTCATCGTCTTCTTCATTGCCGGCACGCGCGACGCGCCCGCCGCCAACGACGTGACGCCTGTCGGTTTCCCGCGAAAGGCGCTGGGTTATTTCACTTTTTTCCTGCTGCTGCTCATTATCCTTCCGGTGCCGCATTCGTTGTATGAAACCATCGGACTTCACAGTCCGTATTTGTAATTATGGATGGCCAAAACAACGACAAATTTTTCGGGCCGGTGTCTCGATTACCGCGCCCAGCCTTTCTATTCGCGTTGTGTTTGGTGTTCGGCATGGGAACCGGCGTGATTTTCGATCGCTGGATGCTGGAGGCCTTTGTGCCATCCGACGCTGTTTCTGATTTCCGTCTGATGGCGCAGGCGTGGAATATCATTGAGCGGAATTACGTTGACCGGCCAGCGGTGCAACCCACAGCCCTCACCGATGGCGCGATCAGCGGCATGGTGGACGCCTTGGGCGACACCGGGCACAGCACCTTTTTGACGCCCCAAATGATCAAACAACTCGGCGTGATGGAGAGCGGAAGACTGAAGGGCGTCGGGTTGGAAATTCAAATGAAAAACCGGCAGGTGGTCATCGTCGCGCCCATTGACAACTCGCCCGCGCAACGCGCCGGCTTGCGCAGCGGCGAAATCATTATCAGCGTGGACGGCCGGGATGTTGCCGGGCTGCCGCTGGATCAGGTGGTTGGGCAGATTACCGGACCCATAGGCACTTCGGTCACGCTGGGCATTCTGGACCCGAAAACACACAAACTTCGCAACGTGACCCTCGACCGGGCGACGATTCAAATTCAAAACGTGACCTGGCAACGGCTGCCGGGAACAGAAATCGCCGATGTCCGGATTGCCGGTTTTGATGACGGCACGGCCAAGGATTTGCAGCGTGCTTTGGGGGAAATCCAAGAACAGAACATACGCGGCCTGATTCTGGATTTGCGCGATAATCCCGGCGGTGAACTGGACGAAGCGGTGGCCGTCGCCAGCCAATTTTTGACCAATGGCGACGTCCTCCTCGTCAAAGACGCCAAAGGCAAGGTTACGCCGGTGCCGGTGAAAACGGGCGGTTTGGCGCCGAATCTTCCGATGGTGGTTTTGATCAATGGCGGCACCGCCAGCGCGGCCGAGATTGTCGCCGGCGCGCTGAACGATGCGCACCGCGCCATATTGGTGGGCGACACCACCTTTGGCACCGGCACGGTTCTCCGGGAGTTTCCGTTGGTGAATGGCTCGGCGCTGATGCTGGCGGTGCAGGAATGGCTCACGCCCAGCGGACATTCCTTCTGGCACAAGGGCATCAAGCCGGAACTGGAAGTGGCGCTCGGAACCGATGTCAATCCGCTGGTGCCCTCACTGGAGCGGGGTATGACCGCGGCGCAATTGCAGTCCTCGGACGACCAGCAATTGTTGCGCGCTTTGAAATGGGTGGCGGAAAAGATCGGGGATGAGAAAACCATTGAAAGTTCCATCGGGGCGGCAACAATCACAGCCGGGATCGAAAGGTCCACAGCCAAGAGCATCATGCACCGAAAGGAAGTTGAACAATGAATGCGTCTGCTCAAACAAAAGAGCCTCCGGGCGATGAAACTCCGAAGGCGGACTTGCAATCACTATTCAAGGAGCTGTCTTGCAGCCCTGAAGGTTTGGACAGCGCGGAGGCGAAAAAGCGGCTGGAGCAGCACGGCCCAAATGCGTTGGAGGAAAAAACCGAAAGCGCGCTGCTCAAGTTCCTGGGATTCTTGTGGGGCCGATTCCGTGGATGATTGAAGTGGCCGCGGCGCTTTCCGGGATTTTGCAGCATTGGACTGACCTGTTTATCATACTCGCGCTGCTCATCTTCAACGCCATTGTCGGTTTCTGGCAGGAACATCAGGCCGCCAATGCCGTGTTCGACCGGGTGCAGGAGGTTATGACGCAGAAAAGCAAACCCAAGACTCTCCAATTGAAGCCGTATCTATATCGCGGCCTTTTCCGGTGCGGCGAATGCGGCTGTTTCTTCACCACTGAAACGCAGAAGGGCCACAACTATCTACGCTGCACGAAGCGCGTATCCGCCTGCACGCAAAAATACGTGCGAGAGGAGGCCATCGCCACGCAGGTTGACCGCGCAATCGAGCGGGTAACGCTTGAGGCTGCTCTTGCCGACCAAATGGTCCGGGAAGCTTGAACAGGAGCGCGAGACGGCATCCAGAGGCCGCGAAGCTGTTGTAGAGCGCTGTAAGGCCGAATTGGCGGCGTGCGAGGAGCAGATCGACCTTTTGCTCGATATGCGTCTCAGCAGGCAAATCAGCGAACCAGAATATGTTTCCAAGAAACACGTTCTGGTCAATCAAAAGGCAGAATTGAAAGGCAAATTGGACGCCTTTGAACGGAACCGGGCCAATCGGTTCGAACCGGCCATCCGGTTCGTTTTAGAAGCTAAAAACGCCACTTTTTTGCTCGCCGAAGGAAAGCCGGAGCAAAAACGCGATTTTCTCAAAAAAATCGGTTCGAACTTTCATGTGGCGGAGAAATCGTTGACGGTGGAGTTCAAAAACCCGTGGAATTTATTGGCCGAATTCAATTCCGACCTAGCATCCTCTAAAGCGCGTCAGCGCGAAATTCCCCAAACAAATTCATGGCGGAGAGAGGGGGATTCGAACCCCGTATCCCCATTTGTTTGTTCAGAGTGACAGAGCACGACAGTCGAAGTCGAGTCGTGACTTTCGCTAATGTTTTCAGTGTGATTCTCAATTTCTGCCCCCGCATTTTCTGTGACAGTCGGTGACATCGTTTGACCGCTCGCGCCTAAAGTTCGGGAGTCTATTCGGGAGTCACCGCCAAATCCCGGCAGCGATTCGATGACTTCCCGTAACGGCAACTGCCCGGCGTCCGTGTAGGTCTTCATCGTCAGCCGCATATCGCTGTGCCGCGCCAGTTCCATCGCCAGACGCGGATGTACCTTCATGGTCGAAAGCCGCGTAATGAACGTCGTTCGCAACGCATGATAATCCAGCCGCCGTCCGCGTTCATCCAGAAATGGAATACCCGCCTTTTTCAAATCCCGCCGGACTTCCTTCATTTTCGGTACGCCATTGGGCAAAACCAAATCGTTCGTCTCGCCATCTGCCGGTTTTTTCTTTTCGAGAACCTTGACCAATTCGGGATGCAACGGCAGAGCCTGTTCCTTCCGATTCTTGTTCACGGCGGCATGAATGCGCAGAAGACCGCCGGATTCACCCAACACCAGGCTGGACCAACGCAGCGTCTTGACCTCATTGCGTCGCAAACCCGCGTACAGAGGCAGCATATAGGCCAGCCGATTCTCACCGGCAACTTGGAGCAATCGAGCGGCTTCTTCGTCCGACAGCGCCCGCCGTTGAATCCGTTCTTTGCCGCGCGTGTCCGCCCGTTCCACCAGTTCAAAGGGATTGGCCGTAACGCGGCTTTGTTTGCGCAACCATGTCCAGAAGGCCGAAAGCACGGCCAGATATTCATTCAACGTCTTGGGCGCTTTGCCAGCCTGTTCTTTGCGCCACGCCTGAAACGAAGCCGGTGTCACGTCTGCTAGGCGAGTCCAAACACATTCCCGCACTAGCCGCCGCAACCGCTTGTCCACATGGCGCAGGTGATCTTCAGAACGCCCCAAGACCGTCAGTTCGTTGACGTATTCAGTAATCAAGTCCAGCAGCGGACTTTGCGCCGCGTCACGCTCCACTTTGGCCGGAATCAATCCCGCCGATTCGTGCTCCAATTCCTGAATCAGCTTGTTGAGTTTTTGTTGGGCAACCTGCTTGTCGGACACCTGCAAGGCGATGTCGCGCACTTTGCAGTCACCGGCCAGTTTGATGCGGGCGCGGTATAACCGGCCTACGGTTCGCCTGCCCTTTCGCAGCCGCCTGGGTTTGTAGATTCTCGCTTCCATAATTCATTCTGCTTTCATTTACTCGGTTGACTCAATCTTTGAAAATAGGCTGTGACCTGACTTTCCAACATTCCCACCGCGCGGCCAATCTTTCGTAATGGCGGCAACTCGCCTTTTGCCGCTTGTCGTCTCAACGTACGTTTGCACACGCCAAAAATCTCTTCCAACTCCGGGAACCGGATCAAACGGTCATTGAACTTGATTTGCATACAACATCATTTTTCCTCCTTCAATCTCCATGTCTTGTTTTCTTTGTCCCATTCCATCCCTTTTCTCAGCCGTCTCCGCAACGCCGCGGCCTTTTCAGGCGAGGTCATCGCCACATGTATTTCCTCCTGCATATAAAGCCAGTCCTGTTGCTTGAGTTCCTTGTTGCCGCCGTAATCCCGATATTTCACCCTGCGATTGCTCTTGTCCTTCGGGTCTTTGTTCGCGAATTCGTCTGCTTCTTTTTCTTCTTTCGCACTGGTTGGCTCATCATCACCGCCGTCCGGCAAAAGGCGTCTGCTCGCTAAATCCTCTCGCAACAGTCGTGTGCTTGCCAGAAAAGGAGTCTCGTTCGGGTCGTCCACAAATCCAACCTTGCGCTTCATTTGCTCTGCCCATGCCTTGCATTCGCTGACCGAGACCAAAATGAACGGGCGTTCCTTGGCCTTCCGCTTTGCACCAAAGAGCCGTGTTTCCTCGTGAGTGACGTAAAAGAAGAAGGCCGTCAGTTTGCCTGCCATGATGCGTTTATGGACGCCAGCCCGCGATACCGGCACAAACATGATAACGCCGCCGGTTGAAAGCCCCACGTCTCCTTTGTAATACTCCGCCAAAAACTCAAACCATTCGCCGCATTCCTTGTAGGTGCCCTCACGCCGATAGGCGCGAGTGCCCGGCGTCGGCTCCCCAACCACCGGAAAGATTTCCTTGGGCACCTCGATGAACGGAAACTGGATGAACGGCATTTCAATCATAGTAGCATTATGGAAACAGTTGTCAACCATAAATCTTGATTTTTTCGCTATTTTCCTGCTCGCAATTTGGTTGGTGTCTCGCCCAGGGCTTGCGGTTGGCTTTGGGTCGCTTTGAGAAACCGTTTGATCTCCGAAACGGCAAAGAGCGGGCGGCGGATGGCACGTGAGGGTTTGAGCAGGCCGCGCTTGGTTAGGCGGTCAATGGTAACAGCGCTTAGGCCGAGCGCATGGGCTGCTTCTATTCGTGTCAGCGCCAGTCTGGTTTGCGGCATTGCTGCCGATTCTGTTGTAGGGATGATTTTTGGCGGCATAAGTATCCTGTGCTGTGAGTGAGATGAGAAATGCGGGCGAATTGCCCGTACTCTGCGAAATTTGTAACGGCGTGTTTGAAGCGTTCAGCGCAATCCCTCTGATACGGCAGAGGCGCTCTTTACGGTTACTAGCTTCAGGCCGTAGTAGCGCGACAAATTTAGCACGGCGCGTGCCAGCCTCCGGTGTCAAATGAGGTCATGTGGCCAGGTGAGTGAGGACAGTTTATCACGGATAATCTCATCGCCCCTTGACGCATCCGGCGTGCGCTGGTTTCTGCTGATCTCATCTGGCGTCATCACTAAAGAGGGGTTAGGCGGACATTTTTGACCCTGGATACACGGACAAATTCAGACGCAAGATCGGAGGGATACCCGGACAATAATCTGGACATAAAGCCCGATGGTTTCACGGACAAACTGTATTTTCCCTGATTTTAAGCTTAAAACCAATGGCGGATGCCGGGTTTTCGTCCGTCTAACCTGTCCGCGTATCTTGTCCGCCTTTGCTGTCCGGGTATCTCTTGGACGAAAAATCAGTTGAAAACTCCGGCTGGAAATCCCGGCGCGCTTCCTAACCAGCCGCGTCCATGTCTAGCCCGTGTTTGTCAACGGTGGAGCCGCAAAAAGACCACCCGGCGCGAAGCGCGTGTCTCAAATTTCGGACAACCTTGACAAACACAGGCCAGACATACAATCGGACGAGGCGGGCGCGCCGGAGTTAACCCTAGCGGATGCAAATTGAAAGATTTCTTGAACGGCAATCAAGGAGATGCCGATTCCTTTCGCAGCCTTTCCGCCTCAGCAACCAGAGTTGCAAATGAAATCCCTAAAGCCTCGGCTATTGCGTTGGCGGCGTCCAAACTTGGATTGCTCAGACCGCTTTCGATCTTCCCGATATACGTCTGGTGGAGACCGGCTTTTTGAGCAACGGTTTGCTTGCTTAATTTTTTTGTTGTCCGGTGGTGTTGCAGCACCAGGGCAAAAGCATCCGAGAATTCCAAGTTGCGGCGGCGCATCGTCTAACGCTGCTACGACTTGGCATTGAAAAAGGATAAGAATATATTCTTGCCATTGCTTGTTCATCAGTTAAACATTTTCGGCGGGCATGATGAATCAGAGAATTACCGGCAGATGGCGATAGCCGCAGCGGGGAAACTTTTATGGCAGACAAAGCGAGAATTCTGATTGTGGAAAGTGAAACGCCACTGGCGATGATGATGGTAAGCGCACTGACGCAAGCTGGTTGCGACGCGCATGTAGCCCATACCGGGCGAAAGGGCTTGGCATTGGCGCGGGAAAACAAGTTTGGCCTGATTGTTCTGGCCGTCGAGTTGTCCGACAGCAACGGATTTGAAATCTGCGATGAACTCAGACAAAGGCATTTGTCCCGGCGGACTCCGATTATTTTGACCGCCAGAGAACTACGCGACCACGACTGGCAACGCGGTCA
>Ga0335073_10001044_pt1 | contig 36614 bp, 32 predicted proteins | sample Lox_Sample_22_FD_207093 | JGI IMG/M metagenome (GOLD analysis project Ga0335073, IMG submission 207093) | Soil microbial communities from Loxahatchee National Wildlife Refuge, Florida, United States - Lox_Sample_2.2 | ecosystem: Environmental > Terrestrial > Soil > Wetlands | place: USA... | reverse complement strand
AAGGCGCGAGATGGCGGTGGAGAGCGCCGACAGGCTTGCTGTCACGATGGCAAAGATCAAGAACAGCAGACCGTCGTTGGAGCCCAGCTGGTACCAGGCGGGGACGATCAAAAGGAACAGGCCAAACGACAGAATAAAGATGGGGCCGTACCACTTGGGGCGGATACCCGGGATACCGTAATCGTGTGACAGAGCTTCTTTGAGAGTACGCGGCATATACCCAGTCTGTGCCGAATTTCTGTAGTCGTCAAGCGCACACGTTTTCAGCTCAGCACGCATGCCCCGCCCGATCGCCAAGCCCCATCTCGTCCCCCGCCAGCCCAAGACCGTGCTCGCCTGGTCCATGCAGAAGCAGCGCCTCATTCATGGCTGGAGCGGTAAGCAAGTGGCCGAAGCCTTTGGCTGTAGCGCCGCCCACATCTCCCGAGTGGAGCACGGCAGCAAGCCGTCCCGCGACCTGGTGCAGTTCTACGAGGACACCTTTTCGGCAGATGGCTTGCTGCTCAGCTTGTTCGAGGTGGCCGAGTCAGCCCCGGAGCAGAGCCGCCGCCGTGGCCGACCCCGGCTCTACCCGGCCATTCCGGGCGACAGCTCAACCTTCCTGAGCGAAACCATCCCGCACGGTCAGCTGCTGGAGCCCGGTCAGGTCTTCGAGCAGAGCTGGGTGGTCGAGAACAGCGGCAGTGTGTCGTGGCAGGGGAGACAACTCGAACGACAAGGCCCCTTGACCGGCCCTGGCCTCATTACCTCCGCCCGCTTCTACGAGCTGCCGAACACCGAGCCGGGCCGCACCGCCGCCATCACGGCCGTGCTCAAGGCTCCCACCTACGACTGCTCATCCATCGCCTACTTCAAGATGATCGATCGGGACGGGCGGCTGTGCTTCCCGGACAGCTACCAGCTGGGGCTGGATGTGCTGGTGCGGGTGAGTGGGCAGTTGGCGGATATCCCGGGTTCTTGAGTTAGGCGGCAGTATCAGGTAGGCGGGATTGTGTCAATGGTTATAAACAAGGCTTGTAAGCCTAGCCCTATGTAAGTTGGATACTGCTGTCAGCGGAACGGAATCCCGGGGGTACGAGTGTGAGACTTCACGCAGGCCGGATAGAGCGCCTGGCTATCATGCAGCGCTCACCTCTGCGCTACTTCGAACGCCGGATCGAACACGCCGAGCTGGTGGATGACCGTCACTATGCGATGACGGTCATGCAGCAGTTTACGGTACCGGTTATCGGACAGACTCCAAAGCAGAAAAAGAAGGATGCGCGTTCCGAACTCGACGCATTGCTGTCACTTGGTTGGTTTGTCAAGGATCGTTTGCCAGATATCGACGTTCGGGATGAGCATGGCGCAGCTCTTCCGTTCTTGCGACGCCGTGATCAAGGCAATATCGGAGCAGTGCTTTTCCTTGCAAGCTGGGAGGGAGTTTTCTTTGCAACTATCTCTCAAGCGGATGAAGTAAACGCGAGGGCTCTGTGGGAAATTGTCCAGACTAGCGTGGAACGAACGATCACCAGCCATCGCAAGGCTGCCTATAAGGTTCTGTATCGGCTGAGGCGTTATCTTCGGCAACTCGGACAGCGCCGGTCTGCTTCAGCCGGTATTCGCTGCTTCGCGTTGGCCCTCTTTGCACACGAGGAGTTCTGGCTATCGCTCGAAACGCTGGCGGAGGTACGTCTCGTCTTTACGCAGATGCGGGCAAGACCCGGACGAACCTACACTCTCACAGTCAAATACACCGAGAGAGTACCCTACCGCGTTGCTCGTTCTCGTGATGATGCTTTTGAGGATCGTCACCGAGATCCCGACGAGCCGCCGTCGGTAATTCGTCGGGCTGTTCGGCGTAGCTTGGAGGAGCTTGGCGTGGGGAGCATTGGGGTTACACGGCTGGCAATCAACCTCGGTCAAGCGGCTTCCTTTTGGACGATCTTCTCGACGCCGGACGGGACAGAGCCGGTGCGCTGTTTTTGGAGAGGCACACGAACGGAGGTACTACCCGAAGACATAGTTTCCGTAGATGTGACAAAGGCGGCAATTGGTAAGCACCACACGCCCGGCCAGACAGCACAACCGGATGTGATCTCGCTTGACGTACAGATCAAGCCATCGTCGCCAATAGCGGGCTCGGCGGTGCTGGCAATCCTACTTTTTTTAGTAGGCGCTTACGTCTACAAAGCCATGCCTCATTTGATTGCAGAACATGAACTACTGATTCATAAAAAGCTCATACCTGGCAAAGAGGGCGACTACCTAACAGGGCTCGTTGGTATTGGTACTATCCTCGCCGCAACGCCCGCGACCATTGCGGGCGCCCTAGCGTATCGCGAGCACACATTCGCACGGCGGGCCAGCCGCGGCCCCCGCATGATGCTCGCCGTCTTGTCGGGGCTGGCAGCGTTTCTGGCGGTTGTAATGGGTCTACGAGGGCCAGGTGAACTGGCGGAAGACCTGGCCTTTTGCCTCTCGACGTTCTCACTCGCTGTCGCAGGTGTTTTTTTGTACATCCGCTTCGGTCCACGTTGGCGTAAGAACGAACGCTCTCGGCTACAGTACTTTACAAAGAATGCTTCCCCGCTAACCTGCCGACAGCGACAGATACAAATTGCGTGTATTACGCTGCTGTTCTGGATCGCCGCAGTACTAGTCGTGGCTCGTGCACTAACGGTATTGCAGGGGGTTCACGTCTTTGAAACTGACTTTCCGTGGAATGTTTCTCGTGCTTGGTGGTCTTGGTTTGGCCTCTAAAATGTGTTATTATGGTAGATAATATGTGCAATATAGATCGGTCAAGGTACTTCGGTGACTGAAGGAGCTGACAGAGACCGCGACCCGTTTGGAGGCATTCCGCGGCCACGGTGGATTGACATTGCCGATCAAGGCCCTGATCTTGGGGAAGAAGAGTGGGGTGATGAAAAAGTGCCCATTTTGGACGAGCCGCCATTCCTTACTCAGATCCGCAATATGGACGGAGGGCCGTACTATGTCACGGCCGACAGCGGCGTCCAAGTGCCGACTGACTTCTTCGCCAATATTGATGAGGGGGCAGTGCGGAGAGCAGTCGAAGTCGCTAACAAGCAACCGCCAGAAGGGGTTACGCCAGATGGCAAGGCGACCATACCCCCAGAGCAGCGAACGCTTTTGGAGCGGGGCGGTCCGGCTGGAAAGGCTTTGCTGGCCGCGATTGACCGGGGACTTGATGCGAGTACCCCTGAATTGGAAGAAGCTTCCCAAGAGCGCTTGCGTAAAGCTGGCTTGCTCTAGCTCCCCTACACCCCACCCGGCGCATCACAGAACGAGTAGCTGTACGGCGCTGGTGCTGACGGCGCCCAGCTTCCGACAGAGCCGTCAGCGACAAGCTGACATGGAACAAGGTATGGGCGAAGGGTGGCCGCGGACGGGCCGGTGACACCAGCGCCGCCACCACTGCCGGGTCTGACTGGAACCGATCGGCCGAAAAGATCATCACGAAGCTGCCCCGCCACGGACGGTGCGCCGTCAGGTTGATGACCCGGCGCTGCAAGCAGTCCAGGGTGTAGAACCCCAGCGACGCTCGCCGGTAGGAGCGGTTCGTCACCACCGTCACCTGGTAGCGATACGTCGTGTTGAAGGCCACCGTCGTCGGTCCACTGACCGAAATCCCCGGTTGCACAGCAGCAGCGTTCGCTGCACTGGCCCCCCAGACCACCAGCACCAGCACCGTCAGCCACCACCTCATTGCCCAACCGTCACCACTGCCGCCGCCCTCACCACACTCCCCCCACCTCCTGGCGCGAACGTGGCCCGCATCGCCAGCCTGACACGCTTGAGGTGGGCCAGCCTTCGCTTGCCCACGGCGGTCAGTTTCAGCTTCAGCTGACCGGCCACGTTCGCTGCCAGTCGGACAGACCCGGCGGCCACCAGCACTGGCTGAGCCCGCTTGGCCAGGTGTGCTCCCGGTGGCACGAAGTACCACTGCACATTCAAAGCGCCTGCTGCTGGCAACATCACCGGCAAGTTCAGCCCGCCGTGCTTCAGCAGACTCCGCAAGCTCGCCGCTGTGCCGTGGGGCACGAACTGCGCTTGCAAGCGGCTGGCCAGCATAGCCGTCGAGATCGTGACCGGAGGTGCAGTCGGCGGCGGGCCTCCCGTCGAGGTCAGCGGCGTTGCACCTGAAGCTGGCGGCTGGTCGTGACTACCACCACCGCTCGGCGGCAGTTCCACCGGCGGCGGTTTTTCTTCAACGGGTGGGTGGTGTTCTTCGGTCGGTGGTGGTTTTTCTTCTTCTTTCGGGTCTGGTTCGGACTGGCGGCCTCCAAAGACGTTGCCGTCGCTGTCTACCACCACGCAGAGCAGGCCGCCGGTGAAGCTGAACAAACAGCTCACGGCAGTCAGAGCCGTGCCGGGAGCCAGGGCCGCGGTTTGCCAGGCTGCCGCCCCGCCAAGCGGGTCGTCGCTGGTCAGCACATTGCCCGCCGTATCGACGGCCGCGCAGAACTGACCTTCGATCACGAAGGGACAGGACACCCCGCTCAAGCTGTGGGCGTCGAGCGGCGCGGCTTCCCAGGCACTGGCTCCGGCCGTCGGCGTGGCAGTCGTCAGCAGCCGACCCGCACTGTCACTCACCACGCAGTATTCCGAGAAGCCGGTACTCCCCGTGCCGTCAATGTAGGGGCACGATGCCGCCGTCAGCTGATGACCGGCGTCAATGGCCGTCAGCGTCCACGGATTGTCGGCCGGATCGGTGGCGGCCAGCACATTGCCCAAGTCGTCAAAGGCCAGGCACCACTCACTGAATTCAGTGCAGCTTACGCCCGCCAGGTGCCCGCTCGGATCGATCGGTTCGACGTTCCAACTGCCGGTACGCAGAACGGCGTTCCCGGCGTGATCGACGGCCAGACAAAAGTCAATGGCCGTGCCATCGCGCGGCGGGCAGGACACGCCAGTGAGGGCTTGGCCGGGGTCAACCGTTGTCTTGACCCAAGTGCTGGCATCGCCGCTTGGTTTGTGCGACACAAAGGCGTTGCCCAGACCATCGACGGCAATACACCCCCTGCCGCACGAGATGCCGGTCAGGGGCGTGCTGCCGTCAATGACCACCCGCTGCCAGGCCGCGCCGCCCGCCGCTTCGCTCGATGTCAGGACGGCCCCGGCGTCATCGACGGCAGCACAGAACAGCGTGCGTTCAGTTTCGGGCTGACAGGACAGTGTCACCAGGCTATGGCCGGGATCGATGGCTTGTGGGCCAGACCAGCTCAGCGGGCCAGCGGCCTGGGCCGTGGCTGAGGTCAGCGCCACCAGCACCGTCACTATCCCGAGCAGCCCGAGCCGCCCCGATCGAATCCCTGCCTGCATCCCTGATCCCCCTTGTCCGTGGTCAGTCGTTTCTCGAGCGAAAGGCCAACAGGCACTGACGGGCGGCCCGCTCTCCGCGCGGGTCAACTGGCCGCCCGTAAGCTCCTGGGTGCTGTGATGCGGCGTGTACATTAGCGAGCATGACGCACTATGTGCAACTTTGCCAAGGGATTGAACAAGGGCCGGGTGTAGTCCGTGGGAAATGCCCTCCCGCCGCCCTGACTCCCAGGCTGAGCGTGCGCACGCCTTTGGTGCCCGGGTTCGCTCTGGCCGCCGAGCCCAGAAGCTGACCCAGCGTCAGGTGGCCGAGGGCATCCCGATGAGTCCTGGCAACCTGTCTCGGCTGGAGAACGGCGAGCATGGCCCACCACCCGATGAGGTCATTGCCAAGCTGGCGCAGCTACTCGATCTGGACCCGATCGAGCTATTCCGCTTGGCTGGTCGAGACGTCGGCGGCAGCTCCTTTGAGGCTCAGGTGCTGGCAGAACTCCAGCAGCTCCGCCGCGACATGCGGGCGGGCTTCAAGCGGTTAGACGCGGCGATCGGGGAGCTACGAAAACGAGGCTGAATCCAGCAGGAGCGGTAGCCGAACAAGGACTACCCCTGCGCCCGTCTGCTCCCGAGATGCGTACGCAGCACGTACGCAAAAGCCCCTATTCTGCCCGCAAAAGCGAGTGTTGAACCAGTCGCTGTCACTGGTTCGAATCCGCAAAGAGCGTTTTTTTATATGCCCTCCCCAACAAGGGAGCGGTGGCCGCAGCCGCGGCTACGCAGCTGGCGATCGTGGAGAGCCAGTCGGTGAGGGCGGTGGCCGTCGAGGGCATACGGCCACCCTAGCTGGCTGACTTGTCTGATTTAGTGGGCACGCCAATGAGCCGATACCGCCCGTGGCCCAGTCGCACCAGCTGATCGTTGCGCCGCGCTTCCCGGGCGAGGCCGTTCTTGATGGTGGAGCGGGGCACCGTTTGGCCCAGCTCTAGCTCTACGGCCTCGTGGATCGCCACCAGGCGCATCGGCCCGACCGCCTCGGCCAAGACACGCCGAATGGCTCTCGGTACAAGACCGCCTGGGAGTCGCTGATTGGCTCGGCCTGTCTCGCGCCGAACCCCAGCACTACCGGCCACCTGCTCAAGCTTGGCAGCCAGCCGCTCCAGCCGATCCCGGACCTCTGTGTTCAGGTAGCTATCGAGAACCCCGATATTCCGCATGTTCGCGAACAGCCGCGAATATTGGCGAAGAGGCGCGAAAGCGCTGACCGGCGTGGGGAGCGTGTTCGCGGCATTTCGCGGGTGTTCGTGGGACTCGGGATCGCATAGGGACCGCAGCAGGCGCCCTTGCGGTCCCTTTGCGGTCCTCTCGGTGGAGAGCGTGCCATCCCGGGTGGCTCACGAGACCAGGGATTGCGCTTGTGTCCGCCGTGCTCTGCGGCGAGGGTAATCTGGGCTGGTGAGCAGTCCTGCCGCCGCGCCTAGCGTCCTCGATCCGGCCCACCATCTAGCTGGACGAGTACTAGACGGCAACTGGCGAGTCCTTGAACGAGCTGTTCGCAGCGCTGATGACACGGGCGGGCGATTCTCGGTCGGCTATGTCGTCGAGGATGAAAGCGGGCGCCGCGCGTTTCTTAAGGCATTGGACTATGCGCCCGCGCTTCGAGGCGGCGACCTCGCAACGCTGATGCGCTCACTCACTGAGGGATACCTCTTTGAGCGTCAGATCCTCGCCGAGTGCGAGCGCCGCGGCATGAGCCGGATAGTGCGAGTGCTAGCGGCCGGAACAGTCGTCGACGCAACCTTTGCCCATTCCGTCGACTACCTCATCTTCGAGCCCGCTGTGGGCGATGTGCGCTGCGCCCTAGACGCGATGAGTGACTTCGACACTGCGTGGGCGCTCACCGTCTGCCACCACGCTGCTGTAGCCGTACGCCAGCTACACAGCGCTGGCGTCGCGCACCAAGATGTGAAGCCCTCGAATCTGCTCACGTTCTCTGAATGGCTCGCAAAGCTCGGCGACCTTGGGCGTTGCTCGCAACGCGGTACCAGTGCGCCGCACGACCGGGAGATCGTCCGCGGTGATCCCACCTACGCACCACCCGAGCTGCTCTACGGCCGAATCGATCCAGATTGGTCGGTGCGCTGCCAAGCGTGCGATTGGTACCTCCTTGGCAGCCTGATCCTCTTCATTTTTACCCGCACACAGACAACAGCAGAGCTGATCCGCCGGATCCCTGAGGGGATCCGCCCGGACCCCTTGGGGGAGCCATTCGAGACGGCGCTGCCCTATCTCGTCAACGCTTTCGATGAACTTTGCGAAGACTTGGAAATCCAACTGGAGGGCGTTCTCGCGACCGAGCTAGTCAGGCATGTTCGCTCACTATGTAACCCCGACCCCGCAGAGCGCGGAGACCCAATTCAGCGGCGTAACGGCAAGAATCCCTACGACCTGCAGCGAATCATCTCCCGGCTGGACGTACTCGCGCGAGAGGCCCGCGGAGGATATCTACAGAAGAGGCCGCGATGAGCGCGGCCGAGAGTAGCCCGAATCGCCAAGTGATCCCGCGTTGGCGGAGTCTGGAAGCAACCGCTCATCACGGCGAGCTCGGCTCCGCGGGCGCCGATCGGGGCGCACGGGCACTGCAGCCGACGGTAGGTCTGCACGAACGTGCCCGTGAGTTCCGCGAGCAGCGGTCACTGTCCTTCGCTGCCGATCTACTCGCGGCGTCACTCGTACTCGGCCCTACCGCCGAGACGACCGAGGCGGCGCAGTTGATCGTCGCCGCACCAGCTGCGTCTGCGATGCTGCGACGCGCGGCAACCTGGGCGCTTGAGCGCCGCGACCGCGTGCCGGACGAGACAGATTCGCCGGAGACAGACGGGCAGCGCGTACGCGCTCTCCGTCAGGGCTTGCGCAACAACCCGCGCAACGCGCTTCGTTGGGCCGAACTGTCGCGCCACCACATCAACCAAGGCCACGAGCGCAAAGCGCAGATGGCGATGCGGATCGCGATCAATATCGCTCCCTATGATCGCTATGTATTGCGGTCATCGGTGAGGCTCTGGACCCACCTGAAGGATCCAGAGCAGGCTGTCCGTTCCCTTACGCACGCTCGGGATCTTGTGCGCCGCGATCCCTGGCTGCTCGCGAGCGAGATTGCCGCTACCGCCACTGCAGAAAAACAGTCTCGCAACATTAAGCAAGGCCGGATGGTTGCTGAAGATGCCGTCCACTCGCCGTTTGCGTTGAGCGAGTTGGCGAGTGCGCTCGCGACGATCGAGCTGCAGGCAGGCGGTGTAAAGAAGGCACGACGACTCTTCCGCTCCGCCATGATCAACCCGAACGAGAACAGTGTCGCGCAGGCTGAGTGGGCCTCGAGCCGCCTTGCGGGCGATCTCGGCCTGAGGGATGATCAGATCGAGCGATCTGCTGAGGCGCGCGCCCGGCGCTTCGCTGAACAAGACCAGCTTGACCCTGCTCTCGCGGCGGGCTGGGAGTGGCTCACCGACCAACCGTTCTCAACTGAGCCTGCGACCTTCGGGTCCTACCACGCCTCGATGTGCGGAAGCTTCGATCGAGCCATCGAGTTCGCCGAAGCGGGGCTCCAGCCTAACCCCGGAAACGCGCTGCTCCTCAACAACCTCGCGTTTTCACAGGCCAATCTCGGACGACTGGACGCCGCCGCCGCAACGCTTGCCCGAGTCAGGCCGAGCGAGGAGGGTTGGACGCGTCCAACCCTGACCGCGACCCGCGGTTTCCTGGCCTTTCGCTGTGGCGAGTTCGAAAAGGGACGAGACCTGTACCGGAAGGCGATCGACACGATGCCGGACTCCGAGCACCGACTGCGCGCCACTCTGATGCTCGCATCGGAGGAAGCGCGTGTCGGCGGCCCCGGTGGGCAACAGGTCGCGGAGCTGCTCGCGGCGATCTCGCGACTTGAGAACCCGCAGCTAAAGATCTGGGCTAAGCACCTGGCGAGGCGGACGGCAGGGCGCCGAGGTCGCGCATAATGCTCACACGTCAGAGTGACCCGACAAGCACGACGAGGCGAATGACTACGGAGCGGTCGCGCTGATCTACCTGCATTGATGCTTCGGTCAATCGACCGGATAAGGATCAGTGATATCGAGATTCGCGAGGCGGTAGCTCATTGCCAGCACACTTACGCCGAACTCTTCTGCGAGCTGCTCCATCAGCCGCTCGGGAGCGATCCCGCTACTTTTGTCGGTAAGTGCAGCGACGCGGGCAGTGATGAACCCGCGTGGCATAAGAAGCTCGGCCGCGAACGCGTTTGCGTCGCGCTCTTGTTTGCTCGTGGTCCCGTCACGCCGGTTGATCCGTATCAGTCGGTCAACGAACACTGGGGTGCCCTCATGCATGATCAGGTGTCCGATCTCATGCGCGATCGTGAAGCGTTGACGGACGGGAGCGTGACTGGAGTTGACGCCAATGATCGCGCGCTCACCATCGCGAATCAACATTCCGGAGACCTCGCCGTCGAATACCTCGTAGGTCACCTGTGCACCACGTGCGATCGCGATCTGCTCGACGGGGATCGGGGTTTCCTTGCATCCCAAGGTGTTCAATAGCGTCGTCGCTTCCCCTTCGGCGCGGGATGGGCGGCTCATGTGGTGGGGGTCTCCTTTTGTTCTGATGCGCGGGCGGTGTTCAGGACCTTCGTAATAGCCTCGCGGTCCTGCGGGCGGATCGCCTTGAGAGTCTTGGGTGCGCTGATGAGCTCCTCGAGCGTCGTTCGTTCACGTGGCAGCAGTTCGTGTGGCTCGGCCCCGACGTTTGAGGCCAGCAGGAACAGCTGATGGAGCACAACGTGCTGGCGGCCAGCCTCAATGTTCGTGATCGAGGTGCGCGTAAGGCCAACACGCTCGGCCAGCTCGCCTTGCGTGAGCTTCGCCGCTTTACGGCGAGTACGTAGTCGGCTTCCGAACTCCTTATAAAGCAGCTCCATCGGGGCGAGTATGCCCGAAGTCTGCGCCCGCGTCAATATTACTGACAGTCAGTCAAATTGACGTTGTTGATCTCGCGTGAAAATTAGCTTGACATCTTGCGCACGGCTCTCTACCGTAGTTTGTGAAAATGACTTGAGAATTTTATAAGTCAATTTAACAAACCTATAGGAGGACACATGACTGCAGTTCAGGAGCAAGTCACGCCGGATGCCAAGCGCAATCAGTCTGTCTCGGTCTCTCACAACGGCCAGAACCACGTCTTCGATTACAGGCTCGAGGAGCATGTCGAGAAAATCCGTGTCGCGGCACTCGACTACTACGACGTGCGCGGACAAGCGCGCCACGAGGAATTCCTTTTTGGCCCAGACAATCAGACCGAGCTGATCGACGCCGCGACGATGGCCTCGCAGGCGCAGCCAGGCTCGCAGCTGTACCTGCACCGCCGCGCGCAGCCGGGCGGCTGAGGGCGATGGTGGCCGTCGAGGTGGGGGTACTCGAGCTGGCCTTCGAGCATCTCCGCGGATGCGGAGAAGGCCAGCGCGAGTGCGTCGTTTATCTGACCGGTCCTGTCGACGAGCGTCGGCGGATAGACGGTGTTGTGCACCCGGTCCACGCCGCGAGCGCTGTCGGCTACGAGGTCGGCACGAAGGCGCTCGGTGAGCTCTCAGCGGGCCTGCTTGTCGAACGGCGCAGCGTGCGCGCCCAGATGCACACCCACCCCGGGGCGGCCTACCACTCGAGCATTGACGACGGTGGCGCTCTGCTCGGGACGCCCGGGTTCCTGTCGATCGTGATCCCGGACTTCGCGCTGGGGCCTGTCGGCCTCGCCGGAGCATTCCTCGCCGAGCTAACCCGGGAAGGCACTTGGGAGGCGCTCGACATCGCCACTCGGCTAGAGGTACGCCGATGAGCGGACAAGGGGAAAACCATTACGACGCGCTTGCTAGGACGACACTTCTGATTGATGAAGAGTGGTTTGGCGGCGAAGCTGATTGTGCTGCGATCGCCGATGCGCTGCTGGCGAGCACAGTGCGAATCACGGCTGACACCGATTCCCTATCCACCCGAGCGGGCCAGACAACGCTCATCACCGCGTTCATGCTGATCGCGCGGATGGGGATCGGCATCGAGCTAGCCATTGCGAATGTGGACGTAATCGACTGTGTCGCCCCTCTGCGCTGTGGGTCGCTGCTCGACGCCCTGATCGACCTCGGAAGAGACCTTGTACCCGGGGCACGTGTGCGAACTCATGTCGGTGAGGTGCAGGATACGATCGCGATAGGTGCCAGCCCAGGTGAGACCAGCGCGGTGCGAGTGTGGGCCGATGAGACAAGTGCTGTCCTGCGGCGCGGTGGGGTGGCCCGCGCCTGCGCGGGCGAGCTCCCCTTCGGGGGCTTCGCCGCCGGCGCTGCTGCTGCCCCGATCGCGCTTGAGGCAGTACGGGCCCGGATCGAGGCCTCGGTGGGACTCCCTGCCCGCCGTCGCCGCCCATCGCCCGGACCACCCGTTGAAATCCGGCTCGCTGAACTGTTCCCCGGCATCGCCGAGATCGGACTCGTCGATCTAGGCAAGATCGACGCAATTAGCGGCGGCGCGATCACACATGCGGCCGTTTACTGTCTGCTACGGGTCCCCGGGCTGTCCGCTCGAATGCGCGTCATCGAGCGCCAGGCGACTGACCTCTCGAACGTCAACCGCTACAGCTTGCTGCGCCGCAGTGACGGCGAGATCGACAAGGTCACGCTACTCGCGGCCGCCGCTGGCGGGCACCTTGCGATTAGCGGTGTGCGGGATCTATTCACAAGGGCAAGCAGAGGCGCCCTTCTGCCCCTCGCCAAGCGCGTGCTAGTTGGCGTCGATGATGTGGAAGCGCGATGGTGGGTCGCAGAGGCTCAGCCAGCCTGGCTTGCAGTTGGCGCGACTGGCAACAATCTCGCGCAATTGACAGTGCACGAGGTTGGCAGGCCTTGCGCCGCATGCGCTCACCCCGAGCCGGTAAGTATCGACCCGGTGCCGACGATTTCGTTCGTGTCCTTCTGGGCTGGGCTACTGCAGGCCTGCGCGCTGCTCGGCGGTGTCGGAGGAGCTTCAAACATGACAATCCTTCCGTTTGCACTCGGCGACGCCACACCCCTGATCGCTGTGCCCCCAGTCGCGAATCCAGCGTGTCCAATCGGCTGCGCGGCCGCACGCCGCTTGCGTTACTAGAGGCATGCACATTGTGATGCGGATCGTCCTGCGTGAGGGGCCTCTATGAGGCGACTAGTCGCGCCACTCGGCGTGGAGCTGGTCGAGATAGCTAGCCGGGTAAACGGAGCTGTCGAGCTTGCCAACTGTCTTGAGCAAGCGGGCGCGCCTTTGCTGATCGGTGGGCGCACCAAATAGCTCGTGACGGAGGGCCGTGCGGATGAGCTCGGCCTCACTAGTGCCGCGCTCCTTAGCCGCTCGCTTGATCAGCTGATGAAGCTCATCAGGTAGGTAGATCGTTGTCTTGGCCACGACGCGAGCCTAAATACGGACCTTCTCCGCGAACCGCTCGCGTGCCGCTTGGCGAGATACGCCAAGTGCGACCCCGATCTCGCCCCACGACCGGCCGTTGGCGCGCGCGAGCGCTACCAGCTCGCGGACCCGAGCCTCGCCGGCGCGGACGCTATCTACAGCCTCAGCGAGCGTGCGCAGGTCGGTCGTGTCGTCCATCTGCGCATTAGACGGGTCGAACTCCTCGGCGAGCCTCGCTGCTCGCTGAATCTCCTCGTCGGTGTGCATGTCTTTTGCTCCAGTCATCGGTGAGGCAGATATTGAGGCCGAGCACGCATCGAGTGAACGATTACGGGATCGTCGGTATCAATGCCCAGTAGGCCGATCTCCAGCAAGTCGCCGTCACGAGCGGGACCGACGCGCATCATGAAGTCCTCGTCCAGTTGCCACTGTGCGATGGGGTTGCGTACCGCGTGGAACATGTCGTCGTCTGGGATGCCGTGCTTTCGAGCGGGCTGCGCGATGCGCACGGAATGACAAGATACCTTGTCAGGTCTGATCCGTCAAGGAACCCTGTCAGAAAGACGGCGGACACGCACGTACTAGAGACCGCCGGGAGACCGCAGCAGGGCCGAAAACGGCTCTAGAAAGCCAAGCTGAACCGGCCGCCCCGATCGGTTCAAGAACCTCGAACAAGGGCGAAAGGCACGAAGCGCCGACCGTCCGGGGGGTCAGTTTCCCGGCACTTCGTGGCTGTTTCGTCCCGACTCAGGTATCAGTTCACCACCGAGCAGTAGCGGTTTTGCATATCGCTCGGTTGAATTGCCGAGTGACCTAACTCACCCCAACGTGTCGGATCAGCACATCAAGGCCAGATGATCCTAGTGAAACGCGCCGCGATCTTGAGTCCTACTAGAAACGTTTGTACTGGATGCTTGACTTTGTCTACGATCCGAGACAAGTTGTTTTGCCTATATGGGTCTGGTTCGAGAAGCGGTCGCAAGGAGGCGAGAGCTGCTCGGCCTGGCTGTCGCGACCGGTGCGATCGCAGGCTGCGGTGCGAATTCGACCGGTGTTCACGAGAGTGGACTCCAGAGTAGATCGACCGCCAGGACGGCGTCTTCGCTGAGGTCTACGGGGACCGCTGAACAGAGCCGCACAACCTTCGCCGCTGCTGCTAACGCCATCTGCAGACGTCTGAACGCCGAAATCGCCGCGCGAGAAACAAACGGTTCATCGCTCGCGGAAATCGTGCGAGGCGTGCCAGGCAACGTCGCTCGGGAGCGTCGGGCGTTGAGCGAACTAGAGCATCTTTCTCCCCCGCGCATCCTCGGACACGAGTGGGAGCGCGTGGTCGCCTACAGGCTGAAGCTGGCAGAGGAACTGGCGAGACTCGTGGTCTATGCGCGTCGCAGTGACGCCGCCGCAATAAATGCGCTGGCAATTTCGAAAAAGACAACGCACGGACTTCTGCGGAAAACCGCGACCCAGGCCGGTCTTCGGGATTGCGCAGAGGTGGGACCACGCGGTGCATGACCGGCACGACTTGACTTCGAGACTGCGAGCTACTTCTCAAGCCAGCAAGCGTTTTTGTTGTGTGGGCGGCGATTGTCTTGCCGAAGAGTGTTCTTTTCACGATTGCTACGGCTATGCATATCTAGTCAGAAACCGGAATTCCGAATTCTTGACTTCTCCTAATCACCTGGCAATACTAGCTACGCCCGGCCAATGCCCAGGAAGGGTTATTCGGACATTTGTTCCGCGGTCGGCGCTAAGAGATCAACTACTAAGGAAAGGTAAGACGAGATGCGCAAGATCATCCTTGTCGCTTTCGCTGCACTGATGCTCATGGGGGTATCAGTCGCGACAGCGTCCGCAGCGTTGCCTGAATTCAGCGCTAAAACTGGCTTCACCGGCAAAAGCGGAACCGGTACGCTCACGGGCCCGCTGACCATCAAATGCAGCAAAGACAGCGTCTTAAACGGGACAATGCCCTCGCTGTCTCACGTGGAAGCAGACGTGCACTTCGAAGGCTGCACAATCCTGGGCATCCCTGTCAACACGACGGGTGACAGCTCAGGCGTCATATTACTGAAAGTCTTAATCTTATTCTGCTACCTGACGGGCTCGACGAAAGCGTCTCCAAAAGTGGGCGCCTTCACCGAACTGAAGGAAACGGTAGTCATCAAAGGTCTGGGTCAGGAATCTGAAGTGAAAGGCTCCGTCATTGGCGAAGCCAAACCGCTCAACACCTCCTCGACCAAAGGCGAAGACCTGTACAAAAAAACGAACCCGGCTAGCTGTACTTCGGAAAACGAAGGAAAAGGCACGACCAAAAAAGCCGAACTGTTAGCGAACCTCAACGGCGGCAAATTCGAAAAAGCTGAAGAGGAAACCACCGAGGAACTGACGTTCGAAAAAGCGGTTGAACTGAAAGCGTAAGGCGCTCGCAAGTACCGCATGAAGTAGGGCATGGCCGGAGGGGCGCCAGCCTCTCCGGCCTCAGCCCAGCCACGCCGGCTGCCCACGCGAGCTGTGTCAGAGGAGAGTCGATGCAGAGCAACGTCAAAGATCGAAGCTGGGGAAGGACCCTACGAAGCGTAGGTGCGCGTCTGTATCTGGTTGTGCTGTGCGGTGTCGTTGTGACGCTCGCGGGATGCGGATCTAGTCGCGGCCATGGCGTGACGGTCGCCGTGGTCGAAGGCAGTCCGATCACGAGTCACGAACTCGACCGATGGACCTCGGCGCTTGCTGGTACCGACTTCTATGAGAACGCAGCGAAAAAGACAAACCCCAACCTCGTCACGGATCCCCCCGACCTCGAGCGCTGTGTAGGGACGGTTAGGAAACTCGTGCGCGAAGCGCCGACTGAAACAGCGAATCACTCCGGCCATCACGTCACGTCTGCCGTCCGCGACTACCAAGGGCAGTGCCAAAAGCTGTTCGCGGCCGTACGTCACCAAGCGCTCAGTTTCCTCATCAAATACAAGTGGAAGGTGAACGAAGGCCGGGAATACGGAATCGTCGACAGTGAGCAGATGCTCGAGCGGCAACTGCGTGCGATCAAAGCGAGAGAACCGTCCGAGTTCGCCCTCTATCTAGCGAGACGCGGCTTAACGGTAGTTGAGAAGGGCTATGGGATTAGGACCAACGCCATCAACAACAGGCTCATCGCCATGCTCGAGAGTGAACACCCAAGCGGAGGTCTATACGGCGCCCTCAAGGTCATGGTGGCAAGAGAAGCAGGACGAAAGGCTAAGACGTCATGCGCAGGTGAATACGTCGTGCCGGAGTGTTCGCAGTACCGACACCAAGGTGAACAGGAGGGGAAGTCGCCGTCGATTCTCGTAGAGGAGATCGCGTGCGGCTGTGAAGCCAAGAAGGCTAGTGGCTCGGGTTATTACTTCCCGGAACGCGAAAGCCCCGTTCGCATCAAGGCTATTCGCCAAGAGCAAGGCGATGCTGGTTCGTAAGGCTGTCACGAATAGTGCTCAAGGTTTGAGAGAATTAGTCACTGGCCGAGAGGCACAACTGCCGAGGCATTGGCACAAAAAAACACCAAGACAGTCGAAAACAGTCCTTGTGCCATAGGTCGAGCCGATGCCAGGATTTCGTGGTTGCGTGGGCGTTTTGGAGCGAAGTAGAGAGAGGGTAGCGATGCTGGGCGGCGAGCGAGCGACTCGTGCAAGACTCATAGTTAGCAAGTCGATGCTCGCGCTCTGCGCGACGCTTGTCGGAGTGCTGGGACAGGCAGGAATCGCGACGGCGGCAGGCAGCTTCGGGAGGGAAGGCGGCGAGGCGGGCGAATTCTCGCAGCCCTCTGGTGCGGCGGTCAATCGGGAAAGCGGTGTCCTCTACGTCGCGGACAGGAACAACCAACGCATCGACGCGTTCAGCGAAGCTGGTGACTTTCTCTTGGCGTGGGGATGGGGTGTAGGCGACGGGCATACCGAAGCCCTGCAGACATGTACCTCTACGTGCTTCGCTGGCCGGCTTGGCGAAGGGTCGGGGCAGTTCGCATTCCCGGAAGGCATCGCGGTGGACAACGACCCCCTGAGCAGCTCGTTGGGAGACGTGTACGTCGTCGACACGCGTAACCATCGTGTGCAGAAGTTCAGTCCCTCCGGTGCGTTTGAGCTCATGTTCGGTCGCAACGTGCACGCTGGCGGTGGCGACGTCTGCCGCGTTGGAGAATCCTGTACGGCGGGCGAAGCCGGAGAAGGGCCGGGCCAGTTCGAAGGTAGGGCCGGTGTGATCGCGACGACGTCGACGGGGTCGGTGGTCGTGGGCGACGTCGAACGCCTCGAGGTCTTTGACTCCGAAGGCATGCTCGAACGCGAAGTCAGCCTACCCGGAGCCGGCAAGGTCGCAGCCCTGGCAGTAGACGAAGCGGGGAACTTCTATGTGGTTGCCGAAGGCTTCCCGGGAGTCCACGAGTTCACGACTCTCGGCGCCGAAGTCGGTGAACCCCGTGATGCCGGCGGAGTACCGGGTGCGATCACGACGGGACCGGCGGGCGAACTGTTCGTAGTCGACAGCGCCGAAGGGATCCATCACGTCCTCGAGTATGCGCCGGGCGGAGAACAGGTAGCGAGCTTCGACAGGAACGAAAACACCTCCGGGGAAAACGCGGGCATCGTGCTCGATAAAAGCCAGTCAGCGCTCTACATCCTGAACTCGAACGAAGCCCGCATCGTCTCGCCGCCGGCCCCAGGGCCGCTGGTGGTCGACGGCAGCGACACGGCGACGGAAATCTCTCGCACGAGCGCTGGGGTGTCCGCGATTGCGAATGCCGAGGGCACCAACGGCACGAGTTCCTTCTTCGAATACGGCCCTTCAACGGGCTATGGCAAAAGCACCTCCCAGCAGCCGATGACGGGCGCGGCGTTTGAAGACCAGCGGCTAACCGCGTCGCTCACGGGCCTGCTTCCGAGTACCGAATATCACTACCGCTTGGTGGTCGTCGGCGAAAAAGGCGAAACCTTGGCGGTCGGCGGCGATGGCACGTTTGTTACCCAGCCACCGGTGATCGTGGAACGGGTGTTCGCCACAGAACTGACAGACGAAAGCGTACGTCTGTCGGCGACTGTGAATCCGCTGGGATCGCAGACGACGTATCGATTCGAATATGGAACCTCGCCATATGAAGTGAGCACTCCGCAGCCAGCGGGCGAACTGCCCGCAGGTCAAACCTCGCCAGTCGAGATCGCTGTGACCGTAGGTCACCTGACGCCAGGCGCTACGTACCATTTCCGCGTCGTGACGCAGAATGCCCTCGGCGAAGTCACCAGCCCTGACCATACGGTCACCACCCAGAGCACCAGTACGAAGGGGCTTCTCGATTCTCGTCAGTGGGAGATGGTGAGTCCGCCGCATAAGGAAGGCGTGTCGCTGGAAGGCATACCGCCCGAAGGCGGCTTGATCCAGGCAGCGGATACGGGGTCGGCGATCACCTACTTCTCGCTCGCACCGGTCGAACAGGACGTCGAAGGAAATCGCGCGCTTGCGAATAGTCAGGTGGTGGCTACGCGCTCTTCGTCGGGATGGACCTCGAAGGACATCTCGGTCAAGCACGAAAAGGTGACGCCGCTGTTTCCGGGTAACTACTCGGAATACCGGATGTTCTCCGAAGACCTGACGGTAAGCGCGGTCGAACCAGAAGGCACGACGCCGTTGACGGCTGGAGTGACGGAACGGACGCCATACGAGCGGCGTTCGTCTGGTGAATTGGTGCCTTATGCGACGCCTGCCAACGTGCGGCCGGGTATCAAATTCGGTGGCGTCGAAACGCTTCCTGGTCAATTCAACGGCGGCGTGAACTTCGTCACCGCAACCCCTGACATGACCTCGGCCGTGCTGGTGTCGCCCCAAGCGCTCACGACGGAACTGGAAACGGGACCAGAACTGCCAAGCGTCTATGTCTGGCACGACGGGAAGTTCCGACTCGCGAGCATCATGCCTGACGGGAGGGCTGCCGCCGACGAGGGCTTGCCGGCGGTTGCCGGCCGACAGAACAACAACGTTCGTGGCGCGATCTCCGATGACGGCTCGCGAGTGGTGTTCGCGGTCGCGAGCGGTGGTGGCGAACAGCTCTACCTACGCGACATGTCGCGCGACGAAACGGTGCAGCTCGATGCTCCCGAACCAGGGTCAGCAGCGCAGGAAGCGAACTCGAACATGCAGTTTGCAAGCAGCGACGGAAGGCGCGTGTTCTTCCTCGACACTAACCGGCTCACGCGTGACTCCACCGCGCGGGAAGCCAAGCCCGACCTGTACATGTGCGAAGTCGAGGTGACGGCGGAACACCTGAGGTGTCGAATCGAAGATCTCACGGTCGCAAGCGCAAGCGAAGCCGCCAACGTTCAGGGTGCCGTGATCGGAGCGGACCGGTCCGGGGAGGACGTGTACTTCGTCGCGAACGCGAGGATGGCGCCGGGCGCGATCTCAGGGGATTGCAACACGATCAGCTTCACCGTCCTGCCGCCGCCGGAGGTCTCCTGCAACCTTTACGTAAGGGAAGTAGACGCTCACCGCACGCGCCTGGTCAGCGTGGTCGCCGGGCGTGACCAGAACGACTGGGCAGCGATAACGGGGTTCGACTTTGGTGGCACGACCGCGCGCGTGTCGGACAACGGACGCTTTCTGGTGTTCATGTCGCAGCGCAGTCTCACCGGCTTTGACAATCGTGACGCACAAAGCGGCGAACCAGACGAGGAGGTGTTCCTGTTCGACCGGGAAACAGGCGCGCTCACGTGCATCTCGTGTTCACGCTCGAATGCCGCGCCAGACGGCATCTTCGAGGAAGAAGTATTCGCCCCGCTGCTCGTCGATAGGCCGGGCCTGTGGGCTACCCAATGGCTCGCGGCCTCGATCCCCGGATGGACGAAAGTCGACGCCCTGCATTCGCTTTACGCCTCAAGGGTTGTCTCAAACACGGGTCGCGTGTTCTTCAACAGCGCGACTCCGCTCGTGCCGCAAGACACGAACGGCAAGGAGGACGTGTATGAGTACGAGCCCAACGGGGAAGGAAGCTGTCGGGAGCAATCGGGGTGCGTCGGCCTCGTGTCTTCGGGCGTGTCAGGCGAAGAATCAGCTTTCCTGGACGCTAACGAGAACGGCGACGACGTCTTTTTCATAACGGCGGCGCGATTGACTTCGGCGGACCACGACGCTGCATTCGACATCTACGACGCCCACGCGTGCACGGCAGATGTTCCGTGCTTGGCGCCGCCAGTCGAAACGAGCGAACCGTGCTCGTCCTCAGGAGGTTGCAGGGTCATCGCGCCTGTGCCGATGGCGACGCCGTCCTTCGCGACCGAAACCCCGAGCGGAACTCCTCCCAGCAAACCCGCGCCTGCGGTGGTCCGTCCGAAACCGCTGACGCGGGCCGAGAAGCTCGCCCGTGCGCTTCGTGCGTGCAAGAAGGTCAAGGCGAAGAAGAAGCGCGCCGCATGTGTTCGAAGCGCTAGGCGACGGTATGGGGCAAAGCCAAAGAAGAAGGGGAGGGGCCACCGATGATCACTCGGCGCTTGAGCCGGCTCGTGGCGCCGGTAGCTCTTCTTGCGGGCATGTGGGTCGTTGCGATGCTTGCCCCGAGCTCCGCCGCTGCGGCGTCTGCGTGGTGGCACCTCGGAGACAGCGCGCGCCCGTCGGTGCTCACGCCCGAAGGCGAAGGAAGCATCGTCATCCAGGCCGAGAACGTCGGGACGGCGACGACTTCGGGCGGGGCGGAGACGATCACCGACGTGCTACCGCCGGGCTACAGCGTCGTCGAAAGCGAAGGGAAACCCGAGGTTTCGTTCTTCTTGTTCTCCTTCTCGGAAGGCAAAGTCGACTTCGGCCCCACCGGCCCACTCGGCTTTCTCAACGCCTGCGAAGTCAGCGGACGCACCGTCTCCTGCACCACGCCCGTGAGCGAAGAATTTGGGCTCGACTTGAGCCCTGTAAAGCCGTATGAATATCTCGAAGTCTTGATTAAGGTGCGTCTAGGCGCCGGTGCGGAAAGCGGCAGCAAGAACACATTGAAAATCTCTGGTGGATCTGCGCCGAGTGCCTCCACGGCAAGCGCGCTGCCGATCCAGGGCGGCGGGAGCCCGTTCGGTATCGAGAACTTCACGATGCTGCCCGAAGACGAAGGCGGCGTAGTCGATTCTCGCGCAGGCTCGCACCCCCTTCAGCTCACGACGAACCTCACTCTCAACCAAAACGAAGATCCCGCGAATCCGCCAGCGCTCCTGCGGAACGTCCATATCGAGCTTCCGCCTGGCTTCATCGGCAACGTCAACGGCTTGCCACAATGCACTCCGCTTGACTTTCAGCACGTAGTAACCGGGGGCACCCCGAACCTGTGCCCTCCGAGCTCGGTCGTAGGCGTCGCACTTGTCACGATCGACGAACCGCACAACTATGGCGTCATCACCTTCCCGGTGCCGGTCTTCAACCTTGCACCGAAGGAAGGAGAGCCGGCACGGTTCGGCTTCGAGCTCGTGAAAACCCCCGTCATCCTGGACACGTCTGTGCGCACGGGCGGTGACTACGGCGTAAACGTCGATGTCAGCAACACCAGCGAGCTTGCTTCTGTGCTGTCGTCCACGGTCACGTTGTGGGGCGTCCCCAACGATCCGGTGCACGACGCTTCGCGTGGCTGGGGCTGCTTGGTGGGTGGTTACTGGGCAAGCGTTTCAGGTCAGCCGTGCGTCCCCTCGACGGAAAGTCATCCCCGTCCGTTCCTCACGCTTCCGACGGCGTGCAGCGATGCCTTTGCCATCACCGCTCGCGCACAGTCATGGCCGACTGCAGCCGCTCCGAGTGGTATCGAAGCGCCGACCAAAACCTTCTCGCTGGAAGACGAGTTCGGGCGAGCGCTCGGCATCCATGGTTGCAACCAGCTGTCGTTCGAACCCAGTATCGAAGTCGCGCCTGAAAGCCACCGAGCTAGCACTCCCTCCGGTTACACGGTGCGTGTCCACATGCCCCAAGAAGCCAACGAAAACAGCGCCGGACTAGCTAGCGCGGCGATAAAGAGCACGACGGTCACCCTTCCCGACGGGGTAGCGGTCAACCCGTCGGCTGCCGTCGGACTCGAAGCGTGTTCTGAAGGGCAGGTAGGTTTCGAGACGATCGATTCGAGCGGCACGGCTCTCTTCACCCCGTCCTTGCCGACCCCGTTCTGCCCCGAGGCTGCCAAGATCGGCACCGTAAGGCTGAAGATCCCCGTCCTCCCCGGGGTGCTGGAAGGCGGCGTTTACCTCGCCTACCAGAACGCTAACCCCTTTCACTCGCTGGTCGCGATCTATGTAGTCGCCGAAGATCAAACGACGGGGGTGCGCGTCAAGCTCGCCGGTGAGGTCAGTCTAGGCCCCGACGGACAAGCCACGACATCCTTCGTCAATACGCCGCAAGCGCCGATCGAAGAAGCAGAGTTCGCATTCTTCGGCGGTCCGCACGCGTCACTCGGCACGCCTCCCAGCTGCGGCGACTACGCAACGAAGGCAGTCTTCACGCCCTGGTCTGGAACCGCGGCGGCAAATGCGTCATCGAGCTTCTCGATAACGAGCGGCGCCCGCGGCGAAGCATGTGGGCCGAGGGGCTTCGGGCCGCGCTTGCACGCCGGGGCTGCGAGCGTGCAAGCCGGGGCTTTCGCGCCTTTCTCCACGACCGTGGACCGAGAAGATGTCGATCAGGCGATCGCTGGCGTCGACGTCCATCTCCCAGCGGGCCTGTCGGCGATGATCAAGAGTGTTACCCCATGTGACGAAGCTCGGGCAAACGCAGGGACATGTGGCCCGGACAGCTTGATTGGGCACAGCACCGTGCAGGTGGGGCTTGGTAACGAACCATATGAAGTCGGGGGCGGTCAAGTCTTCTTGACGGGCCCCTACCGAGGAGCCCCGTTCGGGCTCTCGATCGTCACACCCGCCAAGGCGGGGCCCTTCGACCTCGGCCTCGTGGTAGTCAGGGCAAGGCTGGAAGTAGACCGGCACACCGCTGCGGTGACCGTGGCTACGGACCAAACCGGTCCCTATTCGATCCCGCAAGTCCTCAAAGGCATTCCGCTGGACATCAAACGGATATCGGTCAACGTCGACCGACCCGGCTTTACGTTCAATCCGACGAACTGCCACCTCCTCGAACTCAAGGGATCGTTCCTCGGAGGGGAAGGTGGTCTTGCCGGTGCGGGCGCGCCATTCCAGGTTGCCAACTGCTCCGACTTGGCATTCGCCCCCAAATTCGCAGTTTCTACATCGGCACATACGTCCAAAGCTGATGGCGCGAGCCTGTCGGTCAAGCTCACGTATCCGAAGTTTGCCCCGGGCCGCTACTCGAACATCGCCAGGGTGAAGGTCGAACTGCCAAAGCGTCTCCCGTCCCGGTTGACGACGCTGCATGAAGCCTGCCTCGCGGCGACGTTTGACGCGAACCCCACGAAATGTCCGCCGAGGTCGATCGTCGGTCATGCCAAGGCGGTGGTCCCGAACTTGCCGGTGCCGTTGCAGGGACCCGCCTACTTCGTCTCGCACGGTGGCGAAGCGTTCCCCGACCTGACGATGGTACTTCAGGGTGACAACGTGACGATCGAACTTGTCGGCAAGACCTTCATAAGCAAAAAGGGAATCACGAGCAGCACGTTCGAAACGGTTCCAGACGCCCCCGTGGAAAGCTTCGAACTAACGCTTCCGAAAGGGCGATTCTCCGCGCTGACCGCGGTGGGCAAGCTCTGTGGGTCGAAGCTGCTCATGCCGACGTCTTTCACGGCGCAGAGCGGACGCGAAGTCCATCAGTCCACGAAGATCAAAGTCACGGGTTGCCAGAAGCCCCATAAGAAGGCGAAGAAGCACAAGAGACGCGTGAAGAAGAAGGCTCGCTGAGGCTCTACCAGCGGCTCATCTCCCCATCCGGGTAAGCGCCAAACCCATCGCCTCGGCCCCCGCTTTGGGGCTTCTCGGATAGGCGCCCCCAGTTTGTGCTGCAGCCCATGAACTCATCGCCTCTTGCCGGCCGGCTTGCTCGAACAGAGGCGTTGTGCTGCTCCATCTGCTCCGGCGCCGAGCGGGCTACGGAATGACGATGCGCGGCTGAACGTCTCCCCAGCGTCGATCGAAGGTCCACACGGCGTCGGCCGCGATCATCTCCGGCAAGCGTCGGCCGGCGCCCCGGCGGGCGACATGTGCGCCGCCGCGCCCACAACGCGGCGTGCGGTCCCTGGCCCAAGTAGGCGGACTCGCGATCAGACATATAGATCTTGAAGATATGTCCTAGTGATGTATTATCGAGATAGATGTCGTCATCTGGTCTGGATCCCCTCCCCGCCGCCCTAAGCGCAACCGCCCGCGTTGTCCTCGGCCTAATCCCCTTCGGCAAGCGCACCGGCTACGAAATGAAGACCTTCGTCGACAGGACCACCCGGTACTTCTGGGCCGCGAGCTACGGACAGATCTATCCCGAGCTGAAGAAGCTCGAGGAAAGAGGCTTCGTGCACGGGCGTCCAGAGCCTTCGGGCGGACGCGCTCGAACTGTCTACGAGCTAACCGAGGAAGGCGAGACAGCGCTGAAGGCATGGCTCGCCTCCGAAGAGGAGCCCTACTACGAGCTGCGCGACGAAGGCATGCTGAAGCTGTTCTTCTCCGACAGCCTGCCCGGCCAGCGAATCGAGATCCTCCGTTCGATTCGTCAGCGAGAAGAACGCGGACTCGCGCATCTGCGCTCGATCGAGCCGCACGCCAGCAAAGGCCCCACTGGCGCACACCTGACCCTGCAGATGGGAATCGGACTCACCGAATGGACCATCGAGTGGTGCACGCAAACCGAGCGCCGACTCGCGAAAGACACCGAGAAGGAGTAGCGATGTTGGCCCGACTCGCCACGTTCATCAACGCACACCGTCGCAGCGTTCTGCTTGCCGCCCTCGTTGGCGCCGTGCTCTCCGGCGTGTTCGGCTTCGGTGTCGAAAAGCACATGAGTCCCTACGGTGCGAGCGACCCCGCGACCCAGTCCGTCCAAGCCGAACACCGCTTCGAGGCAGCCGCCGGTCGAAAGGTCGACCCAGGCGTCGTCGCGATCGTTCGCGCTGGCGACATCACGAGCCCTGCGGCAAAGCTACGAGTACAGCAAGTCGCCACCCAGCTTCGCGCGCAGCCGGGCGTCGCGACCGTGGTCGACTTCTATGAACTGCATGACCCAGCGATGGTCTCGCACGACCGGCGATCCACCTACCTCGTCGCGTACTTCAAGCCGCACACGGGCAAAGGCACGGCGCATCGGATCGAACAGCACTTCGCCCGGCAGCACGACGTACATCTCGGCGGCGAAGAAATCGCGAATGCACAAGCGAACGCTCAGGTCGGCAGCGATCTCGCGCGCGCCGAGATGCTTGCGTTCCCGTTCATCTTCCTGCTCTCCTTGATCTTCTTCCGCTCGCTCGTTGCCTCTCTCATCCCGCCGCTGATCGGCGGGCTCGCGATCGTCATGAGCTTCCTTGCGCTACGGATCATCTGCAGCTTCACCGACCTGTCGGTCTTCGCGCTGAACTTCGTAACTGGGATGGGGCTCGGACTCGCAATCGACTACAGCCTGTTCATGGTCTCGCGTTACCGGGAGGAGGCAGTAGGGAGCGGATACGACCTCGCCGCGTTGCAACGCACTCTCCAGACAGCCGGGCGGACGATCCTGTTCAGCTCCCTGACCGTGGCCGCCGCGATCGCGTCGCTGATGGTCTTCCCGCAGCGGTTCCTGTACTCGATGGGCGTAGCCGGCGCAGTCGTCGCGATTCTCGCGGCGACCCTCGCGCTGCTCGTGCTGCCCGCATTGCTGGCCCTGCTTGGCCCTCGGGTCAATGCGCTTTCGCCGAGCAGGCTCCAACGCGCCGCCGCCCGAGACGCTCGTCCCGCCCAAAGTGGCGCGTGGTATCGCCTAGCCCAGTACGTGAAGAGCCGTCCGCGGCGCATCGCCTCGCTCTCAATCGTCTTGTTGATCGCACTTGGCTTGCCCTTCACCGGCGTCAAGTTCATCACCGTCACCGCGAACGTCTTGCCCGGCAGCTCCAGCGCACGCCAAGTCCAAGACGCGCTCACGCGCGAATTCCCGCCGAACCGGACCTCCCCGGTGCAAGTCGTCGTCGGCGCCCCCGCGGACTCGCCGCAGGTGAAGGCCCTCGCCGCGCGGATCAGCGAGTTGCCGGACGTCTCCGCGGTCGCGCCAGCCCAAGCCGCGGGTCCACGGAACACCCTGCTCGCCGTCGCTCCCGCCGAGCGATCGCTTAGCTCGCCCACTAAGCAACTCGTGCGGAACATCCGCGCGATCCGTGCTCCCGTGTACGTAGGGGTCGCGGGTCAGACCGCCGCCTTCCTGGATCTCGAGCACAGCCTCGGTACGCATTTGCCGCTCGTGCTCGCGCTCATCGTCATCGCCACCGTCGTCATCTTGTTCCTCTTCACCGGCTCTGTCGTGCTGCCGCTGAAGGCGGTCTTGATGAACGCGCTCAGCTTGAGCGCCGTCCTCGGGATCCTCGTGCTGATCTTCCAGGACGGCAATCTTCAGGGGCTGCTCTCCTTCACCAGCGAAGGAGCATTGGATGCCACCCAGCCGATCTTCCTCGCTGCGATCGGGTTTGGCCTCGCGACTGACTACGGCGTGTTCCTGCTTTCGAGGATCAAGGAGGCGCGGGACAACGGCACGCCCGACTCCGAGGCCGTCGCCGTCGGGATCGAGCGGACCGGGCGCATCATCACCGCCGCCGCGATCCTCTTCGCCGTCGCGATCGGCGCGTTCGCCACCTCGAAGCTCGTGTTCATCAAGGAGCTTGGCATCGGAACTGCCTTGGCGGTCCTGATTGACGCCTCGATCATCCGTGCGCTGCTCGTGCCCTCGCTGATGGAGCTGCTCGGCTCCTGGAACTGGTGGGCACCCGGACCGCTGCGACGACTGCACGACCGCATCGGCCTACGAGAGCACGCCGCCGTGGCCCCGCAGACACCAGAGCCGTCCCACGCCTGACCCGCGCCCCGAACCCGCCGCTTACTCAGAAAGGAGCAACTCATGACCACCACCAGCATTGAGGCGCTGCTCGAGCGCAACCATCGCTTCGCCGACGCCGGGCGGCACGAAGGCGCCGTCGTGCTCCCCAATCTCCGCCTATTCGTCATCACCTGCATCGACCCGCGCGTCGACCCCGCGCATTTCTTGGGCCTCGAGCTCAGCGAGGCGATCGTCGCCCGCAACGTCGGCGGACGCGTCACCCCGCAGATGGTCGATGACATCGCTTTCATCGGCCAGATTGTCGAGGCCGCCATCCCCGAGGGACCGCTATTCGAGGTTGCCGTGATCCACCACACGCAATGCGGGGCAGCCGCGCTCGCTGATGAGAGCTTTCGTCGCAACTACGCAGAGCGGATCGGCGCCGAGGAGTCCTCGCTGCGCGAGGTCGCCGTCCTCGATCCTGCCGAGACCGTCAGGAGCGACGTCCGGCGTGTGCGTAACGCCTCCGCCATCCCCGACCGCGTCGCCGTCTCTGGCCACGTCTACGACGTCCTTACCGGCGTCGTGGAGACCGTCGTCTCCGCAGTCCCGGCGCCGGTCCTACCCGCAGGCTGAGTGCCACAACACAACGCCACGTAGGGAGTGGGCGGCACGAACGACTGTCCGGGGATGAGCGGTCGTTGGCGTCGCTAGGCTCGGAGTATGACCCCAGAGGAGCTCGCCAACCTCGCGCATCTGCGCCGCGCACGAGACCTCATGGACCGCGAGTACGCGAGCCCCCTCGACGTCGCCGCGCTCGCCCGCGCCGCGCTGATGTCAACCGCGCACTTCTCGCGGCAGTTCCGCGCGGCATATGGCGAGACCCCCTACGCGTATCTGATGACGCGACGGATCGAGCGGGCCAAGGCGCTGCTGCGCCGTGGGGACTTGTCGGTCACTGAGGTGTGCCTCGAGGTCGGGTGTACCTCACTTGGCTCCTTCAGCGCACGCTTTACCGAGTTGGTGGGGGAAACGCCAACTGCCTACCGAGCTCAAGACCACAGCGAACTCGCAAGCGTGCCCGGCTGCATCGCCAAGGACCTCACTCGCCCGAGTCGCAATCCCGACCGGAGCAAGCCAAGCAGGAGTCCCAAGCCGAGCAGGATCGGAGAAGCGCACGGGGCACGGGCGGCCTAGCCTTACCCGCATGAACCTCACACTCTCCCAATGCTTCGTGCTAATCCATGACCCCGAGGACGCGCTCGCCTTCTACCGCGACACGCTTGGCCTCGAGTTGCGCAACGACGTCGCCCGCGGAGACTTTCGCTGGCTCACCGTCGGTGCCACCTCTCAGCCCGGTGTCGCGATTGTCCTCACGAACTATCTAAACGGCAGCCCTGCCGACAGCGATGCGCTCGCCGGGCTTATTGCGAAGGGCGCTCTGAACGGCGTTCACTTCCACACCGACGACCTCGACGCCGACTTCGACAAGCTGAAGGCCGCGGGTGCCGAGATCGTGCAGGAGCCCACCGACCAGCCCTGGGGCACGCGGGATCTGGCGGTGCGCGATCCCTCCGGCAACCTGGTGCGAATCGACCAGCCACCCGCCCAGTAGTCCAAAGCCGAGACGTCGGATAGCCACGGGCTGGTAGGTTTCGGCCCGTGGCGAGCGCAGACGCACAAGCGCGCAAGCTCAGGCGCCTGGCGGTGATCCTGATCTCCGCACTCGCGCTGCTCTCGGCCCTCTCGCTGGCCGCAAATGCGTCGGGCGAAACCATCGCGGTCGCGAACCACAACGACAGCGGTCCGGGCTCGCTGCGCGAAGCGATCGCGAAAGCCGCCGTAAACGACACGATCACCGTGCCCTCGGGCCTGATCACGCTGACGAGCGGCCCGCTCACGGTCGAAAATACCCTCACGATCGTGGGCGCGGGCTCGAGTGCGACGACGATCAGCGGGAACGACGCCTCGCGCGTGTTCACCATCACCGCCATCACCGGGACCAAGGTGACGCTCCGGGGGCTCACCGTCACTCACGGCAAGGATCCCCAAGGCGCCGGCATCAAGGCCTCGGGCGAAGTCACGCTGCAAGATGTCGTCGTGAAAGGCAACCACGCTGGCGGGGATGGGGTCGCCGGCTCCGGCGGCGGCATCGACCTCGACGCTGGCACCTACCAGCTGATCGAAAGCTTCGTGAGCGAAAACACCGCGGGCGGTGGCGTGAAAGCGGCCGGGTCCGGCGGCGGCATCGATTACACACCCACCCTGAGCACGCCGACGCTCAACTTGACGCTGACGCGCAGTCACGTGGACGGCAACAGTGCGGGTGGTGGTGGCGAAGAAGCCTCAGGTCTAGGCGGGGGTATCGGCGCGAGCACTACTGCCGAAAAAGGTGCGATCACGATCTCGCTGATCGAGAGCTCGCTCACCGATAACGTCGCGGGGGGTGGCGGGACGGAAGCCAAAGGTTTTGGCGGCGGTCTCAATCTGGAAAGCACCGGTAGCGAAAATGTCCTCTCGCTCACCGTCGAACGCTCGGCGATCACTAGTAACACCGCGGGTGGCGCTGGCGAAGACGCCTCGGGCTTCGGCGGCGGTGTCGACTACCGCTCCACCGGAACGGGTGTGACGCAGGCGCTCGACGTCGGCGACAGCACAATCTCCGGGAACAGCGCCGGAGGGGGTGGGGTCAAAGCCAACGGCTTTGGCGGTGGCCTCCTCTACGAATCGGGCGTCGCCGCGCTCTCGCACCTGACGATCTCGGGCAACAAAGCCGGCGGCAGCGGCGGGGAAGCCTTTGGCGGCGGCGTCGATGTCAGCTCAATCACCGGTGGTATCGACAACTCGATCGTCGCGAGCAACAGCGGCGGCGACTGTGATGCGCCGCTCACCTCCAACGGCAACAACATCGACGGCGACGCGACGTGCGGGTTCAAAGGCTCGGGCGACAAATCCGGGATCGACGCGAAGCTCGGGCCGCTCGGCGAACACGGCGGTCTGACCCTCACGCAGATGCCACTCGCGGGCAGCCCAGCGATCGACGCGGGCGACGCGGCCACCTGCCCGTCAAATGACCAGCGAGGCATCTCCCGCCCGCAGGGCGGCGGCTGTGACATCGGCGCCGTCGAGGTCCCGCTGCCCGTCGCCACCACGAGCTCGGTCGCGAGCGTGACCACCAGCTCCGCGAGCGTCGCCGCCAGCATCAATCCGAACTTCAGCGCGACGAGCTATCACTTCGACTACGGCACCACGACCTCCTACGGCAGCTCCACGAGCGCGGTGAGCGCCGGCGAAGAGGGCATCGCCCAGGCCGTCGCCGCCACGCTCACTGGCCTCAAAGCCGGGACCGGGTATCACTTCCGCGTCGTCGCCACGAATGCCGCCGGAACCGTCGTCGGCTCCGATCAGACGCTTACGACCGCCAAAGCCCCGCCGCCGAAAGTCGTCACCAAAAAAACGCGCCCTGTTCCCACGCTGCGCATGACCGCCGTTCGCATGACTAACCGCCGCTTCCGCGTCGGAAGGACCGCTACCGCGATCTCGGCTCGCCGCGCACCCGTCGGGACCAGCTTCCGTTTCAGGCTCTCAGCACCCGCGCGCGTGCAGATCACCTTCACCCGAACCGCCCCCGGCCTGCGACGCGGCCGAAGCTGCGTCGCGCCGTCCCGGAAGCTCAAGCGGGCGCACGCGCGGCGCTGCACGCGCACGCTGATCGTCGGCAACCTCACACGCGTGAACGTCCGCGCCGGGGCCAGCTCGATCGCGTTCAGCGGTCGGATCGGCAGCAAACCGCTGAAGCCACGCTCCTACCAAGCGGTGCTCACTGCCAGCGGTTCAGGCAAACGCTCGCAGCCGGTCGTGCTCAGCTTCACGGTCGTTCGCTGAGCGCGAGCGTTCTAGCCATCATCGCCCAGCGGCGCGCTACCTCAGGGATCGACGGGATTGCGCTTCTCGACGATCAGCAGATCACTTGGCATCGGTGGCAACTGCGGTAGTGCCGCTGGATCCAGCCCGAGCGTCGGCGCGAGGATCCGGCGAGGGATCGCGTCCGCGCTTCCCGTGTAGCCGATATCCCGCACCTCAGACTGGTCGAAGAACACCAGAAAGTGAGTCTCGTAATCCTCGAGATTCTCGATGTGATGAGGGTAGGCGCGCGGGATGAAGTAGACGTCGCCGGGACCTAGCTCGTACGTGTCGGTTGTCCCGTCTGCGCTCCTCACCGTCATCCGGGCCCGCCCCGTGAGTACGTAGCCGAGCTCGCCTGTTTCGGGGTGCCAATGGGGCTCGCGCATTCCATCGCCCTTGATCCACAGCGAGTACATCGCCAGCCGATCGAGCGCGGGCCAAGTGTCCAGCCGGGCCGTCCTCAGCGTGCCGTAGGCGTTCTCGATTCGTGGAGAGAGGCCCTCGAGGTCGAGCTTCAGTGGGTTTGGGTAGCTCGTGGACTCATCGATCTCCGCATCGCCCGCGACTCGGCTCGCGAAGATGTCCGACGCGTCTTTGCGCAGGCCCGCGAGCTCGTCTGCCGCCAGCCCCCAGGTGTTCCCGATCACGTTTGCCGTCAGCATTCCCACCGAGCCTGAGAAGCCGAAGTCCTCTGGCTGCTCGTGCGAGAACGCGATCATCAGATCAGTGGCAGTCTCACCGAGGTTCTCGATCGCGTGCAGCGCGCCCGATGGCACGAAGAACATCTCACCCGCTGAGATCGTGAAGCTCGCATGGACGTTCCCGTCCCCGAACACGGTCACGAGCACTTTGCCCGCCACGCAGTAGCCGAGCTCGTTCGCGTTTGCATGCCAGTGAGGCTCGCGAAATCCGCCCGACTCCAGCGTCAGCCGCGCGAGCGAGATGCGATCCAGGATCGGGAAGTCCTCGCGCCGGACCGACGTCCGTGTGCCGTAGGGGGTCGAGAGCTGAGGCTCGGTCTCGCCGAGGTGAAACACGTGCTTGCTCAAACTCGCTCCCCTCCGTCGATCGATCAGTCGTGCTCGATGCAATCTATAGTCGCGCCGATGCCTGATCGCACGCGCGCGGGCGACCTTTTCAGACAGCGCCCAATCTGGGCGGTGCCCCTCGTGATCGGCACGATCCTGATCGCGATCATGACCGTGCTCTACGTCGGTTCAACCGTCGACCCCATCTCGCACATGCACGACCTGCCAGTTTCGGTCGTCAACCAGGACGCGGGCGCCGACGTCGACGGGCGTCACGTGAACGTGGGGCGAATAGTCGAGACTTCGCTGACCGGGGCGCCCGCGATCACGCGCAAGCTCAGCGTGCGCGCGAGCACGCTCGCGGCCGCGAAGTCGCGAATGGATCGCGGCGCCTCCTATGCCACCGTCGTGATCCCCTCCGGCCTCACGGCTGACCTGCTCGCGATCGGAACCGACAAGCCCACGCCCGCCCTCCGAAGCGGCCTGCCCCAGATCTTGATTCTCTCGAACGTCCGCGCCGGCACCGAGGGCGCGAGTCTCGCCGGCGGCGTGCTTCAGCCAGCGCTCGCGCAAATTTCGCACGCAATCGGGCAACGGGTCGCGGTGCTCGTCTCAAGACGCGGCGCACCGAGCGCTGCAGCGAGCGCCGTGTTCGCAAACCCGCTCGCCGTCGCGACCACTCCCTACCGCCCGCTCGCCAAAAAGGCGGCCCTCGGTCTGAGCGCGTTCTACGCCGCGTTGCTGACCTTGATGTGCGGTTTCATCGGCGCCGCGATCGTGAACGGCGTCCTCGACGGCGCGCTTGGCTACGCCGCCACGGAGATCGGCCCTCGCTGGGAACAGCGCCGTCCCGTGCTGATTAGCCGCTGGCAGACGCTGTTTGCCAAGTGGGGGGTCGCCGTCGGGCTCACCGCCGTGCTCGTCGCGGTGATGCTGCTGATCGCCGCGGCGCTACTCGGCCTCGACGCTCCCGATCCGTTCCTGCTCTGGCTCTACGGCTGGTTCTGCGCTGCGACCGTCGCTATCGGGACGCTCGCGCTGATCGCCGTGCTCGGGACCCAGGGCCAGCTCGTTGCGCTGCTCTTGTTCGCCTACCTAGGTCTCGCCTCCGCGGGCGGGACCGTACCGATCGAGGCGTTGCCCGGGGTGCTGAAAGTTGTAAGCCATGCTGACCCGCTGCGCCAGATCCTCGGCGGCGTACGCTCGATCCTCTACTTCGACGGACGCGCCGATGCCGGGCTTGGGCAGGGGGCGATCGCCACCGGAATCGGGCTCGTCTTCTGGCTGGCGTTCGGAGCCTTCTTTGCCAAGAGCTACGACCGCAAAGGGCTGAATCGGATGGACCCGGCGCTGTTGGAGTACGTGAACCGGGCGGCGGACGCCTATGCGCCCGGTGGATCAAGTGCGCGGGTCCCCTCTGGGACATCCAGCTCTCGCACGCGATGAGTCCCGATGTCTTTATTCGTGACAGCAAAGAAAGCTATATAGAGCGATCCGACTAGGTATCGAGGCGGTCAAGCGGATGATGCTCGCGCACGTACCCGGCGAAGAGGGGCACGGTGAATGCGATGAGCCCGCGGCGGGGGCTGTAGATGAGGTCCTTGCGCATGAGGTTCTCCCGCAGCAACGAGGTGCTGCCGATGTCCTTGTAACCGGCCCGCCGAGCGACCTCCGCGGTACGCGCGGGCTCCTCGCCAAGCTCGGCCATCGCGCACAGGTAGCGCTGCTCGGCGTCGGAGGCGGTCTCGAAGCGATCCCGGAAGAAGCGCCGGCTGAGTGCCTCGGAGACGAGCGCCTCGGCACTTTTGACGTCGCGTGCGTGGATCGGCGAGGCTTCGACCTCGTTCCAGAGCACCCGGCCGTACTCCTGTAGGAAGTGGGGATAGCCGGCGGAGGCCTCGACGATCAGCTCGACAGCGCGCGGCTCGTATTCGACCTGCAGCTGCGCGGCGGGGGCGATCAGCGCGAGGCGAGCCGCGGCGTCTGAGAGGCGGTCGAGCTCGTGGTAGGCGAACATCCGCTCGGCATATGGCTTCGCGGCTCGCAGCAGCCGTGGAAGTGGCGGCAGGCCGGCACCGACGAGCGCCACGGGCAGCGAGCGCTGGCCGGCGCGGTTCATCGCCATGCAGACGGCCTCGAGCGCGACCTTGTCGAGGCCCTGCATCTCATCGAGGAAGAAGACCGCGCCGATGCCTCCGGTCTGTGCCACCTGCCCGACCTCTGCAAGCAGCGCGGCGAGGTCGCGCTCGGGATCGCCGGAGTCGGCGGTGCCCTTGGAGGCGTCGACCTCGATCCTTGCGGTGATCCCGCCGGGCAGGCCGAGCGCGAAAGCCTTCAGCACACCGAGGGCCGCCGTTGCGCGGGCGTGCATCCGCTTGCGTCGGCTCATCGAGAGCAGCATCTGGTAGGCAAGCTCGGCGAAGACCTGACGGAAGTCGCCAGAGCCGACCTCCTCGACCTCGTTGCAGGCCCAGCCCGCCTCGCGAGCGAGCGTCTCGAATTCGAGCAGCAGGACGGTCTTGCCGACGCCGCGAAGGCCCGAGTAGATCAGGCTTCGCTCGGGCTCGCCGTCCGCGAGCCGCTGGAGCAGCAGCCTGAACGCCTCGAGGTCGGCGTCACGGCCAGCGAGCCGCTTAGGCTTGATCCCCGAACCCGGGGTGTAGGGGTTGAGGCGCTGGTCCATTTATTTATGATCTCAAATAAAGACAAATAATTCCGCCTTACGGGCCGGCGTGGAGTCTCCTGGCAGGCGACGCCGATACCGTTTGCTCGAACATGGCAGCAGGCAAGGGAGACAGTCCGAACGGCGAGGCGCTGTTCGAGGCGGCGAACAAGCTGCGTGGCTCGGTGGAGTCGGCGGAGTACAAGCACCTCGTTCTAGGGCTGCTGTTTCTGAAGTACATCTCCGATGCTTTTGAGCAGCGCCGCCAGGCACTCGAGGCTGACCTCGCGGACCCCCAGAGCGAGAGTTATCTAGAGGATGCGGATCAGCGAGCCGAGGTGCTCGAGGACCGCGACGAGTACGTGGCCGAGAACATCTTCTGGGTGCCCGAGAGTGCGCGCTGGAGCAGCTTGCTGGCGGCAGCCTCGCAGCCCAATATTGCCAAGCGGATCGATGCGGCGCTGCAGGCCATCGAGCAGGAGAACCAAGGTCTGCGCAACGTGCTGCCGAGGGTCTATGCGCGGGCGCCGCTCTCGGCCGAGCTGATGGGCTCACTCGTGGAGACGATCGCGAAGATCGGCTTCGGCAGGCAACCGGGCGAAGCGAGGGACATCCTCGGGCGAACTTACGAGTACTTCATCAAGGAGTTCGCGCGCGCCGAGGGCCACCGCGGCGGGGAGTTCTTTACGCCTGCCCCTGTCGCCCGGCTGCTCGTGGAGATGCTCGAGCCTCTGACGGGGCGCGTGTTCGATCCCGCCTGCGGTTCGTGCGGCCTGTTCGTTCAATCGGCGCGGTTCGTCGAAGCACACGGCGGGCGTCCCGGCCAGATCTCGGTTTACGGTCAGGAGCGTAACCAGGCAACCTGGCGGATAGGTCGGATGAACCTCGCTATCCACGGGTTCTCGGGGGAGATCGAGTACACCGAGGGCGGCTCACTGCTTGACGACGCCTTCCCGACGGTGAGAGCCGATTTCGTCATGGCGAATCCACCCTTCAACCAGTCCGAGTGGTCCACGCCGGCGATCCTCGAAGATGTCCGTTGGGCTTATGGCACTCCGCCGGCCAGCAACGCTAACTACGCCTGGATCCAGCACTTCCTTCACCATCTCGCGCCTGATGGACGCGCGGGGTTCGTGATGGCAAACGGGTCGCTGACGACGATGAGCGGCGGCGAAGGCAAGATCCGTGAGAGTCTGGTCCGCGCCGATGTCGTCGATTGCATTGTCGCCCTGCCGGCGCAGCTCTTCTATACGACCGCCATCCCCGTCTGCCTGTGGTTCCTGGACCGCAACAAGGCTTCCTCATCAGAGCGTGATCGAAGAGAAGAGACGCTGTTTATCGATGCACGCCAGATGGGCCGCAAGATCAGTCGCACGCAGATCGAGCTGACCGACGAGGAGATAGGGAGGGTAGCTTCGACCTATCACAATTGGCGGGGCAACACTCCGGATGACTACGACGATGTTCTCGGATTCTGCAAGGGGAGCGACCTCAGGGAGATCGAGACCGCGGGATTCAACCTTTCACCAGGGCGGTACGTCGGTGCGCCTGAGTCAGAGGAGGATGAGGTTGCATTCGAGGAGCAAATGGCTACGCTTGTCGATCGACTTGCGAATGAGATGTCGGTGAACGAGCGACTTGCGAGGAATGTTCGCTCGGCTCTAGCAAATATTGGCTACGATGTCTAATGAGGCGGCTGACTATTGAAGAAGCCGTCGAGTTGATCATCGATCACCGGGGTCGGACTCCGAAGAAGCTCGGAAGCGACTTCACATGTAGCGGCACTCAGGTGATCTCAGCAAAGAACGTGCACGGTGGGCGTTTGCACTCCAATGAGAACCAGCGATTTGTTGCACCGGAGATCGCCGCTCGTTGGATGCCAAACCGGCTGCAAGCTGGCGACGTTCTCCTCACATCAGAGGCTCCCCTCGGGGAGGTCGCTTACCTGGATGATGCTGTCGATTATTGCCTTGGGCAACGCCTATTCGGCCTGAGGGCTCGCTCTGATGTCCTGGACAGTCGTTTCTTGTTCTACGCCCTGCGTTCGCCGAGGGTTCAAGCTCGGCTTCGGTCTCGGGCAAGCGGAACGACAGCACAGGGAATCAAGCAGGCCGAGCTCAGGCGCGTTGAGCTTGAAATTCCCACTATCGCAGAGCAGCGAAAGATTTCTTCTGTGCTCGGAGCGCTTGATGACAAGATCGACAGCAACTTCCGTTTGGCGAGGATTCTTGAGGAAGCGGCAGCTACCCTCTTTCAGGCGCGCTTCGTGAACTTTGTCGGCATCGAGAAGTTTCAGGACAG
>Ga0335073_10001043_pt1 | contig 36633 bp, 30 predicted proteins | sample Lox_Sample_22_FD_207093 | JGI IMG/M metagenome (GOLD analysis project Ga0335073, IMG submission 207093) | Soil microbial communities from Loxahatchee National Wildlife Refuge, Florida, United States - Lox_Sample_2.2 | ecosystem: Environmental > Terrestrial > Soil > Wetlands | place: USA... | reverse complement strand
ATCACCGGCCCGGGAACGATGCTGTTGACCTGCACCCCATCCTTAATACCTTGCTCGGCAAAGGCTTTCGCCAGGGCGGTAATGGCCGCGTTGGTCGCGGCGACGGCGGCGAAGGCGGCCTTGGGCTCGAGCGAAGCGCTGCCCGACATGAACACCACCGAGCCCTTCGATTGCTTAAGCGCGTCCCAGGCGAGAATCGTAAGCCGCCGCGCGCCGTGAAGTTTCAGCTCCATGCCGGTGCGCCATTGCTCGTCGGTCATCTCGAACAGATCGATCTGCGGCACCGCGCCCGCGATATTCAGCAGCGCATCGATTCTGCCGAAGCGGTCGAGCGTCGTCCGGATGACCCTCTGGCCGGCTTCGACCGTGCTCAAATCAACCTCGAAGACCAGCGGCTCGGCTCCCGCGCGCTTGACCGCATCGGATACCTCGTTCAGCTCTTCGGCATTACGCGCGGCCAGCGCAATGGCCGAGAAATCGCGCGCCAACCGAATCGCCGTCGCCCGGCCGATCCCCTGGCTGGCGCCGGTAACAATTGCGACCGAATTCATGATGCTTCCCTTCGTGCATCGGCTGACAGAACTGTGTCTTTTGCCTCCAGGATAATGTCCACGACTTTTTGTGGCGCGGTGAGCAGCGGGGTGTGGTCGACCGGGAACGATCGCGTGGTGGCGCCCATTCGCTTCGCCATGAACTCCTGCGTCCGGGGATTGACCATGCGATCATCTTCGGCGATCAGGAACCATGAGGGCTTGGATTTCCATGCCGGCTTTGGCACCGGCTCCTGAATGCACTTCAGCGCTATCGGCCGCTGCACGGCCATGGACAGCGCGATTTGTTCCTCCGTCGCATTCTGTGCGAACGCGTTCCTGAAGCCCTCGTCCGGCATCCAGATGAAGCCGTCGGCGTCGGGGCCGAGTTGAGGCGACAAAGAGTGCTTGTCATCGCGGTAGAAGACCTGCGCCACGGTCTCGCCCTCGTCAGGAGCGAATGCCGAGATGTACACCAACGCTTTCACGCGCTCGTCGTCGACGGTGCCGATCACTGCGCCGGCGTAGGCGTGCGCCGCCAGAATAACCGGCCCGGTGGTGCGCGCGATGGTACGCCTTACCGCAGCGGCGTCATCGCCAAGCGAGGTGAGAGGGATCGGAGCTGCGATCACTCGCACCCCTTGCGCTGCAAGGCGCAGAATTACCTCTTTCCAACTCGAACCATCGGCCCAGGCTCCGTGAACCGCAATTACGGTGATACTTTCGGAAGTGCCCACTGTCAAAATCCTTCCTGCTAGGCTGCCGAAGAACTCTCCGCCTTTAACGCCTGCGCTCCGACAAACCTTCGAATGTGCTCGGCGATGAAAGCGCTGGAATCTTCCAGCGCGAAGTGGCCGGTGTCGATCAGGTGCAGCTCCGCCTGGGGGAGATCGCGCTGATAGGCCTTCGCGCCTTCGACGGTGAAGAACGGGTCATTCTTTCCCCAGAGAATGATCATCCGCGGCTGGCTCTGGCGGAAGTACTCGTGCCAGCGGTCGTAGAGGGCGACATTCGACTGATAGTTGTACAGCAGATTGAGCTGGATGGCGTCATTGCCCGGGCGATCGAGGAAGTGCTGGTCGAAGGTGTAGGAATCGGGGCTGATGAGATCGGTGTCCTTCACGCCGTGTGTGTATTGGAAGATGGTCGTATCTTTCTTCAGCAGCTCGCGCACCGGCTTCTCGGTCTCGGCGTTTCGCTTCGCCCAGAACGGCTTCATCGGATCGAACGCGGCGCCAATCCCTTCCGCATAGGCGTTGCCATTCTGCACGACGATGCTCTCAATCGCCTCGGGATGCTTCGAGGCAATGCGATAACCAACCGGCGCGCCGTAGTCCTGGACGTAGATGCTGAATTTCTTCAGGCCGAGATTTTTGAACAGCAACTCCTCGACGTGTCCCGCCAGGTTGTCAAAGGTGTATTCGAACTGCTGCACGCTCGGGGCATCGCTGTAACCAAAGCCCGGATAATCGGGAGCAATCACGTGCAGGCTGTCAGCCAACTGCGGAATCAGGTCGCGGAACATGTGGGACGAACTGGGAAAGCCGTGCAACAGCACGAGGGTTGGCGAATCCCGGGATCCGGCTTCGCGATAGAAGAGCTTTTGCCCACGTACGTTGGCGTAATGGTAGGTTGTCATGAAGGCTCCTTTCGGTTGACGCTGAACCATGATCCCGGCAGGAGAAAATGCTCGCCTCCGGGCTTTTCTCGCGATAGGATGATGAACACCAATGAAAGATTCTTTGTTGGTGTTAATTTGCGGCAAATATCTGTGGGAAAAATCGCTTATGGCAGGACCGACCCGTCGGCCGAGTGAGTGGATTGATGGCTTTTTATTCGTAGGCAATCACTTAGCGCTGGATTTTCTGAACACAAAGCCGATTCTGGACGGCGCTCCGCGGGAGCTGCTGTCCGACGTCGCGGCCCTGGAGCGCTGGCTGATCGCCTCCGGCGTGGTCAGCTCGCGCCGGGACAAAGCGATGGTGCGGGCGTGGCGCGATTCGCCTCGGGCAGCGGCGTTCGTACCGAAGCTGATCGCGTTTCGCGAGCGGCTGCGAGCGGCGGTGTCACGGGTGGAGAACGGGTCGCCGCCGTCCAACAGTTTCCTGGCAGAAGTGAATCGCCTCCTGAAGGCACACCCGCAGCGCGCGCATCTGACCAGGGAAGGATCGGGCGTAGCCCTCAGCGTATCGCACGAGTTGCGAAGGCCCGAGGACGTCTGGGCGCCGATCGTCGCCGCCGTCACGCACCTGCTCTCCGAGATTGAACCGGTCCGCATCCGTAAGTGCGAGTCGGAAGCGTGTGTCGTCCATTTCCATGACACCAGCAAAAAAGGGTCGCGCCGCTGGTGCAGCATGAACATTTGTGGAAACAGACTGAAAGTCGCCGCCTACCAGCGACGCCGCCGCCTCGCGTGATTGCCTTTAAAGAGCCGGCACCGCAGGAGAATCGGCCCGCCCGGCATTACGGTTCTTCGAGCGGCGTTGCCGGATACGGAGTTCCCAAAATCAGAACTCATTTGGCACAGAAAAAAATCCCTGTAACACTTTCGCCCCTTGCTGCGTTTTTCCGGTGGGATCGAGACTCGCAGTGAATCGTCCGGGGGACACGGCTATGACAGTCGAACGGGGATTGCGCCTGCTGGCGGGAGCTTTCGTACTTCTCTCGCTGGCGCTGGGGTACTGGGTTAGTACCTGCTGGTATTTTTTTACGGCTTTCGTGGGATTGAACCTGCTGCAGTCAGGCTTTACCGATTGGTGTCCCGCAATGTGGATGCTGCGGAGACTGGGCTTGAAATCAGGGGAAGCAACGGGGCCCGTGGTCTCGGCGCGTTAGTGCTCGACCCTGCCGAAGCCCTGCAGACCGCAGCTGAAAGTTTGCCTTGCTAACGCGCATAATGAATGAGGGAGACAGATTATGCCGGCCTGGGTGTCATTCGTTCTGATTCTCGGCGTGTACTTTGTGCTCACCCAGTGGGTGCTGCCGAAGCTGGGAGTGCCGACTTGACGCACCGCGACGCGGCCCGGTGGGCGGCAAGAAAAGCCAAGCGGGTGCGGGACATTGTCCGCAAAAGACAAGCTTCGTCATGACGGTCAATAATTCGGTTGCCGCCCGGATCAAGCCCCGGATTCGCCTTCGATGCCTGCATTGCCCTCCGGACGCCGAGTCCGGCCAATACTGCGGTTGGGAATTCAGTATGGCGGAAGAGGAAGGACGTTGAGACCCGGCCGCGTCGCCGGGCGGCATGGGACTGAGCCGTCGCGCTTGCGCGCAGGCTCGAACATCGGCTGATCCGCACCTGGCGCACGCCGCCGGTCAGGGAGATCGCGGAGGATCAGCTTCCCAATCCGTACAGGAGCTGCTTGCAGCGGGGACAAAGCCCGTGACTTACCTCCAGCTCGAAGGCGTTCAGAAACTCGGGAACCCACGTCCATGCTTGCGGCGAATTGCGCCGCTTCGCTTTGCGGCAGTTGGCGCATAGCACCAGCAAGTGGCCCGCGCTGACGTACTCTTCTCTCTCCCGAACCGTCAGCGGCGCGCGAAGCTCACAATCTTCCTCCAGCACCAGATGGTTTACGACCAGCAGCTTCTCTTCGACCGGGCGGAGAGACATGCGGAACAATCGAATCTTCTCCGGGCTGGAGCAGTGATAATCGAAATCGTCAAAAATCTCGGTGTGGCGGGCCAGCCGATAGCGGTGCTCATAGAACTGGCGCAGCACATCGGGAATGAATTCGAGGATATTTCGTCCTTGCATCTCCCGGCGGGAGATGCCGCGACCGCCGTTTGCAGCAGCGAAGGTATCCCACGCCGGGCTGCAATCGACAAATTGCAGGTCGCGGTCCAGCAGAAAAGCTACGTTTTTGGGGGACGCCAGCAACGTCTGCACCGGAAGGTCTTCTGTCATCGTTGGCCTGCACGGAAGGGGCAGTCGAAACTTCCTTACCGCTGCCCCGCTTAAGAACGGCGAGTTCGGCTTCCCATCCCAGCTGGAAATCAGCACGCGGCTGAGGTTCTGAGGATAAATCAGGACGGCGGTGGCAAAGTTGTGAGCGGTCTCACAGCACGACGTGATCGTGGCCACAGGCTTCGGCCGGGGCCGGAGCACGGGATGAGCATTACTCATTTCCAATGATTTTCCGCCGTTCCTGGCTCTTCACATGCAAGAACCGCTGGTTGATCAGCGTCGGCAGACCTGCGCCGGGGCAGCGGCTAAGTTCCCGTTCTGTTGGTTGCGAGAGACCGGGAGGCAGTCAGTTCAACGGATGCCATTATGGACATGGAGATATTGCCGGACTATCTGGTCGAAGCCCGGGAGATGCTGGAAAAGGCGCAGGAAGACACCCTTCTTCTGGAAACCGAGCCCGGCAACCAGGACGCTCTCGCTTCGGTCTTCCGCGCCGTCCACACCATCAAGGGCGGTGCGAGCTTCCTGAAGGTCACCCCGCTGGTGGAGTGGACCCATCATCTGGAGAGCCTGCTGGACAAGCTGCGCTCGGGGAGATTGACGGCGACCTCCGGCCATATCGATGCCGTCCTCAAGGGGCTCGACGTCATCGATCAGATGCTGCAGGAACTGGCACCAGGGACAATTCCCCGTGAGGGTCCGGCGGAGTTGGGACATTTGATTCGAACCCTCGCTTCTCAAAACGCCGAGGATGCGCCCGGTCACAACGGCAGCGCCGCGGCGCCGGGCAACGAGCAGCCTGCGCTGGCGGAGCACGCAGAGCACGACGCCCAGCCGCCCACGGCATCCGCCGGAACCACTGCCCCGGTTTCGCCGCCCGAAGCAGCTTCGCCGGCGGCTTCCCCGGAACATCATTCCGCCGCGCCGGCGTCTCGCGGCGCTGAAGCAGTCGAGAAGATGTTGCGCATCGATGCCTCGCGTCTGGACGCCGTGATGAACCAGGTAGGCGAGCTGGTGCTGCTGCGCAACCGCCTGGCCTCCGCCGTCACCGCCCTGGGAAAAGAAAACGACAACATGAGCCGCATCGCGCGGGAGATGGACCTGACCGTGAATGACATCCAGAACACGGTCATGCGCCTGCGCATGCAGCCCTGCAAGCGCCTGTTTCAATCCTTGCCACGGGTGGTGCGCGACCTCTCCCGCGAACTGGGCAAGGATGTCCGCCTGGAACTGGTGGGTGAGGACGTGGAAATCGATAAGACGGTGGTCGACGCGCTCTCCGCTCCCATGACTCACCTGGTGCGTAACAGTCTGGATCATGGCATCGAGTTGCCCGCGGCGCGGACCGCGGCGAACAAGCCGGCCACGGCGGTTTTGCGGGTTGCCGCCATACACCTGGGGGACAAGGTAAGGATCGAGGTCGTCGACGACGGACGCGGCGTCGATCGCAGGCTGGTCACACAGAAAGCCATCGAAAAGGGTGTCATCACCCCCGAACAGGCGGCCCATCTGTCCGAGCAGGCGGCGCTGGAGCTGATCTTCCGTCCCGGCTTCTCCACCAAAGAGCAGGCCTCCGACCTCTCAGGCCGGGGAGTTGGGATGGACGTGGTGAAGGAAACGACGCACAAACTGCGTGGACGTCTGAGCCTCGATACCCGCCCCGGTCAAGGCACGCGCATCGCCATGGAATTTCCCCTGACCCTGGCCGTGCTGCCGGTACTGTATCTGCGGCTGCGCGAAGATGTTTATGCCCTGCCGATTTCCTCGATCGATAGCCTCACCGACCTGGAAGAAGATCGCGTGCATCGGCTGGGAAGCCGGGTTACGTACCGGGTGCACGGCACGCAGACCGTCCCGCTGGTCGATCTCGGGTCGATTCTGCAGGAAAAGCCGATGCGCATCGGCGCCGAAAGCATTGAAGGCGTGCTCACCGAAAAGGGCTTATTTATCGTCTCCGAGGTTCTGGGGAACGAGGATTCGGTGGTCAAACCCATCGACTTCCTCACCTCGCAAAACTGGTACCAGGGCGCCACTATCTCGGGACAGGGGAGCGTGGTTCTGATTCTGGATGCGGGCGCGCTGAGCTGCGCAGCCTCGGCGGCGGCCGAAGGGGGAATGTGATGGACATCCAGCGGATCATGAGCATCATGGATGCCTCCTACAATACCCGCCGTACCATCGAGTGCTCCCTGCATGAGATTGACCGCCGCGCGTTGAACGCCATGGTCCTGGTCAAGCGCCACGGTAACAAGCTGGCCGGCTATGGCGTGGTGGCGCAGGCGTTTCGCGAACAGGCGGCCCATCTGAAAGTCGCCGCTTCCCCGCTGCAGCACTCCATCGCGCCGCTGGTGCGGGCGCACATGCACATTTTGCAGCATCGCCGGTACGCCGAGCTGTTCCGGCGGATGGCGAAGCTGGCGGCCAGCAAGCGCAGTAGCACGGAGTTGTGCCAGTCGGAAGGCAGCTGGCAGCGCCGGATCGCAGCCGAAGAGGCGGAGGCGCTGATCATCCTGCGTCAACTGGTGCAAACCGTTGCCCGTCTGCAGGAGGGCATCGCCGAACAGGAATATGTGGTCACGAACGGGCGTATCGAGGCGGCCCTGTCGGAGCAAAGTGGCGCGCCGCTGATGCGCGTCTCCCACGAGATGGGCGTAGCGGTGGCCACCGTGCGCGACGCCATTTGGGAATATCGCAGCCAGCTGGAGGAGATTCTGCATGAAAGCAGCACCGGTTTTTGAAGCGGGCAGCCACCGTTGGTGGATTCTGTACGATCAGGACGAAACCCGGGTGATCGACTCCAACGTGTATATCGTGGAGTCGAATGGGCAGAGCGCCCTGCTCGATCCTGGGGGATTTGAGATCTTTCCCCAGGTTCTGGCCGCCCTGGCCGAAGTCGTGCAACCCTCGTCGGTGCACAGCGCGTTTGTTTCCCACCAGGACCCCGACATCGCCTCCAGCCTGCCGCTGTGGAATGCCTGCAACGGCAAAATCGACTGGCATATCCCGGCTCTTTGGGAAGGTTTTATCCGTCATTACGGGGCGCTGGACGCCAAGTTCTGCGGCATTGCTGACGAAGGCGGCGCGATGGCCGTGGGCGGGCGGAAACTGGACATCATTCCGGCTCACTACCTCCATGCCTCGGCCAACTTCCACGTCTACGATCCGGAGGCGAAGGTCTTTTTCTGCGGAGATGTAGGCGCTGCCCTGTTACCACCGGGACACGGGGTATGGGTGGGCGGGCAAGGATCGGAGTCCGCTAAGGCCTTCGAGGAACACATCCAGCACGCGAAATATTTTCATCAGCGCTGGATGCCCTCCAACGCGGCCAAAAAACATTGGATCGACCGGGTCCGCCAGCTCGATATCGAGTTCCTCTGTCCTCAGCATGGCGCGATCTATGCCGGTGAAAACGTACAACGCTTTTTGAACTGGTTCGACGGGCTGACCGTTGGGACCGCACTCTCGCACTAAAGGAGACCTCATATGGCCAGCGCCACCCTCAGCTCAAATCCCCGCGGCTCAGCCGACACGGTTGCCCGGACCGCCAAGCGCGCAGCCAGCCGGCAGCGTAAGCAACGCCCGACGGCTACCCGCCCAAGGACCGACGTCCTGGCACCGCGGGAAAGCCATCTCGCTGCCGAAAAACAGAGTTTGTTGAAACATGCCGAACTGGTACTGGAGCCGCTCACCAGTCTGGAGATGCTCTGCGACGCCGACGAGAAGATGGAGAACAGCATCTTCTACATGAACAAAGCGGCGCTGGAGGCGATGAACCTGAATCACAGCCGCCTCAATCCCATGCTGCGCGGCGCCGATGTGCGCAGTGCGCTGGGACACTCGATCCATCAATTTCACAAAGATCCGGAACGCATTCGCAATATTTTCCGCGCCATGATCGCTGGAACCATCCCCGAACACAAGACCGAGCTGGTCCTGGGCGGCGTGACCTTCTCCCTGGACTTCACGCCCGTCCGTAACGGCGAGGGCGAGGTGCTGGCCTTTCACGCCTCGTGGCGGAACGTGAGTGACGCCAGGCTGGCGGAGAATGTGATCGCCAGCATGGGCAAAGGTTCGGCGGAGAACGCCGCGTCGTTGATGGAGGTTGCCGGCGAGACCGATCGCGCCATGAAAGAAGTCGGGGGCACGCTGAATGGTCTGGCACACTCGGTGTCGGAGAGCCGCAACGCCTCGCAAGGGCTGATCTCGCAGGTGGGCGCGATCGGCCGGATCGCGCAGACGATTCGCGAGATCGCCTACCAGACCAATCTGCTGGCGCTGAACGCTGCCATCGAGGCCGCGCGCGCCGGCGAGCATGGCCGCGGTTTTGCCGTGGTGGCCGACGAAGTGCGAAACCTCTCCAAGCGAGTACAGAAGGCCACCGAGGAAGTGCAAACCAATATCGCCGATATCGAAAGTTCCGCCCGGGCCATCGAAGGCGCCAGTAATTCGGCCGAGCAGACGGCGCACGGAGCCGAGTCGGTCACCCTCTCGCTCAGCGAACGGATTCGTTCCCTGCACTCCATGGTGGCGCTGATGAACATTGATTCCGCCCGAAACGAACACAAGATTTTTGTGCGCAACATTCTGGCGGAAATCGGCGAGCACGGGGTGTCCTCAGCCGAGATTCCAGCCCCCACCCAGTGTATGTTCAATCGCTGGTACGAAGGGATTGGCCGGGAGTTTCTGGGGCAGATGCCGGCCTTCCGCGAACTGGAGGGCCCGCACGCCCTGCTGCACCGGACGGCGCAAGCCATCCGCGCCGCCCTGCAATCGGGCAATCAGGAAGAAGCCCTGCGCCAGGGCACGGAAATCTCGCGCATCGAGCAGGAACTGTTAAACAAACTGGATTCCATCAGCGCTGCCATCCGGCAGAAGCAGGTTTAAGGAGTCTGCCATGACCGATGTTATGCAGGAAGTCGACGAGCGTTCGAAGCTGGCCGGGACCAACAAATTCGAACTGCTGATCTTTCGCCTGGGAGAGGACCGGAACACCCACACGCGGGAGATCTTCGGCATCAACGTTTTCAAAGTGCGGGAAGCGCTGATCATGCCGCCGATTACACCCATGCCGGGGGCTCCCCGGCACGTGCTGGGAGTGGCCAACATTCGCGGCCAGATTATTCCGGTAGTCGATCTGCCATCGGTGGTGGGGTGCACACCCGGCGCTCGCAACATCCTGCTGGTGACCGAGTATGAGCGTTCGGTGCAGGGCTTCGCGGTAGAGGAGGTCGAAGAAATCGTTCGCCTGGAGTGGGGACGGGTGGTTTCCGCGGAGAGGTCTGCGGTGGGCGGCATGGTGACGAGCCTGGCCCGGCTGGATGACCAGGAAGAGAATGCGCGGCTGGCGCTGATTCTGGATGTGGAAACGATCCTGCGCGAAGCTCTGCCCTCGCGCTTCAAGACCGGCGAAGAGATAACCCACACCAGTCGGGTAACAGTACCGGCGGGATCGGTGGTGCTCTATGCCGATGACTCCAATGTGGCTCGCCTGCAAATTGAAAGCGTTCTCACCCGGCTGGGGCTGCCCTTCGTCGGCACCAAGACCGGCAAAGAAGCGTGGAACCGCCTCCGGACCTTGTCCCAGGAAGCGCGCACCGCCGGCGTTCCTCTGCGTGAGAAAGTGGCGATGGTTCTCACCGACCTGGAAATGCCGGAGATGGATGGGTTCACCCTGACACGCCAGATCAAGCAAGATGATGCGCTAAAAACCGTGCCGGTAGTCATTCATTCCTCCCTGTCCGGTTCGGCGAATGAATCCCATGCCCACAGTGTGGGAGCCGATGGTTATGTGGCGAAATTCGTGCCTGACGAACTGGCGCAGGAGGTCAGCAAAATTCTAACCTCGAATGGGAGGAGTTGAACTCGACTGGCTTACATCGGCGAGCTTCGACTTATCTTATTGTGAGGACGTTGCGCTTGCGGCGCGCGCATGTTTTTCCCGGCGAACATAATAGAAGTATGCGCCGACGCTCACGAAATTCACTAACACGGCGATAACGTTCCAAATCACCACAGGACGCGAGTCGATCAACAACCCGTAGTACACCCACAGGATTTGAAAGAGGCCCATGATGGCCGCCATTCGCGGATTCATGCCGGCGCTCGACCGACGTCTGAGCATCGCAACCAAGTCAGGAAGCGCGGCGAAGGTGGTGCCAAATCCCGCGACCAAGCCAAGAATCTCCGAGCGCTTGAAACTGGGAAAAAGCAAGCTCTGCGTGTCACGCGGAATGAGGTCCTCGGTTTCAGGACCCACCCCGCTCCAGCCCGAGAGGATGGTTACACCGAGTGCAAGCGCTGCAATCGCCAGTCCGTTGAACCACTTCATGCGCCCCCCGTTCATTGCGCTTTCGCAGGTGATGCCGAGGACAATCTTGCATTTCCATCATTAAGAAAGCTTTGACTTGCCTCATAGTCTCACTTCGGATGGCAATCTTAGAGCCATCGTTTCGATGAAGCAACTGCGAAATTCCGAATCGCTTTGCCAATCAGCTTGTTGCCTGCATGACCAGACTTCACGCTATTCGGTTCGCAAGGTGTGCATCGGATCAAGACGCGAAGCATACCAGGCCGGAACAAGGCAGGCTGCGATGGCCACCATCACTAGCAGTACAGCCACGGCGGCAAACAAGGAAAACGGCCTAAGCGCGTCGAACGCTTAAGCCGTTGAAGGATTAGAGCTTGTTTGGTTGCGGGGGTGGATTTGAACCACCGACCTTTGGGTTATGAGCCTGAAAGGGACAAGCTAAGTCCTTTTGATTCTTTGGAACTTACACCTGTAAAGTGCCACAAAACGACCTAAGAAACCCGGTTTTGTGCGCAGTTTGTGCGCAACTTTTCTAGTCAGAGGCACAAGGAGTTCGCCAAAAGAGCCACGGTTGCTCCGTGGCTTTTCCTTCGTCCCTCACGCCTCAGAGTATTACGTCGTCGAGTCTCTTAGCGTTTTGAGATCGTCGACGATGTATGCCATCGAAGCCCTCATACCTTTGCCACAACGTAGAGGCGCGTCATCAATCTGTTGCACTTCCCGCAGCTCGCAGCCGGCCAGCAGGACAAGCCGTAACGCTGAGAGAGCCAGTAGTCGACCTATCCCTGTTGAAGCAACGGCCGGTGATCGGAGGCGCGGTCGGAATGCTGCTATCTGCCGCGTTGATCAGTTTTACTAAGACTCACGAACCCGCGGTGATAGGCTGCCTGCTCTTTGGAATCTTCTCCGGCGCGGCGATGATTCCGTACACCATCATTAAAGAAGTAAATCCCGACGAGGTTAAAGGCAGTGCTACAGGCGGGATCAATTTCCTGACATTCGGCGTCACCGCACTGATCGGACCCATCTTTGCCGATGCTCTCGGCAAAGGCATCACCGCCACGCACAACCATGTCACTCATTTCCGTGACAGTGGCCTGTTCTGGATGGTCAGCATCACCACCGCGATTCTGCTGAGTGCGTTTCTACGTGAGACCGGACCCAAACGGAGAAAGACGTAACGGCGGAGCTGCTGATATGAGGGCCATTCACATATTACTTGCGTGCCTGCTGCTACCCAGCGCCGTCTTGGCACAAGCCAAGGGGCAGGATCCTGGCTCCTTACCTGCCAGGGGTACGGACCTGGCTTCTGAGGTGCAGGCCCTGCGTGAGGCTCTCTCGCAAACGCAAAAGCAAGTGGCCGAACAAGCAAGCGAAATTCAGACGCTAAAGGCCCAATCAAAGACCGGCGTCGTAACTTCGACTGGGAACGGCTTTCCACCAGTTGAGAGCGAACCAATAGCATATGACTTGCTCTCACCCGGGCTTGGTGCGATGGGCGCATATGGGACGGCGAACGTCCAACAGGAACCGTCCGCTATACCGACAGGCAAGTCCGAGAAAACGCCGACGGGATCTTTTCAGTTTAACAATGCTGTGTTAGAGCTCGGCGGCTTCGTTGATTTCGAGAACATATTCCGCACTACCAATACCGGGAACAACATCGCAACGGCATTTGGATCCATACCGTTCAGCAACACGGCTCAGGGGCAGGTCACGGAGTTTCGTACTACAGCACAATACTCCCGGTTCGACGTGAAGTTCGCCGGCAATTTCGAAGGCAACCAGATCACCGCCTACCTCGAAACCGATTTCAGCGGCAACGATGCTCCCAGTGTCTACCAGACTGTAAACAGCACGACCCAGCGGCTGCGACTCTATTTCGCCGACTTCAAGCGCGGAAAGTGGGAGTTTCTAGGCGGCCAAACCTGGAGTTGGCTTACGCCCAATCGCAACGGCCTCGGGCCAATGCCGAACGAGTTGGCGCTCACCTATAACGAGGACCAAAACCTGATGGTAGGAGTGCCTTACACCCGAGCTGCCGAGTTTCGGGCCGCCTATCACCCCAACGAACACTGGGCCCTGGGGGTCGGCATCGAAGATCCCAATCAATATATCGGCACCTATGTTGCACTGCCGATGGGTTTCACTTCTATTGGTTCGCAGTTTGACAACAATAACAACGCCGGCGCGGCCAATCTCATGCCCGACATTCTCTCCAAAGTTACCTACGACAGAGATTTTTCTGGCCGCCATTTCCATGCCGAACTTACAGGCTTGGCTACAGGTGCTCATGCCGCGGTGATGCCGGTTGGATCGACCGCGTTCAGAACGCACAGCGTTATCGGTGGTGGTGGTCAGATCGCCGCCAACTACGAACTTGTGCCCCACAAGCTCGTTGTCCTTGCGAACGCCTTCTGGAGCGACGGTGGTGCTCACTACCTGATCGCAACCGGACCGCAATTGGTAATCCGGCCAAACCCTGAGGGCAACGACATTAGTCTTTCCATGGTGCACGCTGGAGCCGGCTCTACGGGTCTGGAGTGGAGAGCGACCCCAAAACAGGCCTTCGCCGTTTACTACGGTGCAGATTACTTCGGACAGAAATTCTTTCCCGACACTACCGATGCTGCGGAACCCGGAACAATCATCGGATTCGGTGGACCTGGCTCTCCCAACCCCAACAACCGATCTATCCAGCAGGCAACATTCGATTGGATCAGTACCTTTTGGACGAACCCCAGGCACGGAGCGCTGCAGGCTTACACGCAGTATTCCTACTTGACGCGCGCCCCCTGGTATGTCGCTCCTGGAACGCCCAAAAATGCGCATTTGAGTATGGTTTACGTGGGTCTCCGCTACGTTCTGCCCACCACTTCGGGAACGCTGGCCAAGGTGCCTCGCCCGGACTAGTCGTTCGAGGGCCTCGTTGTGACTCCTTGCACCCACGGCTTCGAGATCTTTCTTCCAACTCTTCCCATCAACTCTATGGCCGCTGGGAAGAGCTAGAAAGCAGAAGCTCTGAGGATTCGAAATTTTCGAAGATGCACCTGCCTCGGAGGCTGCCAGAACAGTGCTGCTGCCACGCCGATATAAAGGCAATCAGTCCGTACTACCTTGGGCCGCGATTATCGGCTTCGATCTCTCAGCGACCTGCTGTCGGACAGTCAGAGCAAGAACCCGATTGCTTAAGGACGCACAGGGGGCACGCGCCATCGAATGTCCGGACCGACCTTTTGCGGCTGATTAGACTGCGAGAGTGCTGCCGAAATTCTGTCAACCTGATTGACAACTGAAATTCTTATCGACAATCTTCCGGATAGGATAACTTTGTCCAAACGGTCAATTTTCGAACCGACCTCGCCGAGGAGGTTAGCGCATGGGAAAGAAAAGACTTTGGATCGCGGTTCTGACCCTGGCTGCAGTCGCCATCGTCGTGCTCCTGGTTGGCAGTCGACCGATTTCAGCGCAAGGGCAGGACACGAATACCGATCACCCTGTCTCAGTTTATAATCCCTACCCTCCCGGCATTCTTCCCTCCGACCTGAGCTCTGAGGTAGCTCGAGTTCGTCGCGAAGTGGACGTCATCGAAGACCGAGCGTTGGCGAGATGGCACGCCCTTCAACCAGCGACTCTGGCGGGCCAGCCGCCTGTGCTTCAAAATACCGGAACTGAAGCAATTGAGACGCTGGGCGAGCTCATGCTTTACGACGAAACCATCTCACCCAACAGGAATGAGGCATGCGCATCTTGCCACATGCCGTACGCCGGCTTTAGCGGACCGATCCCCTCAGTCAATCTGACGATGATCGCCTATCCCGGAACGGCCCATTTTCGCGCCGGCAAGCGGACAGCACAGCGACACCCATATTCACCGTTCTTCCCAGTGCTCCAATACAACCAAGTGCAGGGTTTGTTCTTTGGCGGAAATTTCTGGGATTCACGTGCGACCGGATACAAACTACGAGTTCCCGACGCCGAACAGGCGCAGGGGCCTCCCGTGGATACTCAGGAAATGGGCTTCCCTGACACTGCGTGCATCGCGTTTCGGCTCTCCACAGCCAAATACCGGCCGCTGTTTGAAGAGGTATGGGGCGCGGGATCGTTCGACATCAAGTTCCCGCGCGACACCGAGAAAATCTGCGACACTCCCGGAGGTGCTGCCGTGTTCAAAGGAAGCACGACCCCGATTCCCCTGAGTCCGGAAGACCGCACCCGCGCAAACACCGTCTATGACCACTGGGCGCAGTCGATCGACTCCTTCGAGCAATCGATACAGGTGAGTGCTTTCTCGTCGAAATTTGACGCCTATCTCGCGGGAAAGTACAAATTTACATCCGACGAGATGGCGGGTTTGAAGCTGTTTGACGGCAAGGGAAATTGCAATTCGTGCCACCTCGACGGAAGAGGAACCACGCTGAAGCCAGGTCAGACGGACACCAGCTCGGCTGCCCTTGTGACCCCTCTGTTCACCTGCTTCGGCTCGGCCAATGAGGGCCTGCCGCTGAATCCCGGAGACGCCTTTTACTACCAGACTAAGCCGGACTCCTACGGGTTCATTGCCAATCCTTACGGCTTCGGCTACCGAGACCTGGGACTCGGGACGTTCCTCAGGAGCGGGTTCGGTTCCGGCCCCAGTCCGAACCGGAACTGGAAACAGTATGCGCCGACCGTTGATGGACAAATGCAGGTTCCTATACTGCGCGACGTCGCCCTAACGCCGCCGCAATGCCCCACCACCGAAGCCCCCGGTCCTTACTTCCAGAAGGAGTTCTTTCACAACGGGTACCTGAAGAGCCTGAAGCAGGTCGTGCATTTCTACAATACGCGCGACAAATATGCCTACCCCGTCACTTCCGGACATTGTCCGGCGGGAACGACCGAGAAAGTAGACTGCTGGCCTCTGCCTGAGGTGCCGAACAATATCGATATGACCAGCGGGAATCTAGGCCTGACGGATAAGGAGGAGGATCAAATCGTCGCCTTCCTGGAAACCTTGTCGGACGGCTTCACGAGGCCTTACCTCAACACCGATACGTTTACCGGTGCTTGCATGAGGGGCGGTTCGGCAGCGACCCAGGGTAACGAGTCTCTGATCCCGACTCCACCTTTGCCGCCTTGCGCGTCGGCTATTTGCGGGGTTGGGCCTGTCCCCGGGCCTAAGCCGGTAAGTGGCAACCTGCCCCCTCAGCAAGGTTCAGCGACCTCTAAAGCGCGGGTAAAGATTTTCCAGGGCCCAATAATCGAGGTGGCGAACGATCATTTGACGGTGATCCGGTGGACAACCGACAATCCCGGTGGTTCTCCTGTGCATTATGGAGTGGTGCATTACGGTACCGATCCCCGGGACCTTGGCCAGATCGCAATGTCTCCCATCCGGCTGAACCCCGATCATTCCTATACCGTCTTTCGCGTGCGGCTTTACGCACTGAAGGTGAAGACAACCTACTACTACACGGTCGACTCGATGGAAGCCACGCGCAACGACGACGGGGTGAAGAGCGGGATCAAACATTTCACCACACCTTGAGCGGCGGCGGGGCTTACCCGGCCAGATCGATGACTGGTGTCACGCAAGAGTCTGCAACAGCGATCGAAGACAGGCGGGCGGCTGCCCAAGGGGCTTACCGTTCAAGGCGCATTGTTGCTGGCCAGTTTACCGCAGCATTCCGGCCTTTGCGGAAGCTCAGTGCGGTCCCATCCACCGCCCAGGGCTTGGATTAGGTAAACCGCGCTCGTCATACGCCGTCCCAGGATATTTACGGCGGTGACTTCGTCGGAAAGCGCTGTGTTCTGCGCGACAATGACTTCGAGATAGCTGGTCACCCCGCCCTGGTAGCGAATGTTCGAAAGATCCAACGAGCTTTGGGCAGCCTGGACCGCCTGATCCTGAATGCCTGCTTCCTGCTCCAGGATGCGTAAGGCGGCGAGATTGTCCTCCACCTGTTGAAACGCCGTGAGAACGGTTTGACGATACGAAGCTACCGCATAGTCATGTCCCTGTATCGCCTCATCGGTGGCAGCACGTCGTCGGCCCGCGTCGAATATGGTTTGGGCCGCAGCCGCTCCGACTGACCACAGAGCACTAGGCCCTTGAAAGAGCGTGGTGATGGCCCCGCTCTCCAATCCTCCCTCGGCCGTGATGTTGATAAGCGGATAGTATGCCGCCTTCGCGAGCCCGATCTGAGCATTCGCGGAAGCGACCAGGCGCTCCTCCGCCGCAATGTCGGGACGCCGTTCCAGCAGCTCCGAAGGTATGCCAACCGGAATAGGCGGCGGAGGTGTAGTGAGCGGCAACGGAGGAAGCGTGAACTCGGCCGGAGGTTTTCCGAGCAGCACCGCGGCGGCGTGTTCATATTGCGCACGTGCGACACCGACATCAACCGCTTCGGCCCGTGTCGTCTCCAGGATCGTCTTCGCCTGTTCGACTTCTACCTCCGAGGCCAATCCCCCTTGGTAGAGGTCAGTGTTTAGTTCCAGTGCTTGCTCGTACTGCGCAACATTGTCCCGTAACAGTTTCTCTTCCGCATCCAGTGTACGGGCTGCGAAATAGTCCACCGCCAGGTCGGCGTGCATACCGAGGCGAACTACCGCAAGATCGGCTGAGCTGGCTTGCGCCTGCGCGCGGTAGGACTCTACATTACGGGTCACGCGGCCGAAGGCATTCGTCTCGTAGGACAACTCGACTGGTATGGCGAAATCGTTGTAGGTAACGCCGTTGAATAGGGTGCTAGGCGGCGGGCGATTGTTGGAATAGCGATTTCGGCTGGCTGACGCACCCGCCGTAATGGTGGGATAGTAGTCGGCGCGATAGTAGCGCAGCACAGCCCGGGCTTGCTGATATTGAGCAACCGCGGCCTTGATATTTTGGTTGGATACGTTGATCTGCTGCTCAAGGGTATTGAGTTGGGGATCGTGGAAGAGCTCCCACCAGTTGCCGCCCAGATTTTGATCACTTGGCTGAGCGGTCTTCCAGTTGCCCATCTCCTTGTACGCAGAGGGTACCGGCGCGGTTGGAATTTTGTATTTGGGTCCCACCGCGCAGCCGGCAAATAAAAGTACTCCCGCCAATAGAAGCGGCGAAGTCCGGGGCAAATGATGCCTAACGGAGTTAGCCGTGCGCGCGCAACTCATTTGACATCTCCCGGCAGCATGGCATTGACCACGTGGACCGCCTGCCCGGCAACCAGAGAATCCGGCGGATTCAAGACCACCTGGTCGTCAGCATCCAGGCCGCCAACAATCTCCATCTGTTCTCCGAGATCATGCCCGGGGATGACGGTCTTGAGCACTACTTTTCCGTCCTTCACCACACCAACCTGTAGCCCCTTGTCGCGAAAAATCAGAGTGTTGGTAGGAATCAGATACGTGGGGAACTGAGACGGAATTTTCAAATGCACTTCCGCATAGGCTCCGCTAAGCAGGGTTCCCGCGGGGTTGGGAAGGTCGATCTCCGTCAACAGCGTGCGGGTGGTCATGTTGATAGCCTGGGCGGTGGTGACCAGCTTTCCCGGAAATCGGCGGCCGGGAAATTCGGCGAGAACGATATCCGCAGTGGTCTCGCCCGGTTTTATGCCTCGCGAATATTCCTGCGGGACGTTGACATAGACGCGCAACGTGCCGGTCTGCGCGATATGAAACATGTCGGTCCGGGCGACGGTGCTGCTCCCGGCATCAATCAGGTCGCCTATGTCGGTGTTCCGGGCCGTGATGACGCCATCGAATGGGGCGTAAATTTTCTCGAACGACACCATCGCTTCGTACTGGCCTACGGTGGCTTTGTCCGCATCAACGGTTGCCAAGTCGGCACGGTAGCTACCGACAGCGTTGTCCACGGCCTGCTGCGAAACCGCATGCTTGCCTGATAGTCCCTGGTAGCGGCTCATCGTGATCTGCGCCAACTCCAGGTTGGCTTGTGCAGTAGCGAGATTGCTGCGTGCAGTCGCCAGTTGTTGATCGATCTCCGGGGCCGAGATGACAGCAAGCAATTGTCCAGCTTTCACATGCGCTCCGATATCGAAGTACCACTTCTTCAGGTATCCATTGACGCGGGCATAAATGGGAGAAGAGATGAAGGGCTGTATATTCCCGGGCAGAATGATTTCCTGAGCTGGGGTGGAAGGTTGGGGCCGCACCACTGTCACCGATGGCACGGCCATCTGCGCGGTCACCGTTCGCAACCGTTGCTCAGCCTTGATGCGGGAGCGAATGCCAAAGAACAAAAGACTGGCGGCCGCTGCCAGGATCACCAGCGCAATCAGCCAGCCTTTTCGCGAGTCGACCCCTTTTTCTGGGGCTGGCGATGGGTTAGTCATAGGCGTATCGATCTCATCTTGGACTTCGGTTTTAGACATACTTATTTGTCCTCCTCTCCGTGCAGCAGGTTCTCCTCCACTGGACTGGTTTTTCTTACCCAGCCATGCAACACACTGAAGAATGTCGGAACGAAGAAGAGTGTGGAGACTGTGGCAAAGAGCAGGCCACCGATTACGGCGCGGCCGAGCGGGGCATTTTGTTCGCCGCCATCGCCCAGTCCCAGCGCCATGGGAAACATGCCGATGATCATGGCGAGCGCGGTCATCAGCACTGGCCGGAAACGTGTAAATCCTGCCTGCAAGGCGGCGCTGATCGGATCCTTACCGTCCGCCATCTGCTCGGTGGCGAAGCTGACCACCAGAATGCTGTTGGCGGTCGCTACTCCCATGCACATGATTGCGCCCATCAGCGCGGGAACACTTAAGCGTGTTTCGGTGATGAAGAGGAACCACGCAATTCCCGCCAAGGCAGCCGGCAAGGCCGAAATCATGATGAAAGGATCGAGCCAGGACTGAAAGTTCACCACGATCAGCAGGTAATCCAGCATGATCGCGAACACCAGTCCGGTCAGCAATCCGGTATAGGAGGCGCGCATGGTTTGCACCTGGCCGCGAACCGTAACTTGCGATCCCCGCGGCAGAGAGCCGCGCGCCTGGTCGATAAGCTTGTTGATGTCGCGAGAGACTCCTCCCAGATCGCGTCCCTCGACCGAGCCGTAGATATCAATCACCGGTGTGATGTTGTAGTGAGAGACTTCGGCCATGCCGGTTGCCTGCTTCATGGAAACCAGGCTGGCCATCAGAGATGGTGGGGCCGCTGGATCTGTACCGGTCACCGGAATGTTCACCAGGTCCTGCAAGGTGTCCTCGCGATATTGCGGGGCTTGCACGGCGATGTTGTAGCTAACCGCGGTTTTAGGGTCGACCCAGAAGGTGGGCGCAGTCTGAAAGCTGCCACTGAGCGAAACCAGAAGGTTTTGTGCGATGTCGTGCGCCGAGAAGCCTAGCTCCTGGGACTTTGTGCGTTCGATTCGGAGGTGCAGATAAGGCTCGTCGAAGGGCTGCTGGATTCGCAGATCAGCCGTTCCGGGAACATAGCGGACCTTCTGCAGCAGTTGGCTTGCCCAGGCCCGATCGCCTTCGAGATCGTTGCCTGCGACCTGAATGTCGATCGGCGCAGGCAGCCCGAAGTTCAGAATCTGGGTGACCATGTCCGATGGAAGAAATGCGAACATCACTCCAGGAAACTCTCTTGCCAAGCTCAACCGCAATTGGTTCACATAGCCGGCAGTGGGATGGTGATTTGCCGATAACGTAACCAGGATGTCGGCATCCGAAGTGCCGACCGGAGCGGAGTTGCTATAAGAAAGATTGATGCCGCTGTAAGGCAGTCCAATGTTGTCGAGGATGCTCGATATTTCGGCTGTCGGCACCTCGCGGCGGATCGCATCCTCCACCTCGTCGCAGAGGAAAGCAGTGTCTTCGATGCGCATTCCAGTCGGACCGCGGAGGTGAAGTTTGAAACTGCCGGCATCGACCGCGGGGAAGAAATCCTGCCCAAGCCACGGGATCAGAATCGCCAGTGATCCCAGACAGGCGACGAAAAAGCTTGCCAGGAACATGCCGCGATGATGAAGACAGCGTTCTAACAGGCGGTGATAGCGTTCACGAGAGCGCTCGAAAGCCGCCTCGAAGCGCTGCTGCCATCTCACCAGAGGATTGCGGCTCGTTCTCACTGCCTCATTGCGTGGCTTCTGGTGACGCAGGAGGTACTTAGCCATGGTGGGGACGATCGTCCGCGAAAGAAGGTACGACGCCAACATGGCGAATACCACCGCTTCGGCCAGGGGTAAGAACAGATAACGCGCCACACCCGATAGCAGGAACATGGGGGCAAATACGATACAGATGGAAAGCGTGGAGACGAACGCGGGGGTCGCGATCTGTTGAGCGCTATCGAGGACAATCTGGTCGAAATCCTTGTCGGGCTCGGCTTGCCAGTTGCGATTGATGTTCTCCACTTCTACCGTGGCATCGTCCACCAGAATGCCGACCGCCAGCGCCAAGCCGCCCAGCGTCATGATGTTGATGGTTTCCCCAATCGCGCTTAGCACAATCAGAGAAGTGAGGATTGCCAGCGGAATGGAAGTAGCAATGATGAGCGTACTGCGCCAGTTGCCAAGAAAGATCAGGATCATCAGGGCGGTGAGACAAGCCGCAATCAGCGCTTCCCGCACCACCCCGCTGATTGCGCCTCGAACAAAAATGGACTGATCGGCGAGCGGCTCTATTTTGAGTTGCGGTGGGACGGTGGTCGCGATCTGCGGCAGCATCGCTTTCACCCCCGCAATCACCGACAAGGTGGAAGCGTCGCCCGCTTTCTGGATGGTCAGCAGCACGGACCGTTGGCCGTTTACTCGTACGATGTTGGTCTGCGGGGGCGATCCATCGCGGACCCATGCCACATCCTTCAGGTAGATCGTGGTGTCCCCGACCGTCTTGATCGGAATGCGATTGAGATCCTCCATCGTCTGCGGCGCTGCATTGGGCACATCGACGTCATATTCCTTGCTGCCAATCTTGGCCGTGCCGGTGGGCAGGATCAGGTTCTGCAGAGCGATGGCATTCACCACATCCAACGCCGACAATCCCTTCGACTGCAGCGCACTGGGATTCAGGTCCACCTGCACCTGCCGCTGTTTTCCGCCGTAGGGATACGGCACGGACGTTCCCGGCACGGTGATGAGCTGGGTGCGAATGAAGTTCAGACCGTAGTCATTCAATTGCTGCTCGGAGAGTCCTTTGCCGGACAACGCCAGTTGCAGTACCGGCACACTCGAGGCGCTGTAGGCGAGAATCAGCGGCGGCGTGGTCCCGGCAGGCAATTGCCGCAGCTGCGTCTGGGAAATCGCCGTAATCTGCGCAATCCCACGCTCTACATTGGCGTTTGGCTGCAGGAAGACTTTTACGATCGCTACACCGTAGAGCGAATACGACTCGATGTGCTCGATGTTATCCACGGTAGTGGTCAGGGCTCGCTCGGTCACGCTAACGATGCGGTCGTTCATCTCCTGCGGAACCAGTCCGTTGTAGTTCCAGATAATGCTGATCACGGGGATGTTAATGTTGGGAAAAATGTCGGTCGGGGTGCGAAAGATTGCCAGTATCCCCATGATCAGAATGAGTATCGCCACAACTACAAACGTGTATGGCCGGCGTAATGCGAGTCGAACAATCCACATACGATTGCTTTTCCGTCTGGTTTAATCCCAATCCCTATCGCAAAAGGCACGCCACTTTCCAATCAAGCACGCGCACCATAGACGCGCATTTTCAGGTGAATAAGAGAGGAGAAGGTCAAGCAGAGGCTTATCAAGCTGGGTGAAGCGTGCCGTCGCTGACACCGTGTCCGCATACTGACACCCGTAAAACAGGGCTATTCAGCGGCGGGTTCACGCAGGGTGTCGCCGGGCGTAATGCTGCGTAAGATGTTTACTTCGAACGGCTCGCTCAGCAATTCGCCTACGGCTTGCGCCAGGTGCTTGAAGTGAGGAGTCGCTATGTGTTGATCAAGCGCCGCCTGGCTTTTCCAGGTTTCGTAGAGGTAGAAGCGCCCCTTAGAGTCCGATTCGTAAAGTTCGTACCGTTCGCACCCAAGCTCGGCACGGGTGGGAGCTATCATGCCCTGCAGCAGGGTTTTCAGTTGATCTTCTTTGCCTTGGCTTGCAACGAACCTCGCGATTACGCGCACTTCAGACATCGCAATCCACCTTTCATTTTCATCTACAAACCGCCCACGGAAACCATCATCACTTCGAGGCGGGCTCGATCAACGTCAGATCTGTTGCCGGATCAAATCGCTTTTGCAACGTTACGGGATCGACGGTGACCATCACCTCCAGTGTTGGAGATACATAGGCCGACAGAACATGGCCGCCCTGCGCTGTTCCGTCCGCGTTTCCCACTACCATGTGCGTGTGGACTACAGGCTTTCCTTGATAGAGTGCGATGTCGCCGATCATTGCAAGCACCTCGTGCTGACCGACGATCGGAATCTTCTTGTACATCTTGCGTTGCGGATCAAACCACGCCACGGTTGCTCCACTCACTGCCCCAATGGCGGTGAAATGCGCGCTGGTCACGTGATACTTCTGGGCAAATTCCAGCAGCCCAGAAAATGCCTCGTCTCCCTCATAGAAGATGACCGCATATTGCTTGGTCTCTGCTCCGGGGTTCAGCAGTTGAACCTGCATTTTGGGCGCTTTGCCTGTAGGATCCGCTTGCGAGGGAGCGACATATTCGCTGGAGCTCTCCTGTGAAAATCCCATCACGGTAGCGAGGCCCATCAATAACAAGACGTAACTCATTTGTCTTACCTTTTTCATGATTTTCTCAGGTTGTTGTTAAGTCGTTACGGGCGCTAGATCCACGCCTTCGCCCCAAGCGACACGTCGACCGTCATGAATTTGCAAATGTGAATACTTGTGTTTCCAGGATTGTCACTCCCTCAATAACGGAAGCAAGTGCGGTTCCAATCGAGCGCAGATTAAAAGGACCTCAGTGCCCCTCGGTTTGGCTTCGCTGTCGCCTTCGTATCCGTTGAGTTCATGTTCGCAGAAGAGTGATGTTTGCCAGGGAGCGCGCGGAAACTGACAGACCCCATGCTGACGTGTCGACGGGCGGTCACGCCTCGCCTCAATCGACGAACAAATCGCGGTGCATGGTGTCTTTGTTATGGCGCAACATCAATTTCGCCGCACATTTAGTGGGTTCTATCCTCGCTCTCCCGGCTGGAACTTGAGTTGCAATCCCTTTGTCTCGAGAACTTGAACAAGTCCGCATTCAAGGGATGAGATAACATATGCAACTTCTTACAGCAGATACTGTGAAACTGGGATTCATCGGCTTGGGTAACATGGGAAGCCGAATCGCAAAGCGACTGCTTGACCATGGATACCAACTAACGGTGTACGACCTTGACGCCGCCAAGGCGCAAGCGCTTGCCGCACAAGGCGGCATCGTTGGAAAGAACATTTCGGAGCTGGTGGAGAATTCTGATGTGGTTCTCACCTGCCTTACGAACGATGAAGCAGTCGAAAGCGTTTTTACAGGACCCGAAGGAATCTTTGCCGGCGTCCGGCCGGGAATCATGGTGCTCGAGATGAGCACAGTCTCTCCGGAAACTTCGCGCGAACTGCACGCGCTCGGAGCCAAACGCGGCGTCGAAGTTATGGATGTCGCCATCTCCGGCAGCACCCCTGCCGCAGAACAAGGCACCCTCACGCTGCTGGCCGGAGGCAATCCGGAAATGTTCTGCGCGGCGAAGCCAATCTTCCAGGCGATCGCAAAACAATTCCATCTGCTGGGCGACTCTGGCTCGGGAACTACTATGAAGCTGGTGGTCAACACGCTGCTGGGTGTTGGCATGCAGGCCATCGCCGAGGCAGTCGTCCTGGGGGAGAAAGCTGGCCTCGATCGCGAACGACTGCTTGAAGTGCTATCGAAGACCGCCGTGGTCGCTCCAGCCCACGTGGGTAAGCTGGCGAGGCTAGCAACCAACGATTACACTCCGCAGTTTCCCCTGCGGCTGATGAACAAGGATTTTCATCTCATTTTGACCGCGGCGGCGCAAGAACACGTCTCCATGCCGGTCACGGAAGCTGCATATCGCGTCAATTCAGAGGAGTTGGCGCACAGCAACGAAGAGGATTTCTCGGCTGTCCTGCGGCGAATGGAAAAACTTGCGGCATAGGGTCGGCTTCGGAAATGCTGTTGCGGAGAGACTGTCGAATCGGGTGAATCATGGCAAAACCAAATTCTAAAGTCACCCCGGCGCGCTTGACGGATGCGGCGAAGCGCGACTGGAAACTTTACGGCATCAAGATCGTTCGTCAGCAGGAACTCGATTCCAATACACCGCAGACGTCGGGGATGACGCGTGCCGCTGCCATCACCCATGCGCGGACGGGGGCAGAGAAGCTCTGGGCGGGAACCATGCTGGTCGACGCCGATGCCAAGACCGGGCCGCATCATCATGGAAAATTGGAAACTGTGCTCTACATTGTTCGCGGTCGTGCCCGGTTTCGTTGGGGCCAGCATATGGAGTACGTTGACGAAGCCGGTGCCGGCGATTTCATCTATGTGCCGCCCTTCGTCCCTCATCAGGAGATCAATGCCAGCGCGACTGAGGTGTGCGAAGCGGTGGTGGTCCGCGACGGCCAGGAGGCGGTGGTGGTGAACCTGCCGATCGACTCGCCGGAACCTGCCGCCCGCGATGAATCGCCACATCCCTTCCACCCGGTGTGAGCGATTCTGCTTTATAGGCGTGCGAGTTTGTACGCGCTAGGAGACTTCAAAATGGAGCGCGAAACGGTTCTATACATATCCGACCAGCGAACCCGCAGCAAAGCAATATCGGGCGCACTTGATGCTGCTGGTTTCGATGTTGTTACTACTGACCGAATCACTCAGGCTGTCGCTCTGCTATATATCCTGCGCTCAGTCGATGCCGTCGTCTTGCAGGTGAGAGAACAGGCCACATTAGACGTGCGCAGCGTTCGTGCGATGTGTCCGGATGTTCCGATCGTGTTATTGGGGAGAGCCCAGAGCTATCGTCTGCCGTCAGGAGCGGATACCTACATCAGCGTGGCCCAGGCGGTTACCACTCTTGCCGCCGCAATTCAGCATATCGCGACCAGCAAGCCGGCGACTCGTTGTCCGCGCCGATGCGGAAAGAGGATCGGTCCGCCAAAACAACCGTACGAGATTGCGAAGAAGCATTAAGTTGGTTTTACCGAGTGCGACGCACCGATGCCCTGGCCCACCCTTGGGGCATGTTTCCCCGCGAGAGGGTTTTTGCTAGAGAGCAGCGCTTCGCGTGGCACAGTCTTTTTGACTTGTGCTCCGCAAAGGCAGCTCTCTGTTTTCTTAGGCGGCGACGGTATTACTCGTCGGGGGCGCCATGAATTCGGGGCCGATCGGACTTGGGATTGTCTGCCGCAGAATCTGGTCGATCGTCGCTAGCGTGTCCGCGTCGAGTTTCCAATCGAGGGCCCCCGCCACGGCGTCCAATTCCGCAGGGTGGCGCGCGCCCCACAGCGCCGCAGTGATTCCGGGCTGGTCCAGCACCCAGCGCACGGCAAGATCCATTACGCGTTTTCCGTATTTCTTTTGGGCCAGGTTATCCAGTTGCTGAACTGCATCCAGGTATTGCGTGAAGCGGGGCGGCTGGAATTTTGGATCCGATTGCCGGAGATCGTCGCCGGTGAACTTGGTGTCCGGCCGCATTGTGCCGGTCAAAAGTCCGCGGCAAAGAGGCCCGTAGGCAAAAGCGCTCAGGTTCTTTTCGCGCACATAAGGCAGCACGTCGCGTTCAATTTGACGCTCGAAGAGATTATAGGGAGGCTGGACGGTGTGCAATTCAGAGACGGACATGAACCGGTCCATCTGCTCTGGTGAATAGTTGCTCACCCCGATCGCACGGATCAGGCCCTCCTTAAAAAGCGCCTGCATGGTCCGAGCCGTTTCTTCGATGGGCACGGCCAAGTCCGGCCAATGGATTTGATAGATGTCGATGTAGTTTGTGCGAAGTCGACGGAGGGAATCCTGGACCTCGTTCCGGATGCGATCGGGCGAGGAGTTTCGCGAGACCGACCCGTTATGCCACTCGAGTCCAACTTTGGTCGCGATGAAAACCTTTTCCCGCTGCCCTCTCTGCTCAATTGCCTTTCCGACGATCTCTTCGGAAACTCCGAAGCCATAAACCGGCGCCGTGTCGATCAGATTGATGCCTTTGTCAAGGGCGGCATGAATCGTTCGAATCGATTCGCTTTCGTCGGTGCCTCCCCACATCCAACCACCAATCGCCCAAGTGCCTTGCGCAATTCGTGAAACCTTCATGTCTGTGCCGGAGATGACTGTGTATTCCATCTGCTTCATCCTTTCTTATGAAATGAAAGCCTATGTTCTCGAAAAAGCACGCGGCTTTCCAACAACCGTCGGGTCTCCCACACGTGCGTTTTCAGCGGCATATCTGGCGAGAAGGCTAAGGACGACAGTTTTTTCAGGCCGAGACATGCGTCCCGCCGCTGACACCGTGTCCGTCGGCCGACACCCGCCGGAGCCGTCTGCCGTCATTGCCGCCGGAGTCCGGCGTCTCTGGCCGCCTAAGAGACCGGCTTGCTGACTTGCGTAGTACAAACTTGTCACACAGTTGGCGTGGGTAACACGCGCGGAGGACGACTTGGCAACCCTCGTGCTCTGTACGATTCGGAGGTAGTTATGAGCGCTCTCGAACTTCTCCCACGTCCGAGGATTCTGCTAGTGGACGACGATGCTGAACAGTTAAAAATCTGTTCGGAAATCATCAGAATGTGCGGGTTTTCAGTTTTTGCAGCGAACGGGTCGGTCGAAGCTATTTCCATGATGGCCCAGAAGCTCGACGGCAGAATTGACCTCGCCGTTCTCGACTACAACATGCCAGTCATGAACGGATGCGCGCTTGCGGAGCGGCTGAGATCGATCTGCCCCAAGCTGAAAACGATCCTACATTCGGGTGCAACCGATATCCCGCCAAGCGAAATGACGAGTGTAGACGTTCTTATCCACAAAGGCGCCGGCGTAGGGCGGCTGCTTGCGGAGATTGCTGAACTTGCGCAGGTAAGTACGCCGACCTCGTCGGTTGTCGCGCTTGCAGTGGAATAATCTGCTCCATCGAATAACTGGCGACCATCGACGCCCAACAGCTCCTGCAGGAATAGCCTCTGATGTTAAGATTCTGCTCGCACGCAGCCGACCCCACGCCGTCGCCACCGGAGCGGAAGTATGCCGAATTCCAATCCCTTTCATGAGGCGCAAGTCGTGAGACGCAAGCCGCACGCAATCTGGAGCTTGGCAATTGCAGTTCTATCGGTGGCTGCAGCACTGATCGTTTCGCGCGCGCCGTCGTTCCATCTACAAAGCGCTCCCGTGTCGCTGTTTCTTTGCGCTGTGATGGTGAGCGCCTGGGTCGGAGGATTGTTGCCGGGGCTGCTTGCGACCCTCCTCTCTTGTCTCCTTTTCAGCTATTACTTTCTGGCCCCCACCTCTTCGTTTTCTGTGAACGCCGACGAGATACCACGTGGCCTCCTTTTTCTCCTCTCCGCACTATTTGTAGCGTTATTAACCGCGGCTCAAAGAAGGGCGACGGAGTCGCTGATGCATGCGCGTGATGACTTGAAGCGAACCGTTCAAGAACTCCAGAAGGCAAACGACGCATTGCAGGCCGAGAGCGACGAGCGTAAACATGCCGAGAAAAAGCTGCGGGAGAGCGAAGCATACTTGGCGGAAGCGCAGAAAATGAGCCATACGGGTACCTGGGCACGGATCGCCAGCACCGGCCAGGTGAGGTACTGGTCCGAAGAATGCTACCGCGTAATGGGTTTTGAGCCGCACGACGGGCCGGCGCAATTCGAAACATTTCTGGAGCGCGTCCATCCCGATGATCGAGCCACGGTCAGGGACATCGCCGAGAGAGCGCTCCGTGAAAAGATACCTTACGAGCACGATTATCGAATCGTTCATCCTGACGGCAACATTAGGGACATCCACACCATAGGTCACCCGGTCCTGAGCCCATCCGGCGATATCGTTGAGTTTGTGGGCACGGTGATGGACGTCTCCGACCGCAGGCAGGCGGAGCGAGAGCGCGAGAGATTGCGCCAGGCGCTGGAGAATCTCGCCCACGTCAACCGCGTGACCATGATGGGAGAGCTGACGGCTTCGCTGGCTCACGAGGTGAATCAACCTATTGCCGCTGCCATCACCGACGCCAAGACTTGTAGTCGCTGGCTTATGCGTGATCACCCTGATTTGGATGAAGCGCGTGAGGCTGCGTCGAGGACCGTCAAAGATGCGACCCGTGCGGGCGAAATCATCAACCGGGTGCGCCTCATATTTAAGAAGGGAACTTCACCGTGGGAGCCGGTGGACTTGAATGAAACCATCCGCGAGATGGTCACGCTTTTGAGCAACGAGGCTGCGCGACATTCAGTATCGATCCGGACAGAACTGGCGGAGGAGCTTCCACACGTGGTGGGAGATCGCGTGCAGTTGCAGCAGGTCATGATGAACTTGATGATCAACGGTATCGATGCGATGAAGGAGGTGGATGCGACGCGAACGTTGACCATTCAATCGCGGCGAGCCGAAGATGAGCAAGTCGTGGTGTCGGTAAGCGATACCGGTGTGGGGCTTCCAGTGATGGAAGCAGGGCAGATATTTGATCCATTTTTTACCACTAAGCTCGATGGAACCGGAATGGGACTTCGGATCAGCCGCTCCATTATCGAATCCCACGGTGGCCGTCTGTGGGCTGACAAGCCTTCGCCGCAGGGCGCAAGTTTTTACTTTACCCTGCCTATTATCAGCGGGGCACATGCATGACAGTCTCGGCCATGCCCACGGTATTCGTCATTGATGACGATTCCTCCGTGCGCGCGGCGATCCATGGCATGTTGAAATCGGTGGGCCTGCATTCTGAAACCTTCGCGACGCCGCAAGAGTTCTTGCAGAACAAGCGGCCGGATGGGCCGAGTTGCCTGATTCTCGATGTACGACTTCCCGGAATCAATGGCCTGGACTTTCAGCACGAGTTGGCCGACGCGGGTATCCGGATTCCCATCATCTTCATCACCGGGCATGGAGATATTCCCATGACAGTGAAGGCCATGAAGCTTGGAGCGGTAGAGTTTCTCACTAAGCCGTTCCGAGATCAGGACCTGCTGGATGCGATTTACCAGGCATTGGATCTGGACCGGTGTACGCGTGAGCAGGAGAGTGCAGTGGCAGAGTTGCGAAAACGTTACGAACTGCTCACGGCACGCGAGCGCGACGTGATGTCATTGGTGGTTTCAGGCTTGCTGAACAAGCAAATAGCATACGAACTCGGAAACAGCGAGGTCACCGTGAAAATACAGCGCGGAAACGTCATGCGGAAGATGCAGGCTGAATCCCTGGCGGAATTGGTCAAAATGGCAGCCAAACTTGAACTGCCTCCGGCCAACAAGTGATTCAATGGCCCCTCGTTTGCAAGAACCAAATAGGTTGGCACAGTTTCTGCTTTTTGTAGGACACTCCGGATGAGAGTTGCGCTTCCCGGAGGTATTAGGGCCCTCATACCAAAGCATGATTGTGCAAGAGTAGGTGGAAAGGTAGGTTGCGAGTATGGCTATTCAGAGCGAGGTGAAACCGGTGCAGGATCGCGACGGCAACACCCGAATCATCGCAATTGTCGACGATGACGAATCGGTTCGGTTCGCGCTGAAGGGCATGATGAAGTCGGTGGGTTTACCGGCACAAGCTTTTGCGTCAGCGGAAGACTTTCTGAAGTCCGGCCTGCAACGCCAAACTGCATGCCTGATTGCGGATATCCGCATGCCGGGAATGTCAGGTCTGGACTTGCAGAACAGGCTGAACGCCGAGCACTGCAGGATACCGACTATTTTCATTACTGCGCACGGCGACGCGGAAATGCGTTTGCAAGCATTGCGCGGCGGCGCCGTAGAGTTTCTGGCGAAACCGTTTGACGATGAGGTTTTGCTGGAAAATGTTCGAGCGGCACTCGGAAGTTGAGGGGGCGAGCCTTTCGGGCAGTCGTTCAGGAGATCCCCTGTGGCGGTTTCTGAAGCAATCAGTTCGGGATGCGGCCAACGCAGATTCGAGCAGATCATAGGCAATAGCCCGGCGCTCGACGCGGTGCTCGCGCAGGTTGCGCGCGTTGCTTCTACCGATTCGACAGTGTTGGTCCAAGGCGAGACGGGTACTGGCAAGGAACTCGTCGCACGGGCCATTCATAACATCAGTTCGCGGTGCGGACTCCCCTTCATCAAACTTAATTGCGCAGCTATTCCGTTCGATTTGCTGGAAAGCGAACTTTTTGGCCACGAGAAAGGCGCCTTCACGGGAGCCATTGCACAAAAAATAGGCCGTTTCGAAATGGCCAACCGTGGCACCCTTTTCCTCGATGAGATCGGGGATATTCCACTGGCGTTGCAGCCTAAACTGCTCAGGGTATTACAGGAACAGGAGTTCGAGCGCCTGGGAAGCGGGCGCACGCACAAAGTGGATGTTCGATTGGTTGCTGCCACACACAGGGACCTCGGTGAGATGGTCAAGCGGAGTGAGTTTCGCAGCGATCTCTACTATCGACTGAATGTCTTTCCGGTCCTGCTGCCGCCGCTGCGCGAGCGGCGCGGAGACATAGCCGCGCTGGTAACACATTTCGTCGAGGTATGCTGCCGTCGCATGGGAAAGACCATCGAGCACGTGCCTCCGGAAACACTCGCAGCCTTCATGTCGTACTCCTGGCCCGGCAATATCCGTGAGCTTCAGAACCTGGTTGAGCGCGCGGTGATCCTGTCGAACGACGGTGTTCTTCCCAACCCACTGCCAACGGAAGTTTCGGTCGCTAGCTTTCCCGCTCCCACTACTCTGCAGGGCTCTGAGCATGCTCTTATTCTGCATACGTTGGAATCAGTAGGCTGGGTGATCGGTGGTCCGAAAGGCGCTGCCGCCCAACTGGGAGTGAAGCGGACGACATTGCTCTGGAAGATGAAGAAGCTTGGGATTTCGCGTCCGGCGCCGCACAACAATGTTGAGCCTCGCGAACAGTTGCGAGAAATCTATTCCCGACCGGCTCAGTAACGATCACCGCAACGGAACGCTTAATAACTCAGGCCACTGTCGCAACAACAGAAACCGAAAGGCAACCCAATGAACACCCAGATGCGGAAGACCGGACTCGATGTCGTCGGCGACATGCCCTGGAGTACGCACTTCTGTCTTTTCTACGAGACAGGAGCGGATCTTCTCGAAACATTGGTGTCCTACTGCAAAGCTGGATTGGAGAACCAGGAGTTCTGCATGTGGGTGGTTGCCGAACCCTTTACGGGACAAGACGCGACACATGCATTACAACAAGCTGTTCCTGACTTCGATCAATACCTCGCTAACCACAGCATAGAAATTGTCGCGGCGCACGACTGGTATTTGCAGGACGGCACGTTTGATCTGAATCGAGTCATTGCCGGTTGGGGCGAGAAACTTGTGCGCGCGTCGGCCAGAGGTTACGCCGGCGTAAGGGTGACCGGAGACACCTCCTGGCTCAAAACTAAGGATTGGAAGGACTTCTGTAAGTACGAAGAGTCGCTCAACCAAGCGGTCGCCAATCAGCGTCTGGCGGCGTTATGCACGTACCCCCTGGCCACCTGCGGAGCTGCTGAAATCCTGGATGTGGTGCGAACACATCAGTTTGCGGTAACAAGGCGACGCGGGAGCTGGGATGTTATTGAAACCGCCGGACACAAACAGGCGAAGGCCGAAATCAAGCGCCTGAACGACGAACTGGAACAACGGGTCGTGGAGCGCACCAGCCAATTGACGGCGGTCAACACAGAATTGACCAAGGAAATACTCGAACGCCAACGTGCCGAGGCTGCCCTTTTGCAGAGCGAGGCCTATTTAGCGGAAGCACAGAGAGTCAGCCACACCGGCAGTTTTGGCTGGGATGTATCTGGCGGAGAGATTATCTGGTCGGAGGAGACCTTTCGGATTCTTGAGTATGATCGGACCATTCAACCCACGGTGGAACTGATCTTCGAACGCACCCACCCGGACGACCGGGCGCTGGTCCGGCGCATCGTCGATGAGGCGATTCAGAAGAGAACTGCCCTTGATTTCGAACATCGATTGCTGATGCCTGACGGTTCAATCAAATGCGTGAGGGTAGTGGGACATCCTGGAATGGCAGAGAGGGGGAACATCAAATTTGTCGGAGCCATTACGGATGTAACCGACCGTAAGCGGGCCGAGGCCCTGCGCGATGGAGAGAGTCGAATTCTGGAAATGATAGCGCGCGACGCTCCTCTGGAGAAAATACTGGAAAGCCTGGTCCTGGTTGTGGAAGAGCAATTTGCCGGTTTGCTTTGCTCGGTCTTGCTTCTCGACCGGGACGGGCAGCGCGCCCGACACGGCGCTGCTCCGAACCTTCCCAAGTCCTATTCCGAGGCGATTAACGGCCTTCCCATCGGCCCAAAAGCGGGATCATGCGGGACCGCCATGTATCGCAGAGAACCTGTTGTGGTTACTGACATCTTGCTGGATCCTCTGTGGGAGCCTTACAGAGCGATGGCCGAACCCTATGGCTTTCGCGCCTGCTGGTCCACCCCCATCCTTGCGCATTCGGGCAAGCCGTTGGGCTCGTTTGCCATGTATTACCGAGAACCCCGTAGTCCAACTCCGCCGGAGGTCCGCGCTCTGGACCTGGCCACTCACCTCGCCGGCATTGCCATCGAACGCAAGTTAGCTCGTGAGGAGCGCGAACGATTGCGGCAGGCCCAGGAAGATCTTGCTCATATCAATCGGGTGACGACGATGGGCGAACTTACTGCTTCTTTGGCGCACGAGATCAAGCAGCCAATTACCGCAGCAGTCACCAACGCCAGGACTTGCTTGCGCTGGCTCGGGCGCGACGAACCGGATCTTTCCGAAGCACGCGACGCCGCATCGAGAATCGTGTCAGACGTAACACGGGCGGCGGAGATCATTAGCAGAATCAGCTTGCTTTTCAAGAAGGGCGCTGTGCAGCACGAGTCGGTGGATGTAAATGCTCTCATTCGAGAGATGATTGTTCTATTGCGGAATGAGGCTGGCCGGTATTCGATTTCAATCCGCTCCGAACTGGCCGAGAATATCCACCCGGTCATGGCAGACCGTATCCAATTGCAGCAAGTATTCATGAACTTGATGCTTAATGGCATCGACGCCATGAAGGACGTATCCACTACACGCGAACTCACGATAAAGTCGCAACAAGTTAAACATGGCCAATTGCTGATTTCGGTTAGCGATACCGGGATCGGATTGCCCCCGCAACAGGCGGAACAGGTTTTCAGTGCATTCTTTACCACCAAGGCGCACGGCACGGGTATGGGGCTGCCCATCAGTCGATCCATTATAGAAACCCATGGAGGGCGCTTATGGGCCACCTCTGACTCCGAGCGGGGCGCGAGTTTCCATTTCACTCTTCCCTATGAGGTCGAACGCATGAAGGCTACACCGACTCTTGGATTATGAGCCCAAGAGGTCGCTGCTAAGTCCTTTTGATTCTGTGGAACTTACACCTGTAGAGTGCCACAAAACGACCTAAAAAAACCTCGTTTTGTGAGCAGTTTGTGCGCAACTTTTCTAGTCAAAGGCACAAGGAGTTCGCCAAAAGAGCCACGGTTGCTCCGTGGCTTTTTCTTCGTCCATCTTGCTATCGACCATCTGCGTACCCCTCTAGCGACACGGGTAATCGCTGTGGACGCCACGGATTCCGCCTGCCAATGAACGTGACAAAGATGAAGAGCCGAGGCCGTCCAGGTCGGAATGGGTAATAGCGTTTGTGGCGGCGCCACATTCAAGTGGAATTTGCCTGCTGCTGAAACAATCATCCCCTCCTGTATCCCGGGTCCCCTAGCGTTACCGAATACGCGGTCAGCATGCTGTTCGGCGATGATCTCCTGCGGAATCAAATCCAAGGCACAGTGCGGCAGCGCAGCTGGATAGAGACCTGAAAGCAAACCGTCTCGGGTTCGTTGGTGAGGTCGAGCCTTTTAAATGGCTCCAGCCGCTCTGGTTTTTCTTCAGGCAAGTATCAGCGTGTTCAAAGGGCCGGAAAGTCGGCCGCGGCCTTCTGGGCGCATCAGCGGCTACGCTGAATGCAATGGAGGATTTATTGGACCGCTACTCACATGCGAGACCCGTTGTTGCCTTCCGTTAACCACGGCGAGCACACCTGGTTACGCCCATCCTTGTCGCCAAGGGGACCATGCTGTGACAGACGGTCAGCAAGACGCTAGGCGAAAGACCCTGACCAGAGTGGCGTTATCGCACCGGCCCAACCCAAATCCACTAATTGACTCAGGAGTCTCTTAGCGTTACTCGCCGTGCGTGATAATCCCGTTTATCACGCGGTCGGGGCCAAGCGGGCAGGCAGCGGCTGATCGAGCGAAGCGGTGATTCGATGCAGCAACCCTGTATGCAACACCGCCCGAGTTTTCGTTTATCTACGCGGCTACTGCCGAATCAGCAGTTGCAGTTTAGGAATTCCGCTCGTGGCGCTATCCTGGGGTCGGCTGATCAAGTAGTGCGGGGTTGCTGCGAGCGAGTCGCATCAGAATCAAGTTCTTGATGATCCGTTTAACAGAGCTGAGACTCAGATGTATTTGTCTCCCGCGCCGCGGTTCCGTTTTGTCCGCACGAGATCGAACATACTCTGCGCTCGCCCCAGTGGCGATCAGCTTGAGGACTCCTCGCTATTTCCACGCCATTCCTTATCTGCTGCATAGGGAATTGCCATACAGAGTCTCCGATCTACCCCGAAATAACACCGGTGTCTGAAACCTTTACGAGTGTCGACCCCTCCCATACTGCGGGAGAAAAAACCGATGTCCACGTTCCGCAGTATCACCCCGAGTGAGGCCACTGGCCCCGAACAAGCAGCTTTCTATTGGTCCTCAGCGCAAGCTAGATCTGGTACGAACCTGGCGCAGAAGTTGGCTGCTTCGCCTGTCGCGCTTAAGGCATACCTCGGCCTTGGCGCTCCCCTGAGCGAAGGCAAGCTGAATAGTAAGCAGCGCGAGCATGGCGGTTGTGATCGCGTATACCGACCAGTGCGACCACTGCCTGTCCGCGCACAACATTCTGGGCTCAAGTGCCAATCTTGTCGGACAACTGGCTCACCACATGCGTCTTTGACTCGGCGAAAGGTGAATTATGAACAAAGTTCCTTCTAACGCAACGATCGTTCTGGTGCATGCCGCGTGGGCGGACGCGTCCTCGTGGTCTGCAGTGATCGGCCCACTACTAAAGGCGGGCATTAAGGTCATCGCTGCCCAGATTCCAATGACTTCGCTGTCTGACGATGTGGCTGCCTTGAAAGTGGCTCTGGAAAGGGCGGGCGAGGGACCAATCCTCCTAGTCTCTCACTCTTACTCCGGCGGCGTGATAACCGCCCTCGAAAGTGACGACCGGGTCCGAGGCCTGGCCTATATCGCAGCCATGCCCCCGGCCGAGGGAGAAACAGTGGGGGAGGTGTTCTTTCGAGAGCCTCCACACGAAAAAGCTCCCCATCTTGAACCCGACGGTCATGGTCTCTTATGGATGTCGGAGGAAGGAATGAAGAAAGCGGTCGGCCACCGGGCCACGGCGGAGCAAAACGAAATTAGGATAGCAGCACAACGCCCGATAGCCATGAAGTGTCTTGGCGAAGCGATACAGACTCCAGCATGGAGGACGAAGCCTTCGTGGTATCTGCTGGCTGAAGATGATCGTATGTTCAGCCCAAGAACACAACGTTTTGTAGCCGACCGCATGGGCGCACAGGTCCGTTCGTACGATGTAGATCATGCTCCTCAGATCTCGTCGCCTGCGACCGTTGTAGAGTTCGTGCTGGAAGCGGCCAGTGCGCTGCTCTCGCGTACAAACAATCAGATTGACAATAAGGGGAACCACATGACTACGTACCAGCATGCCACCATCGAGGGTCACAAGATC
>Ga0335073_10001041_pt1 | contig 36669 bp, 27 predicted proteins | sample Lox_Sample_22_FD_207093 | JGI IMG/M metagenome (GOLD analysis project Ga0335073, IMG submission 207093) | Soil microbial communities from Loxahatchee National Wildlife Refuge, Florida, United States - Lox_Sample_2.2 | ecosystem: Environmental > Terrestrial > Soil > Wetlands | place: USA... | reverse complement strand
ACGCGGCGTTGCTGCGTCAGGCTTTCGCCCATTGCGCAAGATTCCCCACTGCTGCCTCCCGTAGGAGTCTGGACCGTGTCTCAGTTCCAGTGTGGCCGATCATCCTCTCAGACCGGCTACCGATCATTGCCTTGGTGAGCCGTTACCTCACCAACTAGCTAATCGGCCGCGGATCCCTCTTGTAGCGAATTGCTCCTTTGATCCCAACAGGATGTCCCATCGGGATGTTATGCGGTATTAGCTCGCCTTTCGGCGAGTTATTCCCCACTTCAAGGAAGGTTATCCACGTGTTACGCACCCGTTCGCCACGAATGTATTGCTACACTCGTTCGACTTGCATGTGTTAAGCACGCCGCCAGCGTTCGCTCTGAGCCAGGATCAAACTCTCGTTTGAAACTGGTTGTTCATCCCCCGATTCTCATCGGGAGCGAACGAACTTGTATCGCTTGATTTCCTCAAATTTTCGCTGCACACCGAAATGCACAGCGAGAAACCAAACGGGTTCTGGCTTGTTTCACTCGATTGTCAAAGAGCAGGTCATCCCAGGCCAGCTGGAAGGACTACAGACGAACCCCAATCCTACAGAAACATTCCGTTCATGTCAATCCTATTTCTCCACTCAAAATCCGTCCTCTCTGTGAATATCTCCGCTCGCTGTGCATTTCTAAATTTCTCTTACTCCCGAACTCTTTCTCAACCACAAGCCTTGTGTTCCGGTGGCACTTATTCGCGGGCGAAGGCTCGCGCTTCCACTTAAAATTCTTCCCTCTCGCACCATCTTCCCCTCGCGCCTGCATGGGTGTACATTTCGATTTAGCGAAGGGCCGCGGCAGGAGTTTCTCATGATCTTCGTCTTCGGCTCGAATGAGGCCGGCATTCACGGCGGAGGCGCCGCTTATTTCGCCAAGTGTCGCCACGGCGCCATCAAAGGCCGCGGCGTCGGCCGCCAGGGAAACTCCTACGCCATTCCCACCATGAACGCGGAAATCGAGCCACTTGCGCTCGAAAAAATCGCCGCCTATGTCCGCGACTTTCTCGACTATGCCCGCGCGCATCCCGCCGAAGAATTTCAGGTCACCGCCGTTGGCTGCGGCATCGCCGGCTTCACCAACGAGCAAATAGCTCCGCTCTTTGCCGACGCTCCCTCCAACTGCCTCTTCGATGACGCCTGGAAACCTTTCCTTGGCGCCGCCAAAAAATACTGGGGCGCTTTTTAGCCCGGCGTTTGCCTCGGAATTTGCCGTTCCGGATTCTGACCGCTGGACAGTTCCGCGATTTCAATATTTATCTTTTCGCTATTCGGCGCGCGATTCCGCCTGGCGCTTCGCACGGGTCCCCCTATCCTTATCAGGCGGCCCGGCCCTCCCGCTCCTTTCCTCCTCGCCGCCCGTTCTGGAGCCGCCGGCCTCAAATCCTGAGCGAATCTTGGCGCCGCATCACCAATGAAGGCAGACCTAAAGCGGTTCTTCAACTCGATCTGGTCGCGCCCCGACCCAGCCCTCGCCGCCTCGGGGGCCGCCGGAGAACTTCTCGTCTCCAAATTTCGTCTCATCACCTCCTGCATTCTTCTTCTCATTCCGCTGGCCTATTACCTCTCTGTTCCGGTCAACTGGGAGGAGGCCAATATCGCTCTGGCTCTCATTCTCGGCATTTTTCTTTTCTCCTTGGCCTTCTACTTCATCGCTCGGCGCTTCAGTCCTCCTTGGTTTACTTTCCTGAGCAGCGGCCTCGACGCCACCGTCATCAGCGTCTCCCTCTCGGTTTTTCTCTTCCTCCACCAGCCTCTTGTCGCCGTCAACAGCAAGGTGGCATTCGAGGGGTACTTCATCGCCCTCGGGTGTTCCAGCCTCCGCTACGACAAGCGCGTTTGCCTCAGCACCGGTCTCGTCGCCATGGGCCAGTACTCCGCCATTGTTCTCTACGCCGCGACCCGCTGGAATTTGTTCGATCCTTCCTTCGCGGGCAATTCCTATGGCGTCTTCACCTGGGCGACCGAGGCTTCTCGCCTCATCCTGATGGCCATTGCTTGCCTTCTCAGCGTCGCCATCGTCTCGCGCAGCCACAATCTCCTCCGCCTGGCGAATACCGACATTCTCACCGGCCTGTATAATCGCGGCTATGTCGACGGCCGTCTCCGCGCCGAACTCAGCAGCGCGCGCCGCTACCACAGGAATCTTTCTATCGCCATTGTCGACGTCGACCATTTCAAGGCCCTCAACGACACCCACGGCCACGCAGCCGGCGACCGCGTCCTCTGCTCCCTCAGCTCCGCCTTGGGAAGCTCCTTCCGTCAGTCCGACACCGTCGGCCGCTTCGGTGGCGAAGAATTCATCGTCATCATGCCCGAAACCGGCAGGCGAGCCGCCCACACCAAACTCGAGTCCCTGCGCGCCCGCATTGCCGCCACTCCCGTGGAACTCTGTTCGTCCAAGCAGCCCGTCGGGGTAACCATCAGCGCGGGCATTGCGAGCTATCCTGAAGACGGAGACACCGAGGACGTCATTTTCAGCCTCGCCGACCAGCGCCTCTTTCGCGCTAAGCGCGAAGGCCGCAACCGAGTCGTCGCTCCGCCCGAGTCCGTCCTCCCCGAACCCTCCGCCTTCCTGATTCCTTGAGTCCCGCGTTCGCCGCTTCTCTAAGTTCAAATCGTCCTTCCGCGCGCGCTCCACGGTGGAAGCGCGGGCCTTAGAGGCCCGCGAAAAAGCGGCCTGAGAAATCAGGGCTTTAGCCCTGGCGCATGGTCACTCCTGCGAACGCCGTCCTCAACCGCTTCACCCCTCCCCCTTCAAAAGTCCACAACTACGGTGATTTGAATTCACCCGCGCAAAGTGCTAGCGTCAATCGAGTGATTTATGACGCGCGACGGCCTTCCGGCAATCCGGCAGGCCTGCCTTTCGCGACAGGCCTCCGCGCTCCCGCTCGTTGATACCGAAGCTCGTGCCCGGCCATCCCCGGCATTCTCAATGCAGAGAGAAATCCTCCACGCGCAAGGCGAACCTCCTTGTTTATTGACGCACCGAATGGAATTGTCATCCCGAGCGAAGGCCTGCGCCGACTTTTCCTCGCGTCCTGCAAAGCAGGACGGGCGCAAGCCGGAGTCGAGGGATCTTTCTTTCGGTTTCGGCGCAGCTCTTTCTCGGCTTTCTCCCGCTTTTTCCCTTGCAGACCCTCCTTGCTTTGGCGGTTTCTCCAAACAGAAAACTGAATTCATAAGGCCACAAATCACTATTTACCAGTCACAAGTCACAGGGGTTCGGTTCGCAACACACCAAGAAACCGAAATCGGCGTAACTTGCAGAAAACAAAAGATTGCGATCGGTGATTATGCATTTCACACAGAAAGGTGGTAGATTGGTGGTGCCGTGACAGGGCATTCCTATGATACAGACGTTGTTGCGGGTGGAAACTGACGAATGTCGACGATCTGTACGAGCTGCACAGGTTCAAGCAGGATGCGGTAAGTAACTGCCAGGCGAAGCGGTCCGTTGAGCTTTTGCTTTGTGACGAAGATGTACACCGGCTCGCCCTCAAATTCTTTCAGTGTTCCTAGGCCCTTCGCATCTCGCAGCAACAGCCAGTGAATTTCCTCTGACTCTAGCTGGTAACGGATGTCTGAGTCGATGAGTACTTCTAACTGAGTTTCGGCTTGCGGTGTGTAGACAACTCCCGCATAGCCCATAGTCGTCGCCTAACTGACAGCCATTTGAGACGCGACAGAAGCCAGATAATCAGGATCTTGAACCAGCCTATCGATTTCTTCCTTAGAGGGCTTCTTATAGTCTCGATAATGGGCTAAGAACTCCGGGATTTCTTCGTTTCGCTCGGTAAGCTTCCATGTCAGTTCCTCGTGGGTTAGCCTTACCAGTTCCGCCGCGCTCTTGTGGCCATATTCACGAAGTACTCCTCTGATGATATCCCATTCTTCTTTGGCGAAATCGTCTTCTGAGCAATTGGCTATGGCAGTTAGCTTCACGAATGGCTTCCCTGACCGAAGTGTGATCTGCTCTTTCCTGAGCTTCCCATTTGCCAGTAAGTTCTCGTACGCAGGAATGAAGTGTTTGGGTACGGGACCCCATTGAAAATTGCGGTAGCGATCTTCTGTTATCGATTTCCCCAGCTTTTCTATTGCCGCGAAATCGCATAAGTACATCAATTTTTCTAGTTTGGTTATCCCGATGTCCGGGGCATTCTCAGCGATGCAGAGAATCAGATGTTGCAGTCTTTCCAGGCTCGCGGCAGGTTGGGCAGATACTATGATCGGCATTTGTCCCTCCCTATATTTTCTCGAGCCGTAAGCGTATCACAATAAGCCCTTGGTTTTCCATCAGTTCCATCATGGCGCTGGCCTCTATGTGAGTACAGTTTGTTGGTCAAAGACAGTTTTCCATACCGCAGCAACCAAGTCTAAACACGCGTCATCGGACGCAACGACATGTAAGCGCTTGCAAGAAAGTAGAGAAAATAGGTTGCAATGTTTGCGTTCGTGCCCTAGAATGTGGATGTCGATGTCGGGAAGAAGGAGAAACGCACATGGCCTATCAAATCTTTGAAAAGGTCCGCATTCGCAACACTACACCAGCTCTTTCGATCACGCCCATCGGTCGGATCATGCTGAACTCTGCCAGCGCTCGAATTTTCCACACCAATGCCGTTGAATATGTGCTGTTATTGCTGGACCAAGACCAAGGAAAGGTAGCCTTGCGCCCAATCACCAAGAAAGACCAACGGGCGTACAAGGTGACATACGGAAAGAACAATAATGGCTGCAGCTTTTCCGGTAAGAGCTTTCTTGATTTTGCAAAGATCGACTACTCCAAAACGCGCTCGTTTCCAGCAGTGTGGAATGAGAATGAATCGCTTTTGGAAGTCACCCTCCCCGCTGAGTCTTTCAAGGACGAAACGCGCAAGGGTCCCGTTTCATTAGAACAGGGACGTAGGCAGGGGAAGGTGTCCGCGAGATCGGCTTAGCGGGAAAGAAAAAGGGGCAATTCAGGCCGTAACCCGAATTACCCCCGAACCAGAACCTGTCCTCCGAGTGTCGAAGTCGAAAGGAGAGACGCAGATGCGTCTGCGGTTCATTGTGTTTATAGCACGTCCGCCACCATTTTTCAATAAGGTCCCTTCGGGGGCAACCTGAAATTGGCAACGGGGTCGTGGCCGAGCGGTCTAAGGCGCCGGATTTATAATCCGTGTGGACGTGTCAGCGTCCCGAAGGTCCGAATCCTTCCGGCCCCGTCAGTATGCTATCATCACATTATGAAGGTCCAAAAACAGAAATTCGATGCGTTGCTCTCAAAGGTCCTAAAGGCAAAGCCTGTACCGCGCACTTCGGTAAAGGCTTCCAGCAAACGCAATCCTAAGACTCCGATACTTCAGAAGCTGTGAGCCTTTCGTAGCTCAGTGTTTTGCCGTTTAACAGGTTCTTCGTCGTCTCCGCGAATAGCTGCTCCTGCTGCGCTCTCCGATTGAACCGGAACGAAAACTCGTCGCAGTAACGCGCCAGATGCTTCTTTGAGACATGATGGAACGAGCCATACAGCCCCTTTTTGAAGAGGCTGAATGCGTTCTCGATCGTGTTGGTGTGCGTGTCACCAATTCCATAGGTACGGTTGTGGTCAATCGTTTCATGCTTGCCGGGGAATTTCTTCTTGAGCGCAAAAACGTATATCGGGTGTCCGTCGGTGTAGATCGTCGCAACGCTCTCGCTGATGTGCTTCTCTAGAAGTGGACGCATTATCTTGGCCCTCGTATCCGCCATCGGAACGAGCTTCAATCTGCCACCCCCGCGCTCCACCATTCCTAGGACAACTTGCTTGGCCTTGCGCGGCTGGCGGGTGTGACGCCGGGGCACACGAGAACCAACGTAGGTTTCATCGGCCTCAACTGCGGGCGCGTCGAGCACAAGATTGTCCTGATTCATCGCTGCCCGGATTCTATGGCAAAGGTGCCAAGCTGTCCGATAGCTGCCTAGTCCCAAATGGCGCTGCATCTGGCACGCAGATATGCTCTTCTTGGCCTCGCAGATGATCGCAATCGCCATAAACCACGTCTGTAGGGGCAGGTGCGAATCGTGGAAGATTGTGCCAGCGGTCGACGTGAACTGGTGCTTACACTCTTTCTCAAGGCACTGGTAAATCCGCGTCCGCTTGTTCTTGCTCTTCGCTTCCCGCGTGATTCGGGACACTTTCAGGGAGCCACACGCGATGCAGCACACGCCAGCGGGCCAGCGCAGCGCTTCCAGATAATCCAAGCACTTGTCCTCGGTGCTAAACTCTTTGTGGATGTCTATCAGTTTCATCGCCGTCTCCTGATAGACAAATCCTAGCAAAAAGGCTGTTCTGTGTCAAGTGCATAATCACCTTGCGATCAGTCCGGTTCGCAACATATTCCAGGATATGCCCGCAAATCTGCGGAGCCTTTATTTCTTCCCCGATCCCCAACTTTTTTGCGCACTTTTTTCATTCCAGGCATCCACTAGAACGGGAAGGATGGTTACAGTTTCCCCGAGGTTCTCGCTATTGCCTCAGGGTCATTTCTGGACTATCCTTCGCGCTTGCGGGCCCCTGCGGGGGCTTGGGGCAGTTCACACCCAGCCGTTTCGACAATCCGAACCCAACCGCCCTGCGTATCTATGTATGGGCAGTAATGACTCTCAATTTAAATGGAGGAAATGCAAACCATGACTAAGTCAGCCAAGGCTCTGTTGGCAGGCGCCGCTCTGGCCGGATTGATGGCCGGCGTGAGCGCTCCTGTGCAGGCGTCCACGCTTCTTCACGCGTCGAAGGCTTCCTTCAACGCGGCAACACAACCGCAGGATTCCGGCAGCTCCAAGGTGAAAGAAAAGCACGCCTGTAAGGGCCAAAACTCCTGCAAAGGCAAGGGCGGCTGCAAGTCCAGCGACAACGGTTGCAAGGGCAAGAACTCTTGCAAGGGCAAGGGCGGTTGCGCCACCGACGGCTCCAAGATGCCGGGGCACTGAGCCTCTTTCTACGTTTGCAGATCGGGATTGAAAGAGGGCCGTCGTGGAATCTGGCGGCCCTCTTTCTTTCTGAATCTGGGAGAACAGAAATGCCCGCGAATCGCTTCAATAATTTCACCAGTTACGGAGTTGGCATCGGCCTCCGCGCTCCTCACTACCACCATATTCTCTCCCGCAAGCCCGTCGTCGATTGGTTCGAAATTATCTCTGAGAATTACATGATCGACGGCGGCCGCCCGCTGCGCATTCTCGACCAGATTCTCGATCAATATCGCGTCGTGCAGCACGGCGTCTCCATGTACTTCGGCTCGGCTGAGAATCTGAATCGCGATCATCTGCGCCGGCTGAAAACGCTCGTCAAGCGCACAAAGACTCCCTGGCTTTCCGACCATCTCTGTTGGGGAAGCGTCGACGGCCGCTACACCCACGACCTGCTTCCCATGCCCTACACCTTCGAAGCCGCCCAACGTACCGCGCAAAAAATCCGCGAGGTGCGCGATTTCGTGGAAGTGCCGGTGGTAGTCGAAAACGTCAGCAGCTACGCCGAATATCACGTTTCGGAAATGACGGAGTGGGAATTTCTGAATGAAGTGGTGGAGCGCGCCGACTGCGGCATTCTGCTCGACGTCAACAATATCTACGTCTCGTCGCAGAATCACACGTTCGATCCGATGGATTACGTCAATAACGTTCCCGCCGATCGCGTTGCGCAGATTCACATCGCCGGACATTCGAAATATCGGAAGTATATCCTCGACACGCACGATCATCCGGTGATCGATCCCGTCTGGCGGCTTTACGCACGCGCCATTGAACGCGTGGGACATACGGCCACGCTGCTTGAATGGGACGACAGCATTCCTTCCTTCGAAGAAGTCCACAACGAAGCGCTCAAGGCCAATCGATTTCTGTCAGGCGCGGCGCTGAAGAAGGCCGGATGAACCTGCTCGCGTTGCAGCGCCGAATGGCTCGCGCCGTGATGACCCCGCTCACGCCCGGCGAAAACATGCGCCGCAAAACCGCCGACGGCCGCTCGATGCACCGTGTCGCCGCTTCCTTCATCAAGCCGAACGACCGTCTCACATCCTTTGAGCGTCTGGAAATTTATAACCGACAGTACTGGTGGCGCGTGCTTTCCGCTTTCGGCGAGGATTTTCCGGGCGTTCGCGCGGTGCTGGGCGATCGCCGGTTCGAGGCGCTCGCGAAGGCCTATATCAGTGATTGCCCTTCGCGCTCGTTCACGCTGCGAAATCTCGGTTCCCGATTGCCGGAATGGCTGCGCAGGCACAGCGGCTTTGCAGGCTCGCGCCACGCGCTGACTCTGGATATGGCGCGGCTGGAATGGGCCGATATCGAAGCATTCGACGGGGCCGCTGAACCTGCGCTCAGCGCACAGGACCTGGCGGAAGCGAATGCGGCGCGCGTTCGCCTGCGCTTGCAGCCGTATATCAGCCTGCTTGCGCTGCGCTATCCCGTGGACGATCTTCTGCTCAACGTGCGCAAGGAAGAAGACACGGCGTTTGCGAGCAATGCGTTCGTCCAGCGGAAGAAACGCAAGCACGTCTCCGCCGTTGCGCGGCTGCGCCCCGCGCCGATTTTTCTCGCTGTTCACCGTCACGACGAATCGGTATATTTCCGGCGGCTCGATCGCGAGGAATTTGAAATTCTGCAAGGTCTGCACCATGGGGAAACGCTTGGCAGGGCCGTCGAAGCAGCCATGCGCCGCAGCTCAATGCCCCTTGCCGATCGCCCGGAGATGGTGCAACACTGGTTTCGCGCCTGGGCTTCGCTCGGATGGTTTTGCCGCTCTGCTGCGCGTCGCCAGGCGAAGAAATCGTCCGCTGCCTGATCTCCGCGCGAACTTTCACTCAAAAAAATCTTCGCGCTTCGGCTCCCGTTGCGCCGCCCAGATCTTTGTGCGGCTTGCTGAAATTTCCCGTTGAGTTTTCTTTTGCTTGTTATGTTTGATGCTAGGATAACTTCGATTCCTCTCGCGGAATCGCGCGCGAACGGAATCGCCTCATGATTCGCTCTGCACTTTTGCGAGGCGCTGCGATCATCGTGATCGTTATCGCAGGCGCTTATATTGTCGACGGAGCGATATTCGAGCATCGCGTGGCAATGGGTGGCTCGTCCGCGTTCGGCTCGGTCCGCGTCTATCTGGCGACACCCGAGAAAGGCAACCGGCTAGAGATCTTCACCGGCCAGCCACACATCGTTCCCTGTGCTCACGCCCTGTTCCCCCGCGGTGGGGCTTCTCCCTGTTGGTATCTGAAGCGCCACACCACCCAGGTCGAATGACGAGAGGGCGAGCGCCTGCTCGCTTGTCCGAGATAAGTGACGGGTAGTCATGGTGGGGTGCTCTACTGATGGCATACGCTTTTTGGTATATGAGAAATTGAAACAAGCATCTCCCCTGATTCGTACAAATCCAATAAGTGTCTGAAAATAATTCAGTTATTTTTCTAATGGATTGGAGATAGGAGTGCCCTAACCGTGGTAGGGGGTTGTGTTTTCTATGGCGGATGGCTCTGTGTCCCCGTCCCCAAATGACCGACATCTGGAGTTACCTTGCGAGGAGGCCGTATGAACTGGAAGTTTTTCGCCGCTTTGCCTTGCCTGCTTCTGGCTGTGATTGCTCTTGCTTGCCAGCCGGCTTGGGCACAAGCGAACGTGCAAGCCGGAAGCATTCAGGGCGTTGTCAGTGACCCCAATGGCGGGGTGATTCCTGGCGCCGCAGTTACAATTACGAGAAAGGACACTGGGCAAGTCTCGTCTTTGAAGACGACTTCCGCGGGAACGTATTCGTCTGGTTCTCTTACCCCTGGGGTTTACAGTGTGCGTGTCCAGGCGGCGAACTTCCAAACATACGAAACTACAGTGACGGTGGTTGTAGGCCAAATCACGGCAGCAAACGTGAAGATGTCACTCGGGTCATCTTCGTCCGTGATTGAGGTGACGGGATCTGCCGTGCAAGTGAACACGGAACAGGCGCAGATTGCCGGAACCGTGACCACGCAGCAGATCGAAAACCTGCCTATTAACGGCCGGAACTTTCTGGATATCGCGCAACTGGAACCGGGCGTGCAGATTCAGGACGGCGGCAACTTCGACCCGACCAAAATTGGATTCTCATCGATCTCGTTCGGAGGCCGATTTGGCCGCAGCGCGCGCATCCAGGTGGACGGCGTCGACATCAGCGACGAGAACGTGGGCACCACAACTTCTGACATTCCAGCGAGCGCAATTTCCGAATTTCAACTCGCGCAATCGAGCCTGGACCTTTCAAACGACCTGACGTCTTCGGGAGCCGTAAACGTTGTTACGAAGTCCGGCACGAACGATTTTCACGGCCAGGCTTTCGGTCTTTTCCGCGATAGCTCGCAGGCTGCGATCTTCCCCGGAGGTGCTCAGTTTCAGCGCAGCCAGTATGGCGGCGACGTTGGCGGTCCGATCATCAAGGACAAACTCTTCTTCTTTGTCGATGGTGAGAAGTTGCTGGCGCACGACCTTGGCGGCGTATCTATCGCGAATGTGCCAAGCGGAATCGACAGCACGAATCTGAACTCGTTTAATGGAACTTACCCCGCACCATTCCACGACGGCACGGCCCTTGGCCGCATCGACTATCAGGCGACTTCGAATCTCCACCTCTTCGCACGGTTTAACTATTTCCAGAACCTGGACGTCGGCAACTTCGGCGGCGCGGCAAACTATTCGGTTTACGCGAATAAGGACCGCACCAAGGACCTCGTCGGTGGCGCTGACTTTACGACCGGGGCCTTTACGCACAGCATTCGCGCGGAATATCTGAAGTTCGTTAACGTGATCGCAGACGCCGTTGTCGGCAGCGACCTTCCGTTCGCAGACCTGCCGGTAAGTACCGACTTGACCGGAACGGGTTTTGCCAGCGGTCCCAGCGACTTGGCTCCGCAGTCGACGATTCAGAGCGACCGCCAGATTAAGTACGACGGCAGCAGAGTGTGGGGAGCGCACATTATCCGGTGGGGTGTTGATTACAACCGGATCACGGGCTGGAGCTTTGCGAGCTTCGTTGGAATCACTCCTCTTGCAATCAACGTGTTGGGTGCAGATCCTGCGGCGCCTGTGGTATGCCCCGGCGGTCAGACAGGCGCCGCGTGCCCGCTGAACTACACCCCTGATGAACTGTTGCTCGGAAACGGCCAGGGCGCTTTTACGGAACTGCAGCGCTTCGGGAAACCAAACGGTGGCTTGGGACCGGACAATCGCATCGGAGTGTATCTGGCGGACAGCTGGAAGGTGCGGAAGAACGTGACGGTCACGATTGGCGCCCGCTATGATCGCGATACGGCTAGAACGGACAGCGACTTGCCTCCAATCCCGGCAATCAACAACCTCTTCCCGGGGCTTGGGAACACCGTCCGGCAGCCGAACACAAATATCGCGCCTCAGTTGGGCATCGCGTGGGATCCCTGGAACGACGGCAAGACTGTGATCCGTGGCAGCATCGGGTTGTTCTACGACAACACCGTCTTCAACGACATCCTTTTCGACCGGCTGTTGAAACTGCCAACCGGCGCGTTCAACATCGTACCTGCGGCGTGCTTCTTCGGGACGGCATTTCCTGTCACGTTTGGAGGGACGACCGGAAATGAATTTATCGGCGGGTCCTCCGCTGCGGGCAACACCGCCTGCAGCACAGATATCGGCGCTACCGTAGGAGCCGCGGGAGGAACCTGCGCGGGACAGACTTTTGCAGCCTGCGCGGGAGCGTTCGAGAAGAGCTACCAGGCTTCATGGGCGGCGAACCCGACCGGTCCGAATGCCAGCTACATACCGAACGAGATTGCTACCGGCTCGCCGATCACGACCGGCCTGCTGTACCCGGGCTACAGGTCGCCGGAATCATTGCAGATGAACTTTGGATTCCAACGACAGATACGGCCAGGAATGGTGTTCAGCGGCGATTACATCCGCAACGTAGGCGAGCATTACCTCCTAGGTGTCGATGTCAACCACACAGGCGATGCCGCTTACTTCAACCCCGGAGTTGCCACGACCATTCGCGACACCGTGAACGGCACTTTCGGTTGCGGGACCGGAAGCGCTGGGGTCAACTGCGCCATCGGGAAGGGCGCGACGATAGCCGATTACGCAGGAGCTGGTCTTGATTCGCCGGCGGATCTTGGCATCGGAGCATGCCCAATCAACCTCGGAACCCAGTGCGCGTTCGGCGGAATCAATCCGAACGTAGGATCGTTCATCATGTATGAGCCTGTTGGACGTTCCGTCTACAACGCTATGGACCTGAAGATCACGCAGAACGTTCGGAGCCCGTTCCGCGGAGTGAAGTACCTGAACTTCGTGGGTGACTACACGCTGTCACGGTTCGTCAATGCAGGTTCGACGTCGGCCGGTGTGGCGGGAGGGGATCAGGACTTCGTAGCGAACGCGCTGAATGACAGAAACCCCGAGGCATACATGGGGCCGTCGTCTCTCGACCGCACACATCAATTCAATTTCGGCGGCTACGCCGATGTGCCTTACGGCTTCCGGCTGGGAATCGTGTCTCACTTCTGGTCACCACTGGCTGTGTCGCCGTCGGTGCCTACACCGAGTTCGACGGGTGCAATCTTCACAACCGATTACGCCGGGTCTGGGGTTACCGGAGGCCTTCTGCCGACTGGCGTAAACTCCAGTTGCGGAACGGTTGGCGGGGTTTGCGACTATACGCAATACAACGTCGGAGCTTTCGGCCGTCAAGTGGGCGGGACAGGGCTCGTGAACGCAATCAACAACTACAACAACAACATCGCGGGGATACTCCCGACGCCGGCAGGCCAGGCATTGATCAACAATCAAGTCTTCACTCTGGCGCAGTTGCAGGAGTTGGGCGGAGTGGCTGCGCCCGTGTCGACTGCGAACCCGGCGATTGCCAACCCCGTAGGTCTCGGCTGGCTGAAGGCCTTTGACCTCGAGATCAGCTGGGTGAAGACGTTCAACGAGCGTTTCTCGATTGAACCCAGCGTTTCGATGTACAACCTGTTCAACTTCTCCAACTTCAATTCCGTGGCGAACGCGGAGAGCGGGGCACTGACTGGAGCAGCTGGATCCATCAACGGCACGACCACCGCGAACCGCGACGCGCAGAGAATTGGCGCGGGCACGGGCGTGTTCCAGTTGGGCGCCCCACGCGTAATCGAGTGGGGGTTGAAGTTCACCTTCTAAACCAAGAACCGGCAGTCGATTTAAAACACTAGCGCTGTTGACCACTGGCTCCGGCTTCCCGGAGCCAGTGGTGCTTTTGCCGGTCATTTTTCTCCCTCGTTTCGCGATCCTCCCATCCGCAGGTCGCACGATTCTTCGCAAGGTGGATTAGAATGAGGCGCAAAGGAGGGCCCGATGCGACAATTTCTTCCTTTGTGGCTTTGCTTGTTTTTCCTGACCCCTGTGGCGATTCCCCAGCACATGAAACCTCCCGGAATTACGCAGGGTGACGCGGACGCCGGTCAACCTCTGGAAGGTCCGATAATGAACCCTCACAAGACGCTGAACGTCGCCGAGGTCAAGCAGGAATCCGAAGAGCTACAAGCTCTTGCCGACAAAATACCGGGGGAGATCCAGCAGGTGACGAATGGCGAATTGCCGAAGGATCTGTCCGACAATCTGAAAAAAATAGAGAAGCTATCGAAGCATCTCCGCAGCGAAGTGATGCCTTAGCAAGCGCGGTCAGGAAGAGATGATGCGCGCCACTTTCGCCAAAGATTCTTCAAAGGGCGGGCGGGCGACGCCGCGCTCGGTGATGATGGCGGCGATGAAATGCGCCGGAGTGACGTCGAAGGCGGGATGAGCGACGTCGACATCGGGAGCGATTTTCTTCCCGGCGACGTGCGTAACCTCTTCAGCGCTTCGCTGTTCGATTGGAATCTTCTCACCGCTTGGAATCGACAGGTCAATTGTGGAAAGAGGAGCAGCGACGTAGAACGGAACGGCGTGTTCGCGGGCGAGGACAGCAATTCCATAAGTGCCGATTTTGTTGGCAGTGTCGCCATTCGCGGCGATGCGGTCCGCGCCGACCACGATCGCGCCTACTTTTTCCGTCTTCAAAAAGTGTCCCACCATGTTGTCGGTAATCAGCGTGAGCGGAATGCCGTCCTGATGCAGCTCCCAGGCGGTGAGACGCGCGCCTTGAAGGTAGGGACGAGTTTCGGGAACGAGAACGCTGATCTTCGCACCATTCTCGACGGCGACGCGAATCACGCCGAGCGCAGTGCCAATGCCGCCGGTGGCGAGGGCGCCGGCATTGCACTGCGTCATCACGCGGCCGGATTTTGGAAGCAGCTCCGCGCCGAATTTCCCAATTTGCAGATCGGCAGCACGGCGCTCTTCGTGGACTTTCTGCGCTTCGGCAACGAGCGCGGCGCGGAGGCGGTCCAGCGAACCGGCACCGTCGTTTTCCGCTTCGCGAGCGAGTTCGTCGAAGCGGCGGCGAAAGCGGTCAATGGCCCAGAAGAGATCGACGGCAGTGGGGCGAGTGTTTGCAAGCGTGTCGCAAATGACCGCGAATTGGCTGCGAAGTTCAGAAAGCGTGCGAGCTTGCGAATGCTGGACGCCAACGGCGACACCCATCGCCGCAGCGACGCCGATGGCTGGGGCGCCACGAATTTCCATCTCGCGAATGGCGCGCGCGACGTCGCGATAATCGGTGTAAGTGCGGTAGGCGACTTCGCCGGGCAAGAGCCGCTGATCGAGAACGACGACGCCTTTCTCCGTCCACTGAATCGGCTCAACAGCGCGCAAGAGGCCTCCCCAAAGAATTTCGGTGGCGCAAGAATGCGCCAGCGCAAACCACTATTTTAACTGATTCGCACCGTGGAGGTGGTGGGAAGACATGGCTAGTGGAACGACGGCAAGTGGCGGAGGCCGTGCGAGGCGAAGAGAAAGCCTAGAAAGATCGACGAGTTGTAGCTGACGTGGAGCAGATAGCTGGCAAGGACAGTTTTCGTGACGGCGCGAACGTAGGTGAAGATAATGCCGACGCCGACCAGCAGCGCAATCTGCACCCAACCTCCCCAGAGCTGGATCGAGTGCATCAGGCCGAAAAGAGTTCCTGTGACGAGGACGCCGGGCGTGACTCCCCAACTGCGCGCCAGAACCGGATAGAGAAAGCCGCGAAAAAGAGTCTCTTCGAATATGGGAGCGAAGAGGACGGCCATAGTCATCAGGAGAGCGGCGCTGAGGCGGCTTTCAAAAAACGCCTGAATCGGAAGATTTGTTTTCGGCTGAAATTCGGAAGAAATTGCCGCAACGAGAAGCGAGAGAAAGCATCCCGAGAGAGCCAGACCTGCGACGAGCATCCATTGTGGAAGTGCGGTGGATGGCAAAGGGCGCCAACCGATCGTCGTCCAGACGGGAGCGCGGGAACGGGCGCGCATGAGCAGGGTGAGAATGCCGAGGAGAACGAAGATAAGCGGCACCTCGGTGATGAAGACGTAGACGCCTTGTTTTGCGGGAGAGTGCTGGATCTGCGCGGGGCTGACGCCAAACTTCATGAAAATGCGAACGGCGATGAGGCTGATGAAAAAAAGCACGGCCGCGCCCAGTCCGACGAAGAGAGCCAGATCCGTCCATCCCCACGGAACGCGAAGATCGGCGGGAAGGTCCGTGCGGACCGCGGGAACCGGCGGAGGATATTCGGAAGCGTAGGGCGCAGTTGCAGGAAGAGATGGCTCGAGCGAGTCCGGACGGTCAGGAGGCTCAGGAGCGGAAGCACTGCCGTCCGGAAGCAAGGGATCTTTTTCGTCAGAGATCATCGAAATGAGGCGCCTTTTCGATCGCCTGATGAAGCGTCAGTTTGCCTTGCCCGTCTTTTCCGAATTTCCGGCGGCGCCGAGGGCGCGCGCCAGAATCTGGCCCGTGTACGATTTTTTCACGCGCGCCACCTGCTCCGGGGTTCCCTGAGCGACGATACGGCCGCCTTCGTCGCCGCCCTCGGGGCCGAGGTCGATGATCCAGTCGGCTTGTTTGAGGACGTCGAGATTGTGCTCGATGATGAGCACGGAATTGCCGAGAGAGACGAGGCGGTTGAGCACGTCCATCAGTTTTTTTACGTCGTCAAAATGGAGCCCGGTGGTCGGCTCGTCCAGGATGTAAAGCGTGCGTCCCGTCTGGCGCTTGGACAATTCCTTGGCGAGCTTGGTGCGCTGAGCCTCGCCGCCGGAAAGCGTGGTGGCGGATTGGCCGAGCTGCACGTAGCCGAGGCCGACGTCGACCAGGGTTTGCAGCTTCTGCTGGATTGCCGGGATATTTTCCATCACTTTCAGCGCATCCTCGATAGGCAAATCGAGCAGGTCTGAAATCGAATAACCCTTGTAGCGAACGGCCAGTGTCTCGGCATTGTAGCGGCGTCCGCGGCAGACTTCGCAGGTGACGTAAACATCCGGCAGAAAATTCATTTCGATGCGGCGCTGACCATCGCCCTGGCAAGCCTCGCAGCGGCCGCCCTTCACGTTGAAGCTGAAGCGGCCGGGTTTGTATCCGCGCTCGCGGGACTCCGGCAGCATGGCAAAAAGTTCGCGAATCGGAGCGAAGACGCCGGTGTAGGTGGCAGGGTTGGAGCGGGGAGTGCGGCCGATGGGCGCCTGGTCGATTTGAATCACCTTGTCGATATGCTCGGCACCGAGGAGCGCCTTGTGGCGGCCGGGCTTTTCCATGGAACGATAGAGCTTGGAGGCGAGGGCACGATACAAAATATCGTTGACGAGAGTGGATTTGCCGGAGCCAGAGACGCCGCTGACGACGGTGAGAAGACCGAGAGGAATCGCGACGTCAATATTTTTCAGGTTGTTGCCGCTGGCCCCGAGAATCGTGATCGCTTTGCCATTGGGGCTGCGGCGATTTTCCGGGATACCGACAGACATTTCTCCGGACAGGTATTTCCCCGTAAGCGAGGCAGGATTTTTTTCGATTTCGCCCGGCGAGCCGGCGGCGACAAGATGGCCGCCGGCATTCCCGGCGCCGGGGCCGAGGTCGATAACGTAATTGGCGCGCCGAATCGTTTCCTCATCGTGCTCGACGACGAGGACGGTGTTGCCGAGGTCGCGGAGTGTCTCGAGAGTGGCGAGCAGGCGGCTATTGTCGCGCGCATGGAGACCGATCGAGGGCTCGTCAAGCACATAGAGAACGCCGCGAAGGCGCGAGCCAATTTGCGTGGCGAGGCGGATGCGTTGCGCTTCGCCTCCGGAAAGAGTGGCGGCGGAGCGATCGAGCGTGAGATAACCGAGGCCGACAGCGAGCAGAAAGTCGATGCGTTCGATGATTTCGGCGAGAGGGCGTTCGGCAATTTTCTTCTGGCGCGCGTTCAGATGGCTGCGCATTTTTTCCGCCGCGGCGCGCGCACTCGAGAGCGGAAGGGAAGTGAAATCGGCGATGGAATAGCCGGCAATTTTTACGGCAAGACTCTCGGACCGAAGGCGGCGCTCACCGCACGCGGCGCAGGGTGTGGCGGACATATATTGCGTGAGCCATTCGCGATAGGCGTCGGAATTCGACTCATCGAGGCTCGCATTCAGGTGGCCGATGATGCCGTCAAAATGGAGGCCCTTGGCGCTGCCACCCTCGGATGGATTGCCGTGAAGGATGAGATTCTGAACTTTGCGCGGCATTCTTTCAAAAGGCGTATCGAGATCGAATCCGTAAGCCTGGGCGGCGATGCGCAGAGTCCTTTGCAGAAAAGTAGAACCGGAACCAGGGCCAAGGCCGCCCTCGAAAAGAGGCTTGGTCCAATCGACAATCACTTTCGCGGGATCGAACTCGAATTTCGAGCCGAGGCCGTGGCATTCGGGGCAAGCGCCGTAGGGCGAGTTGAAACTAAAGGAGCGGGGCTCAAGCTGCGGAACGGAAATACCGCAATCGGGGCAGGCGAGTTTTTCGGAGTACTCGTGTTCCTCGCCGCCGACGACGGCAATCGTGACGAGGCCGCCGGTGAGCTTGAGGGCGGTTTCGATGGATTGTTCGAGGCGTTGTGCGATGCCGTTTTTCAATAGAAGGCGGTCGACGACAATTTCAATCGTGTGATTCTTGCGGCGGTCGAGAGGGACTGGCTCATCGAGATTCACGAGTTCGCCATCGACACGGGCGCGGACGTAACCTTCCTTCGCGTATTTTTCCAATTCCTTTTTGTACTCGCCCTTGCGCCCGCGAACCACAGGCGCGAGAACCATGATGCGATCGTCGGGCTTGAGCGCAAGGACGGATTGGACGATTTGCTCGGTGGATTGGCGCGCGATGGCCTTGCCGCAGTTGGGACAGTGCGGCGTGCCGATGGCGCTATAGATGACGCGGAGATAATCGTAAATTTCCGTGATGGTGCCGACGGTGGAGCGAGGCGAGCGCGTGGTGGTTTTCTGCTCGATGGCGATGGAGGGAGAAAGTCCCTCGACGGAATCGACTTCGGGACGTTCCATCTGGTCGAGGAACTGGCGGGCGTAGGCGGAAAGCGACTCGACGTAACGGCGCTGGCCTTCGGCGTAGAGAGTATCGAAAGCGAGCGAGGACTTTCCGGAGCCGGAAAGTCCGGTGATCACCGTCAGCGTATTGCGAGGAATTTCCAGGCTGATATTTTTCAGATTGTGCTGCCGGGCACCCCGGACAACGATGTTTTTCAGGCCCATCAGCGGCTTAGCGCCTTCCTACAGGCGCGTCTCCTATACACTGGGTAGAATGAGCCCAGCGTAATCCACCACTATAGCAGCGCGCGGCGGAGACGTCAAAAAAGCCATCGACACGACCTGGAAGCGGGTGCGCGATCCGCGAAAAAAGCCAAAAACAGGGCATTTTTCAGCGACTCTTCAAGCGACGCAGAGAGTTTGGCGTGACCTGAGGTCACGTTTGTTTATTTGCGCGTAACGAAGAAATTCTATGTTTCCCCGCGACATCAACCGCAGTACCGCGCAGAAAAATTCATGAAGAGGAGACCGCTCCGTGAGGAACGCGAGGGAATCCTGCATTCATCGAAGCACAAGCGCCACGACACGGCACGCAGTTCTCCTGCTGGCAGCAACTGCGCTGCTCTTGATGTGCGTGGCGCCGGAATTGTGCGCACAGACCTCGACGACGTCGCTGAGAGGAACGGTGACGGATCCGCAAGGAGCCGCTGTGCCCGGTGCGGAGATTCATCTATCGTATGATGAGGCTGGATTGCACCGGACGGAGCACGCGAACGGGTCGGGGCAATATCAGTTTCTCGAGATACCGCCGGGGACGTATACAGTGACGGCGTCAGCAAAGGGATTTGACACGGCGAAGAAGGACGGGGTCGCGCTGCTGGTGAACACGCCGGCGACGCTGAATTTTTCTCTGTCCATCGGAACATCCGCAACCGTGGTGGAAGTGAAGGGCGAGGCGCCTGCGGTGAACACGGTGGATGCGACGCTCGGAAATCCTTTCGATGCGAAGCAGATTTTGGCGCTGCCTTCGGAGGGGCGAAACGCGGTGGAGCTGCTCAGCCTGCAGGCAGGCGTGACGTATGTGGGCAACCAAGTGGACACGGCGGCGGATTCGCGCGGCGGGTCTGTTTCGGGGGCGCGCAGCGACCAAACGAACGTGTCGGTCGACGGGCTCGACGACAACGATCAACTGCTCGGGACAGCCTTCACAGGCGTGCTGCGGATTCCCATGGATTCGCTCGAGGAGTTTCGCGTGACGACGACGAACTCGAATGCGGACGAGGGGAGGTCGTCGGGCGCGCAAGTGTCGCTGGTGACGAAGAGCGGAACGAACCAATTTCACGGGAGCCTCTACGAATACAACCGGACGTCGCTTGGGCAGGCGAATGACTGGTTCAACAAGCAGGCGGAAGGAGAAAGCGGGCTGGCGAACAAGCCGGGGGAACTAATCCGGAATACATTTGGGGCGGCGGTGGGCGGGCCGATCAAGAAAAATCGCCTGTTTTTCTTTGCGAATTACGAGGGGCAGAGGTCGCGCGAAGCGGTGCAGGTGACGCAAAATGTGCCGAGTCCGAATCTCCGCAAGGGAATCGTCACCTACATCAGCGGCTATGACGGAAGCGGAAACCCTCAGACATTCACTTTGCAGCCGTCGGATATCGCGTCGATCGATCAGGGGTGCCTTTCGAGCGGGACGTGCCCGGCGGGGAACGGTGTGAGTCAGGCGGTGCTGAACGTGTGGAACGGAAGCGCAAAGTTGCCGAATGGGCAGGCGATTCCGGCTTACCCGATGCCCAATACCAATTCTTCAAGCGGGTCGGACCTCTACAATATTTTGGGATACACGTTTGCGGCGCCGCAGCCGAACGACCTGAACACGTACCTCGTGCGGTTGGATGTTAATTTGACCGCGAACGGGAATCACCGGTTGTTTGTGCGTGGGGACTTGCAAAATGATTTCGAGGATTTCGCGCCGGAATTTCCGGGGCAGGCGCCATCATACTTGACGCACAACAACAGCAAGGGCATCGCAGTTGGCTACATGGCTGTGCTGAGCTCGTCGCGGATCAACAATCTGCGGTATGCGTTCATCCGGCAGGGCCTGGGCGACACGGGCGATAACCCGTATTCCTACGTCGGTTTCTGGAATTTGTCCGATCCCGTGTCGTTCAATCGCACGACGAACGTCAACGTGCCAGTACACGAATTGGCGGACGATTTCACGTGGACGCACGGCAAGCACACGACGCAGTTCGGTGGCGATTGGCGGCTCGTATTTAACAATCGCTATTCCAACAATCAAAATTTCATCTACGGTTCGTCGCACCCGGACTGGCTGGCTTACGGCGGCATCGCGGGGACGGGGCAGGACTTGGATCCGGAGATCAACCCCGCATTTCCGGCCGTGGATCCGAATTTTACATTTTCTTACGACGCGGCGATTGCGGACGTGACCGGGCTGGTGGGATCGATTGAGGCCGTTTACAACCAACTGAAGACGGGCCCACTTGGGGTTGGGGCGCTGGTGCCGCGGCATTTCAAAGCGAATGAATCGGAGTTTTACCTGCAAGACGTGTGGCAGATCAAACCGAATCTGCTGCTGACCTACGGATTGCGGTACACGCTTCTGCAGCCGCCGTATGAAACAGCGGGTAATCAGGTGGCGTCGACTCCCTCGCTGCGCAACTTTTTCGACAAGCGCACGGCGGCGATGCTGCAGGGAGAAACCTACCAGCCGCCGAACGGATTTTCATTTGGACTGAGCGGACAGGCGAACGGAGGTCCGCCATTCTGGAACTGGGATTATCGCGACGTCGCGCCCCGGCTGGCGCTGGCGTATTCGCCGGATTTCGACTCGGGCTGGCGCGAGAAGCTGTTTGGGACGAGCGGGAAATCGTCCATCCGTTTCGGCTATGGAATTTATTACGACCATTTCGGACAAGGAGTGGTGAACAGCTTCGACAGGGAGGGGTCATTTGGGCTGACGACGTATCTGGAAAATCCTTCGGGAGTGTCGACGACGGATTGCGTAGTCCGCTTTGTTGCGCTTACAACGATTCCGGACACGAATGGATGCCCGGCGGAGCCCGGCGGTCCTCCGGTGCCTGAATTGCAGCCTCCGCCGACCCCTGGATTCCCGCAGGTGCCGCCCGGACAGGGAGCGAACGGCAGTTTTGCGCTCGTTTGGGGACTCGACAATTCGTTGCAGACACCGTATTCGCATGTTTTTGATTTTTCAATCACGCGCGAACTGCCCAGCCAGTTCGTCATTGAGGCATCGTATGTCGGGCGGCTGGGACGGCGCCTGCTGCAGGAAGTAGACATGGCGGAGCCGCTGGATATTCGTGATCCGAAATCGAAGACGGATTATTTTCAGGCGGCGACGCAGCTCGTGAAGCTGGCGAACGCCAACACGCCGGAAAGCAGCGTGCAGCCAATCCCGTATTGGCAGAACATGTTTCCAGCGGCGGCTGGGCCGGCAGGAATTTCCGGCTACGCGCCCGGCATTCCTGCGAATCCGACGGCAACGCAAAATATCTACGACCTCTATTACAGCGAAGGGCCGAACGCGACCTATGCGCTGCAATCGCTGGATACGTACTGCTTCCCCGCGTGCTCGATTCTTGGGCCGTACGCATACTGGAACGATCAATTCTCGTCCGCGTTTGCGTGGCGCAGCTCGGGCGTGAGCAATTACAACGCGTTGCAATTGACGCTGCGCCGCCACGCGGGGCCGCTGATATTTGATTTGAATTACACATTCTCGAAGTCGCTCGACACGAACTCGAATGCCGAGCGAGTGAACGAATACGAGAACGGGTCGGCGGTGGCCGTGGCTTACAGCGGGCAGGTGATCAACGCGTGGCAGCCGCGAGCGCTTTATGGACCCTCGGATTTCGATACGACGCACCAGATCAACGCGAACTGGATTTTTGATTTTCCATTCGGCCAGGGAAAGCGTTGGGGCTCGAACTGGAACCGCGGCGTGAACGCGATCCTGGGCGGATGGGAATTTTCGGGCCTGACACGCTGGACGAGCGGATATCCGTTCAGTATTTCAACCTATGCTTTCGCCACCGACTACGAGCAGGACGGCCGCGCGGTGCTGATCGGCCCAGCGCCAAAGACCGGCGCATTCATCCAGGCGGATGGAACGCCGAACGTGTTTCAAGCTGGACCTGCTGCCGCGTCGGACTTTCGTTATGCGTATCCGGGCGAGGCAGGACAGCGAAACAATCTCCGCGGGCCGGGCTATTTCGGCACGGACATGAGCCTCGCGAAGCTGTGGAGCTTGACAGAATCGCAGTCTCTCCGTTTTTCATGGGACGTTTTCAACGTGACGAACGCGGTGCGGTTCGACGTCGGGTCTCTGAACCAATATCTGCTCTACCAGCCGACGCTCGGCGATTTCACGCAGACGCTGACGAAACCGCGCGTGATGCAGTTTTCTCTGCGGTACAGCTTTTAGCGGCGTGCAGGACGTGATCATCAAAGCGGTACGAGGGAATCGTCGTGAATAAGCTTTCTAAATGTCTTTGCGCGTTTCTTGCTGCGGCATTCTTGTGGGCGATTGCTCCGACGGCACAGGCGCAAATCGCGCCTGGAAAAACAAAGAACGTGGTGCTGATTGTGACGGACGGGCTGCGATGGCAGGAAGTGTTCACGGGCGCAGACCACAGCTTGATGGATTACGACCACGGCGGAATCTGGGAAGATGCGGCCGCGCTGGCGAAGAAGTACTGGCGTGCCACGCCGGAAGAGCGACGCGAAGCGCTGTTTCCTTTTCTGTGGGGCACGGTGGCGAAACAGGGGCAGATTTTCGGCAATCAGAACAAAGGAAGCGTGGCGCACGTGACGAACGGGATGGCGTTTTCCTATCCCGGCTACAACGAAATGCTGACGGGATATCCGGATGCGCGCATCAACAGCAACGAGTTCGGGCCGAATCCGAATGAAACTGTGTTCGAGTGGCTGAACGACCAGCCGGAGTTTCACGGGCAAGTCGCGGCGTATGCGACGTGGAGCACGTTTGCGGACATTTTCAACGAGGCGCGGAGCCATTTGATTTTGCAATGCGGATGGAGCTTTCCGCCACACGCCGAGCCGCCGACAGCGCGCGACAAACTGCTGGACACGCTTTACGAGACGACGACGCGCTTTGATGACGAGGATGTGTACGACTCATTCCTTCAGGTGCCGCTGCTGGATTTTGTGAAGAAGACGCATCCGCGAGTGCTTTTCGTGGGATACGGAGAAACCGACAACTGGGCGCACCAGGGACGATACGATCTGGTGCTTGAAAGCGCGCGCCAGTTCGACAAATTCGTCCAGCAACTCTGGGAAACGATGCAGACAATGCCGAAATATCGCGGCACGACGACATTTCTGATCACGACGGACCACGGGCGTGGCAGCGGACTGGTGGAATGGAAAGAACACGGAGTGGAGGAAAAGGGTTCGGAGAATATCTGGATCGCCGCAATGGGGCCGGACACGCGGCCGCTCGGAGAGAGGACGAATATCGCGCCGGTGACGCAGGCGCAGATTGCTGCCACATTGGCCGCGCTGGTCGGGAAGGATTATCGCGCGGCGGTTGCGAAGGCGGCGGTGCCAATCACAGATGTGCTTGCCTCAAAATGAGAATTGTTTGGAAGGTGCGGTAGATGACTTGACGTGTGAGGGTGTGGAAGTCTGTTTCATACCGAAAATTTTTCTGGGAGCTAGGATTTTTTACGCGACGCGACTGGGCAAGGCCGTGTGTTTTCAATAAGTTACCTTTGGTTTTCGACGTGCATTATGGAGGTGCGTCAGGGGGAGGAAAGCCGAGGATCCCTTCGGGGATTGAGGGCTGGGCCGGCTTCCTTCCCCCGGCTTTTTCCTGCCTTGCTTTGAAATCCCAGAAAATTCGAAACGCAATCGAAGAGAGAATACTCTTTCGCCAAGAGAGCCGCGAACGAAATGCGCGGACCGTTACGTCTTTGCGTCGCGACCAACGCCGAGCGCGTCGGCGACGCGGTTGATGTAGTTGAACCACGAAGCAATCAGAGTGATTTGCAGGATCGCCTGATCGGTGAACCCGGCGGCACGGAGTTTGTCGTGGTCGGCGGGTACGATGCGAGTGGCGTCTTTCGTCAACTGCACGACGAAATCGACCATGACACGCTCGGCATCGGTGATGGGAGCTGTCTTGTAGTCTTCCCGCAGGGCCTGGACCAGCGCTTCGTCAAGAGTGACTCGCCGCAGAAACTCTGCGTGAGATTCGATTCAATACCAGCATCGGTTGGTGACGGAAACCATCGTGGCGATCATTTCGTGCTGGCGGCGCTGAAGAGGGAGGTCGGGAGACATCAGCGCCCCGAAGGCGGCAAAGGAGTGGTAGAGCGCATCGGGAATCAAAGTGTGCGAAGCAACGATGCCGGAGGCGGAGTCCTCCACCGGAAACACAGGCGTCGCGTATTCAATCGGGTAAGGCTCCCGAGCCTTCTGCATTGCTTCGAGGAGCTTAGGGTCCGCTTCGGACAGCTTGATCGTCTTAATCCAGGCCATTTTTTGCTCTCGGATTTCTGAGAATTCTGCCTAAAGGCCGATATTTCAGCAGGCGAAACGCTACCAGCGTGGACGGGCGCCCGCAATAACCTAAATATGTTATGCGCCGGATGCTTGGGCGAAGGGAGCACTTCGTTTAGAATGTTTGGACCAATTCCACGCGTTGGGGCGTGGTCCAATCGGTAGGACACCTCACTGTTAATGAGGATGGTGGAGGTTCGAGTCCTCCCGCCCCAGCCAATCTCCCTGGAGACGCACCCCCGAAGGCCGCGAAAATCCTAATCCTTCACAACGGGATAGCCGGCTTCGCTCCAGCCGCGCCAGCCCCCGTCCATCGAGATCACATTTCCATAGCCCATTTTGCGCAAATTGTCGGCTGCGAGCGCAGAGCGAAACCCGCCGCCGCAATATAGGACGAGCGTGGCGTCTTTGTCGGGGACGGTATTCTCGATGTCGCGCTCGATGATTCCTTTGCAAAGGTGAATGGCTCCGGGGAGATGGCCGCGCGCCCATTCGATATCCTCGCGCGTGTCGATAAGAATGAATTTCTCTCCGCCATCCATCCGCTTCTTCGTGGTGTGCACATCCTCTTCCTTGATGCGTGATTTTGCGTCCTTGACGAGCTTCAAAAAACCTTCGGGATGGTTAGGAGCCATCGATTCACCTCGCTGTATAGATTCAACGAAAACGTATCACTGAGATGATGAAAATGGAAAAAAGAAAACGGAAGATAGCAAGGCGCCATGGAACTGACAGTTCTCATTCAAATTTCAATCCTATATTTCCCAGTTTCCATTTTCTCCAAGCTCATTTCATGTCGCGCCAGTTGAGGCCCGCTTTTGTTTCGACGAGCAGCGGGACGCGCAGCTTGTGGACGCCTTCCATCACTTCCTTGACGATTTTCCGGAGGCCGGAGATTTCTTTTTCAGGCGATTCAAAGAGCAATTCGTCATGCACTTGGAGGATCATTCGAGCTTCATAGCCTTCGGCGGGGAGGCGGCGATCGAGCTCGATCATCGCGAGCTTGATGAGATCCGCGGCAGCGCCCTGCATGGGAGTGTTCATGGCCGTGCGCTCGGCGAAGCTGCGAAGGTTGGGCTGCGGCGAATCGATTTCCGGGATGGGACGAATACGGCCGAAGAGCGTCCGCGTGATTTTCGTCTTGCGCGTTTCGGCGATCTGCCGGTCGAGATATTTTTTCACGCCGCTGTAGCGCTCGAAATAGGCGGCGATGAACTTCGCGCCCTCGCGCTGCTCGATGCCCAGCTGTTGCGCAAGGCCAAACGCGGAGAGGCCGTAAATGACGCCGAAGTTGATGACCTTGGCGACGCGGCGATGCTCGGGCGTTTGCGCAAAGGGAGCGACTCCGAATACTTCTTGCGCGGTGCGCGAGTGAATGTCTTCACCGCGGCGGAAGGCTTCGACGAGCACGGGATCTTCGGAAAGGTGCGCGAGAATGCGCAGCTCGATCTGCGAATAGTCTGCGGAGAGAAGCTGCGAGCCTGGAGAAGCGACGAAGGCGGCGCGAATTTCGCGGCCGAGCTCCGTGCGCACAGGGATATTTTGCAGGTTGGGATTGGCAGAGCTGAGGCGGCCGGTCGCGGCGGTGGTTTGGCTGAACCGCGTGTGCAAGCGCCCAGAGGCAGGATGAATCAGGCGCGGCAGTACATCGGCGTAGGTGGATTTCAGCTTGGCCAACTCGCGATATTCAAGGATCTTTTTCGGCAGGTCGTGGGCAAGCGCCAGCTCTTCGAGGACCTCGGCGGCGGTGGAGCGCGCCTTGGCGCGTACGCGACGAGGCATTTGGAGATGCAGCTTGTCGAAGAGAATCTCGGCGAGCTGCACGGGCGACTTGATATTGAATTCCTGGCCCGCCAAATCGTAGATGCTGCTTTCGAGCGAGCTGATTTCCGATTGCAGCTTTGCGGAGAGCTTTTCGAGTTCGCCGCGGTCCACGAGAACGCCCACTTCTTCCATTCGAGCGAGCACGCCTGCAAGCGGCAGATCGATTGTGTCGTAGAGTTCGAGCAGGCCCTGCTTTTCGGTTTCTTCACGAAGCACGGGCGCCAGCCGGAGAAGAAAATCAGCGCGCTCGCCCGGAGCGCCGGAAAGCGTGCGGTTCAGATGGCGCAGGACGACCTCGGCAAAGGCATGATTGGCTGTGGTGGGCCTGAGCAAGTAAGAATAGAGAATTGTGGCGTCGCGGATGCCACGCGTTTCTCCCGTGAGCAGTTGGAAGAGCTTCGGGTCGTGGACGGCTTTTGGACGCTTCGCGTCCGCCAGCCAATCTTTCATGGCCGCGAGCGATTTGTCTTCGACGTCGTTCGCAACCGTGCAGGCAGATCCCTCTTTTGCCGAGGCTTCAACGGACAATACTTTTGTGCCATATCCCTCTTCCTCGGGTTCAATGGCATCGAGGGAAAGCCACACGGCGGTCTCGTGGGAGGCAGGGATCGAATGCAGGAATTTCGCGAAAGCTGCGGGCGATCCGGCAGCCTCGTAATCAGATTTGCGACTTTCGGCGAGCGGTGCGATTTCCTTCAACAGCGAAGTGAATCCGAGTTCGCCGTAAAGTTCACGCAACAAGCTGGAGTCAGGCTCCTCCATTTGCAATTGATCCAAGTCGAGAGAGACGGGAACGTTTGTGGGGATCGTCGCGAGCTCTTTGCTGAGTTTCACAAATTTGGCGTATTTCTCGAGCGCCTCGCGGTAGCTGGCGCGCTTCACTTTGGCCGCGTTTTTCAGGGCTGCTTCGGCGCTGCCAAATTCCTGAATCAACTGCCGGGCGCCGACTTCGCCGATGCCCGCCTTGCGGCGCTCGCCGGGAGCGGGCTTTTCGTTGGGATCGCGCGCGCCGGGGATGTTGTCGATCGAGTCGCCCATCAGGGCCATCACGTCGGGGACTTTCTTTGGCGGGACCCCCATCAACTCTTCCACTTTTTTCTCGTCGATTACGAGATCGGCCTTGGCGGGGTTCAAAACCTTCACCCGGCCGCCAACCAACTGCATTAGGTCCTTGTCGCTGGTGACGATGAAGACATCGAGGCCTTTTTTCTCTCCCTGGCGGGCCAGCGTGGCGATCACGTCGTCGGCTTCGAACCCCGGCCGTTCGAGAATCGGCAGGCGCATCGCTTCGCAATAGCGGCGGACGAACGGCAACTGGACGGCAAGATCTTCTGGCATGGGCGGGCGCTGAGCCTTGTAGTCGACGAAGAGCTTGTCGCGAAAGGTGGGTTCGGCGGTGTCGTAAACGACGCCGAGATAGTCCGGATTCCAATCCTTCACCAGCTTGCGAATCATATTGGCGAAAAGATAGGGCACGTTCGTCGGCACACCGGCGGGGCTGCGGAGACGCTGAGGCATGGGGGCATAGAACGCGCGGAAGATGTATCCCATTGCATCGATGAGAAGAAGCCGCTTTGGTTGTTTCGGAGGCATGTGGCAAGGGCGGGCCTCTGTGCCCGTGGAGTTCAGTGCGACCGGGCGAGTATACCAGAGCAAGGGAAAGCCACGGGCGGTGCCCGGGGGCGGGCTCGGGAGGTGGCAATTTGCGCGTCAAATTTATGTATACTGTTGCCTTCTTTTTTTCTGCCAGGGGTGGCATCCGGGGCGAAGGCCTTCCCAGTTATCTTTCGCATCACAGTTTTGAATGGGGAGAAGCGCCTTCGGCGGGTTATGAAGTCTTCGAGGAGATCAACATGCAAATTTGCCGGCGGTATGGTGTCCGCATCGCCTGTCTTTCGGCCTTGATGACGGTATTGCTGCTGTGTGCTCATCCTGCCGCGGCACAGACCTTCCGGGGCACGATTCTCGGAACGGTGACGGACACGACGGGCGCGGCGATTGTGGGCGCCACCGTGGAGATCCAGAACGTGGACACGGGGCTTGTGCGCACCACAGAGACGGCCGTGGACGGCAGCTACGTGATGCCTGAGCTGCCGATCGGCAACTACCGCGTCACGGTGGAGAAAAAGGGATTTCAATCCTCGGTGATTGACGGGATACGCGTCGACGTAGCCGTGCAGAGGACCGTGAATGCACAACTGAAGGCCGGCAATGTGGAGCAGAAGGTGGTGGTCTCCGCCGAATCGCAGCCGCAGGTGGAAACGGAGTCGGACACGCTGGGCGGCGTGATGCAGGAGCAGCAGGTGACGAATATCCCTGCAAACGGTCGCGATTTTCAGAAGCTGATTTACCTGACGCCGGGAGTCACCGGCTCGCCGGACGAGATTACGGACTCGCCCGGCTCTTATGGCGTATTTTCGATGAACGGGGCGCGGGGGCGGTCGAACAACTTCCTGCTCGATGGGACGGACATGAACGACGGATTCCGCAACGATCCGGCAATTAACGAAGCGGGTGTGTTCGGCGACCCTGCGACGATCTTGCCGCTGGAGGCGATTTCTGAGCTGCACGTGCTGTCGAATTACGAGGCGGAATACGGACGGAACGCGGGAGCGGTGGTCAACATCGTGACGAAGAGCGGCACGAACCAATTCCACGGGACGGCGCTTGAATATTTCCGCAACACCGTGCTGAACGCGCGAAATTACTTCAACGACGTGGGTACGCCGCAGTCTCCTTTCCACAACAATCAGTTTGGAGGGTCGCTGGGTGGACCGATCATCAAGGACAAGACGTTTTTCTTCTTCGATTACGAAGGACAGAGAGAATCGGGCTCCCAGAACACGCTGACTTGTGTTCCGGATCCTGCGCAACTTGCGGGTTCGGCGAACCCCGTGATCGCGGCTCTGATTGCGCGCGATCCGTGGCCGACCCCGAATATCGCCGGTGTGACGACTACGGATACGGGTTGTTCGGCGCCAAACCTGTCGACGAACACGCCGTTCAGCAATGATATCGACAGCCTGATCGCGAAAATCGACCACAGCTTCAATGAGAACAACCTGCTTTCCGGCCGCTATTACTATGGCAACAGCACGCAACTGTTTCCGCTGTCGCTCACGGGCGGCACCACGCTGCCGGGATTCAACACCTATACGCCGACGCGCGTGCAACTGGTGTCGATTTCCGACGTATGGACGATGTCGCCAACGCGCGTGAATGAAGCGCGCCTCGGTTGGAACCGCTTTGCGGAAGGTTTCTATCCACAAGACCGGGAGTTCGATCCTTCTTCGATAGGCCTCGATACGGGAGCGCCTTCGGGAGGATTGCCAGTAATCAACGTTGGGTCCTTCGCACAGCTCGGGGCGAACCATTCAACGCCGCGCAACCGCGTGGACGCCAATTGGCACTTCATTGACAACGTCTCCTGGAAGCTCGGCAAGAACGACGTGAAGTTCGGCTACGAATTTCGCAGGACATCGATCACGCAGAATCTGGGAATCAACTCCCGAGGCGAACTGGATTTTAACGACATCACCGACCTTCTGGCGGGGACGGTCGATGGTGGAGGCATTACCTCCGGGGACGGCCTGCGGCACTCGTACCAGAACAATCACGGCCTCTATGTGCAGGACGCCTACAAGCTGACGAGCACGATTACCGTCAACGCGGGATTGCGCTGGGATTATTACGGCGTGTTTCATGAGAAGAATGATTTGCTGAGCAATTTTTATCCGACGCAGGGACTGGTGCAGGTAGGGACTGGAGGCGTAGGGAAACTGTACCAGCCTGACTATCGCAACTTTGCGCCGCGCCTGAGCGCAGCCTGGGACGTCCGCGGAAAAGGCCGCACCGTGATTCGCGCGGGATGGGGATTGTTTTTCGACGCCTACTCGCAAGACATGTTCCTCGATCACTTGCCCTGGCCCAGCCTTTACGACCCGGGCCCGGCATACAATCCGACGGGACCGGCAACCATGCAGAATGGAAGTCCAGTGGGAACAATTGTGGCAAATTCGCCGGTGTTCGGCGGCTTCGCTCCGACACCCGATGCTTTCGGCGTAGATCCGAACATTCGCACGCCCTACATGGAAAACTACAACCTGAACTTGCAGCAACAAATCTCCAAGAATGTGGTTTTCCAGATCGGCTACGTCGGTTCGCAAGGACACAGGCTGTTCCGCTTTGTCGATTTGAACCAGCCGAACCAGGCGACCATCGATGCGAGCGACCTGCAATTTGCGGCGAACAATGTGGATACGGTGCTGGGGAATTCGTGCCTGCCGTCGGGTGGCCAAGGGTGTATTCCGTCCTATGGATCGCCGCGAAATTTTCCGCAGTACCCCCTCTTTTACATTTTTCAAGAGCAGGCGTCCGCGAAGTCGAATTACAACTCGCTGCAGGCCAGCATTCGCATCAACAATTATCGCGGCTTCAGCTCGCAGATCAACTACGTTTGGTCGCATTCGATCGACAACGCAAGCGACCTGGAAGACTTCGTACCGAACGCGGCGCAACCGAACGACAGCACGAATCCCAGCGCTGAAAAGGGAAATTCCAATTTCGATGTGCGCAACCGCTTCTCGTGGAACTATATGTACCGCCTGCCGAACCACGGCGGCAAGCTGAGCAAACTGCGCGACGGATGGGGAATCGACGGAGCGGTGATACTCCAGTCGGGACAGCCGTTTGCGTTGAATTACAATTTTGAAGGCGACTTCGATGGAAGCGCTGAGGGTGACGGCCGCCCGGATGTCGTCGGGCCGATTACCTACAATCGCGGAAACCCGGCGCAGTTCCTCGATCTGACTTCGTTTATGGTGCCGTGCACTCCGAGCCCTGTTTATACGGAGGCAACCGGCAACAATCCTGCTCCGGGCAACGAGCAAATCTGTGTTCCCGGAACGCGGCATTTTGGCAATGAGGGGCGCGGGTCGTTGGTGGGTACGAGTTTCAAGCAGGCGGATTTTGCCATTTTCAAGGACACTCCAATTACGGAACATCTTACGGCGCAACTCCGGTGTGAGATTTTCAACCTATTCAACCACCCGAATTTTGCGAACCCGCTGTTGCCTGCGTTCATCGCCGACGCCGCGTACAACGGTATCGATACTTCGCCGTCGAGTGCAACCTATGGCCACAGCCTCGGCTATCTGCCGCTGACGGCTACGGGTGACGTGGGAATCGGCAATCCGTTTCTGGGCGGCGGCGGTCCTCGCGGCATTCAATTCGCCGTGAAGTTCATGTTCTAGAGAGTCCACGTCTACAAAACCGCCCCCGGCTTCCCCTCGGGAGCCGGGCTTTCTTTTTCCTGCCGGTTCATTTGCCAAGCCGTGCGGCTCTGCTAAGCTTTGCCTGCCAATGCGGTGAGGTGGCCCACGGGTGCAGGGGCAGCCCAGACGGCGCCAGCGGCAATTCCTTACGTCCAGCGAGTGAAATATTTTTTCCGAACCGTGCGTATCCACCTATGGAGCAACGCAAAGCCACCGGCGAGATGAGTCCCATGGAATTGGCGGAAATGCTGGCCCAGGTCCGGGCGGGCGACGCAGACGCCTGGGGCGAGCTTTATCGCCAGTACGGTCCGGCGATATATCGCTTTTGCCGGCGCGCGCTGCCCACGCGGGAAGACGCGGAGGACGCAACCACGGAAGTATTCATGAAGGTTCGGCAAAAACTCGGGACGTATGATTCCTCGCGGCCGTTTACGGCCTGGCTCTACAAAGTGGCCAGCAATCATTGCTGGGACATTCTGCGCCGGCGGCGCATCCGGCAGGACCTGGAAACCGGGGACGTCGAAACGCTGCCGCTTGAGCATCCCGATCCGAGCCAGCTCGAACGATTGCAGGCAGAGCATTCAAGCAAACAGGTCCGCGCAGGCCTGGCAAGGCTGCCGGATCGCGCACGGCTGGCACTGGTGCTTCGCTATTATGCAGACATGAGTTACGACGAAATCGCCGATACGCTCGGAGTTCGCCGCGCGTTTGTGGGGGTGCTGCTGCTTCGGGCACGCCATCAATTGCGCGACGCACTTGGAGAAACCGGCGCCCATCTCCTGAGTAACACCGCAGGGAGCAACACATGACGCCACTCGACAGCCACTTCGATGAAATGACCGCGCTGCTTCTGCTGGAAGGACAGCTTCCGGCCGACCGCGCCGAGGAAGCGAGGTCGCACACCGCCACGTGCGCGCAATGCCGCGAACTGGTACGCGCGCTCAAGAACGAGGACGTGTGGATCCGAAACTCGCTGGCGGAGCCGGACGAACTGGTTCCGGCGCGGTTAGTTCATGCGCCGGAGCGGGGAGGAGCGCCATGGGGCTGGATATCCGCTATCGGGCTTGCCTTTGGCGGCTCGTACACGCTCTGGGCCAGTTTTATCGAACCATGGCAGGCGCAAGCGGCTCAAGCGGGCTTTACGCAGGGAAATCTTCTCACCATGCTTTTTTTTAGCGGAGCCTTCTGGAAAGGATGGAACGCGATGCAAAGCCTGACAGAATTTCTGGCAACCGCGACTCTGGGCATGCTGCTCGTGTGGCTGCTGAGGCGGCACTGGGGCAGGCTTTCGAGCGTCGCTGTTGTTGTGAGCATGCTCCTATTGTCTCTGGCGATTCCGCGGGCGGCACGCGCGGCCCAAGTGAAGCATGGCGACCCGAATTACACGCTGGAAGCGGGTCAAGAAGTCCCGACGGATTTGATTGTCGCCGCCGAGCGCACTCGCATCGATGGGAACGTCGACGGCGACCTGATCGTGTGGTCGCGCGACGTGGTGGTGAACGGCCACGTCAAGGGCGACATTCTGGGATTTGCCGAAGAGTTGACCGTAAACGGGCCGGTGGACGGGAACGTTCGTGTTTTCGCACAGACTCTTTCGCTGCAATCTTCGGTAGCCCGCAACGTGACGGCTTGGTGCCGCGATATTGATCTGAACGAAAAATCTTCGGTGAACGGAACGGTGACGCTCGGCGGCGCCAATCTGAACCTGAACGGTGCAGTTACCGGAGACGGCTTGCTCTTCGGGGACACGATCGATATCGGCGGCTCGATGGGACATGACCTGCTGATCCGCGCCGGAAATTTTTCTATCGGGCCGCAAGCGCAAATCCAGGGGCATGTGAAGTACAACGGGCGCAATCAGCCCGTCGTGTCTTCCTCCGCGAAACTCGCCTATCCGATCCAGGTGAACATTGTGAAGAGGAACTACCGGCCGAATTATGCGGCGCCGGAGTATTACTGGCATGAGGTGCTGTTTTGGGGAGCGCGCTTCCTGTTTGGCCTTGTGATCCTGCTGCTGGCGCCCGGCTTTTTCTTCGACGTTGAATCGTCGCTGAAAAGATATGCCCCAGCCTCGGGGGTTGGCGTGCTGTTTTTGTGCGCCGTTCCCGTGATCGCCGTGCTCGTCTGCCTGACGGTGGTTGGGCTGGGTATCGGGATCGCGTCCATTCTTCTGTACATCGTGATCGCTTACTCCGGCCGAGTGTTCGTGGGAGCGTGGCTGGGCGAGAAAATTCTCGGCGCAACGCCCGGCGCGGGTCATGCTATTGCGCGACTGGCACTCGGATTGGCGCTCATCCAGGCAGCGACGATGCTGCCCTTCCTGGGAATTTTGATCAGCGTCCTCGCTGCGATCTGGGGAGTGGGAGGATTGGTGCTCGCCGTGCACAAGCATCTGCGCACGCAGTGGGCTCCCGCCGCCTGAACAGGCGCCCGTTTGCGGGACTTCAGACGACGCCGAGGTTTTTTCCAACCTTCCCAATGATGTCCGCGGCGCGTTCGAGCTCGGCGCGCTTGTGCGCCGCCGTCACAATCGTTCTGAGGCGCGCCTTGCCCTCGGGAACCGTCGGATAGCCGAGCGCTCCCGCAAAAACTCCTTCAGCAAACAGAGTTCGCGAGAACTCGAACGCCTTCGCGGCGTCGCCAACCATAATCGGCGTAATCGGCGTCTCGCTCTTGCCCGTGTCGAAGCCGAGCTTGCGAAGCTTGCGCTTGAAGAATTTTGTGTTCGCCCACAATTTCTTTACGAGCTTTTCGCCCGCCTCCGAATCGAGCAGCTCGAAAGCGGCCTGGCAAGTAGCCGTCACCGAAGGCGGATGCGACGTTGAGAACAAGAAGGGCCGGGCGCGCTGGTAGAGATAGTCAATCAAATCGCGCGAGCCGCAGACGTACCCGCCAATCGAGCCGATGGCCTTGCTAAGAGTTCCCACCTGAATGTCCACACGGCCGTGGCAATTGAAATGATCGATGGTTCCGCGGCCACGGTTGCCGAGAACTCCGGAGGAGTGAGCGTCGTCGACCATCATGATGCAATTGTATTTTTCTGCCAGGTCGCACAGAGCCGGCAAATTGGCGATGTCGCCGTCCATTGAGAAGACGCCGTCGGTGATCAGCAGCTTATGCCCATTCCAGTTCTTGTTTTCTTCGAGCACACGTTCACAGTCGGCGGCGTCCTTGTGTTTGAACACTTTGATGGTGGCGCGCGAGAGGCGGCAGCCGTCGATGATTGACGCATGATTCAGCTCGTCGGAAATGATGAGGTCTTCCTTGCCGAGAATGGCGGAGACGGTTCCGGCGTTGGCCGCGAAACCGGACTGAAAAACGACGCAGGCCTCGGAATGCTTGAAGCGGGCGATCTGGTCTTCGAGCTGCATGTGCATCTTCATGGTTCCGGCGATGGTGCGGACGGCGCCGGAGCCGACGCCGAATTTGCGGATGGCGTCAATGGCGGCGCGGCGGAGCCTGGGGTTCGTGGTGAGGCCAAGATAATTGTTGGAGCTGAGATTGATGACTTCCTTGCCGTCGAAGACGGCGATGGGTTTCTGCTCGCCTTCGAGGATTTTGAGGTTGAAGTAAAGATGCTTAGCTTTCATTTCGGCGAGGGCGTCGCGGAGAAAGGCAAGCTGGGGGCGAGCGGGCTGCATTGCGGGTGTGGTCATGATTCCTCCTGGAAACAGCGTATTTATTAGGGCCGGAATGACATTTCATTATAGGACTTCGAGCGGAGGATGAGGAAGCGGGGAAGGAAACCGGTAGTGTCTCAGTTTCGATTGGATGATAGATTTGAAGCCGCTATGGATCTGACGACATTGGCTTGGCTAGGATATGCGGCTTACTCAGTTCACATCCTCGAAGAGTACACCTTCGACTGGCGCAATTGGGCGCGGGCTGTCCTTGGCCTTCCCGTCGAATGGGGCCAGTTCTACTTGACCAATGCGCTGGTGATCGTCCTGGGATTAGTTCAGGCCGAGCTTGCACCTACGCTGGCGATCGCGCCCTTAACGTTTGCGGCGCTGATGCTCATAAACGTCACATTTTTTCATATGCTGCCCGTCATCCGCACTCGGGGACGATTCTCTCCAGGATTCATTACGGGAATAGTCCTCTTTTACCCAGTCGGAATAGCGGAGTTCGTTCGGGCTGACGACGAAGGACGCCTGAGCGCAACAATCGGAGTGGGTGCCTTTCTACTTGGGGCCATCCTGATGGCGTTCCCGATAGTGATGCTCCGGCTGAAAGATCGTCCCTACTTCCGGCAAGATCGAAACTGAGACACTACCAGGAAACCGGCGGGCTTGCTTACTTTGGAGCGCCGTTGGGGAAGAGAAGAACTTTTCCTGCTTGACCTTTCTCGAGCAGGGAAAACGCGTCGGCGAATTTTTCGAGCGGGAGGCGCTCTTTGAACAGAGGCTCGAGATTCAATTTGCCGTGCTTCAGGAGCTCGCTCATTTGCACCCAGGTCTCGAACATGCGGCGGCCATAGATTCCGTGGACCGTCGCGCCCTTGAATATCACGGCGTCCAGCAGGTCGAGAGTCACGGGCTCGCTGGGAATTCCAAGAAGTGATGCGCGGCCGCCCGGGCGCAGCATCTGGAATCCC
>Ga0335073_10001040_pt1 | contig 36672 bp, 33 predicted proteins | sample Lox_Sample_22_FD_207093 | JGI IMG/M metagenome (GOLD analysis project Ga0335073, IMG submission 207093) | Soil microbial communities from Loxahatchee National Wildlife Refuge, Florida, United States - Lox_Sample_2.2 | ecosystem: Environmental > Terrestrial > Soil > Wetlands | place: USA... | reverse complement strand
ACACGCAGCTCCTCTATTCGTGAAGAGCCAAAAGTTGCGCTAGCAGCAGGTGCCTCCGTTGGTCAAAAGATGACATGGAGGGGGCTGAACTCGCTTGGTTAGCACTGTGACGGCTAGACTTGACAGAAGCATCGCAGAGTGCGATTTATCGCGCAGGAATGCGTTGACGGAATAGAAGTTCTCCGTGGGTGTCAGATGAGCGCTCCTGTTCCGCATCACCCACTCAGGGAATCCCGCGACAAGGATCGCGGATTGGCGCGAGAAAGCGCCGCAGGGGCCCGGTAGACGATGAAGATGGAACCGGGCCCCTTTTTTGTGCTCAATGCAAAGTATCCGTAGGGGTACCAGTATAAGGATGTAATAAATGAAAACGCCCTAGCACGGCAAACCCCTCTCGTCAGCGACTACCATCGGTGAGCGATCGGAGGCGGTCAATGAATATTCGCGAAACAGTCTTGGTTGGTGCTTTGGTTCTGATGCCTTGGGGAGGCAGAGCTCAAGAAAAGCCGACACCGGTCGTTCCGACCGATGTGGCCTCCGGTAAGCAGACATACATGGATTATTGCGCCGCATGTCACGGGGTCGACGGTAGAGGTCATGGCCCTGCCGCTTCGGCGCTGAAAACACCACCGGCGAATCTGAGGACACTCGCTATTCGGCACGATGGCAAATTCCCGGAAGACTATGTTGCGCGCGTGGTGGGCTCTGGCGACCCAAGTTTTTCCGGACACGGTTCGTCTGACATGCCCATCTGGGGGCCGGTCTTTTCCATGCAAAAAAACGATGACGAGCTGGGCGTGCGTCGACGCATCAAGAACTTGTGCAACTATCTGGCGTCCATTCAGGACAGGAAATCGTAGCCTAATCGGCTACACGCTAACGCTCTCGAACAACTTGTAAGTCCGGTTGGCCAACTCTCCAGATGGGATGCCACTGCCGGTGCGGATTACGCCGATACCGTTATCGGCCGACTAGGGAAGTGGGCGCAAAAAATCAGTTTTCCAAAGGCGAGGAATGTTAGAGAACGATCAGGATGAGCGACGAAACGCAATAGACACACCACACAAGCAAAATGTGCGCTTCAATATTCGTGAGGTAGAGCGCATAGGCGAGTCCGATACCGGCCGCGTAGGCCGTGAGCATTTTGCGGCGCAGCAACGCAAGCACAACCAGTAGCGTGTAGCTAGCAATTCCGAAAACGGCCACGGGAACTCCATGGACTTCGGCATAAGTGCTTTGATTCACGTATGAGGAATTCCAGTTTGAGCCCGAGCGCAACACGTCAATTTGCTGTACGGCGCAGCATAGTGCGCAGCCAGGGCCAGGAATGAGACACCAATTCCAGCGGTTCCGAGGACCGCGATGATGTAGCGCAATTTTCACCCCCACCGTATTCGGTTCCATATCGCGTGCGATCAGTATGTTCTTGTATGGTGAGGATAGCGCTAATTACCAAAGTCGAGTACTGGGAGCCACTTAAAGGTACGACTCAATTGTTCTGCTCGAGAGATTCGGTGTGAGCCGGTCAAGGCATGGTCAGGCACACCAACACCGGGCGTAAGTTCTGGCTTAATCGCCGAGGAACTGGCGCAGAGCTAGGAGTAAAATAAGCATTGAAATGCGTAAGCGCCACATTCCGACCACTCCTCCGGCTGCCTCACCTGCTGGTCAAGCCTGGCTGGACATGGACCGTGCAGCGTTGGCTGAGGTCACATCGGAGGCAGACGGCTATCCGATTGAATCTGCGTTACGCGGGGCAGAAACCCTAGGCTGGCGTGCGGCGAACCCCGGGATTCAGACCATCCGGCTAATTTTCGACGAGCCGCAAGAACTCAGACGTATCGTGTTGGTTTTCGAAGAGAGCGAGAATACGCGTACCCAAGAGTTCGTACTGCGATGGTCTCCCGACGCTGGAATTTGTTCCTTCCGAGAAATCGTACGCCAGCAGTGGAACTTCAGTTCACCCGGCTCCGTGCGGGAGATAGAGGACTACACTGTCGAACTCTCAGCCGTGGTGGTACTGGAATTGGTTATTGTTCCTGATATGAGTGGCGGTACAGCTCGGGCCTCGCTCGCCAGTCTCCGTTTATCTTAAGTTCGACTGGCCTCATTCCTGGTGAACATCCTCATTTTACGACAGCAGAAAGGAGCAAGTCATGGGCAATCGAGACAAACGAGGCCGAGAGAAGAAGAAGCCAAAGAAAACGGGAATCAAGCAATTGAGCATACCGGCCAAACCAAGGCCGGAGTACAAGCCCACCTCGCCACCACCACCGACATCGCAAACTGATAAGGCGACCGGAGAGTGAGCTGCACACTTGACCTATGCTAAGTCATGATTCTCAGCTCTCGGTGGACCAGCGACAGCTCCGCCACTAGCCGTTTCAGCTTGCTGTTTTCCTTCTCCAGCTCCTTCAGACGTTTCGCCTGATCCAGCTTCAGACCGCCGTATTCCTTCTACCAGCGGTAGTAGGTCTGGACGGTGATCTCAGCTTCCTTGCAGGCTTGCGGGGTGGTGTTTCCGTTGGCGATAGCCACTTCAATTTGCCGCAGCAGCGTTACGATCTGCTCCGGCTTGCAACGAGTCTTGGGCATGACCGATCTTCCCTCCAGGCGAATTCTCTCTCATTTCACCTGGTACAAAAATCCCCGGTCAGGTCAACCACCAAACAAGGTTCCGTAGTGATTGGTCCGATCTGGAAAGACCATTTCAATCATGGTGACTGGGCGCAATTGAGAAGATTCGGACATAGACCGGGACAAGACCTTTCGTGCCCGACCGAAGAGTAGGGAAATGCAGGACGGAATAGACCTGCGATCACCCGACCTCCCCTCGGAGGCGTGCGTAAATCGTGCCCTGGATGAGCACCTCTTCGGCAGGTCTTCGGACTTGCAGGCTTTCTACTTGCTCCAGCTTCCCGGTTCATGGCTGAACCAGTGCTTTTTCTTGGAGCGTTCGTTCCTGCTTACCGCTGCGGGGCAGTTCCGGATTCTCACCGGATTCCCTTTTCAGTCCACTCGCAAGGAGCAGACACCGAGAGAACTTCAATATACGGTCACCTATTGTTGAGGTCAACTAAGAAACGGCATTCTTAATTACGAGCGTTCTCGGCTGCACGCTGTTCTGGTCTGGACGATCGCCCCGTTCAGCGGAGGGGAAGGGCATACATGAGGCCACCGTGGGTCCAGAGGTTGTTGGGGCCGCGGGTAAGGCGCATGGAGGAACCGGGGCCGAGGGTGCGGTCGAAAAGTTCGCCGTAATTGCCGGCGGCCTGGATCACGCGGACGGCAAATCCGTCGTCGAGACCGAGAAGGGGCCAGTAGCCGCGTTGCGTGCCGAGGAGGCGGCGGACGGTCGGATCGTCACTTTTTTTCATTTCGCTGACATTGGCGTGGGTTATGCCACTTTCTTCGGCCTGGATAAGTACTTCCATGGTCCAGTTCACGATGGCGGCCCATTGCGGATCGTCCAGGCGGTAGGCGGCGGCGAGGGGATCTTTGGCGACCACGTCCGGGAGAATGTCGAAATATTTGGCCATGGATTTGAAGGAGATGCGCTCTGCTGCCAGTTGGGAGACATCGGCAGAGACGGCAGCGCAGTTCTTGGTGACGAATGCGGCCTCCATTTCTCCCTCTTCCTGGAAAGGAAACGGGAGCCACTTTATGTTTTCGCGCTGGGCATAGCCCTGGAGCTGGATTTCAATTTCCGTGCCACCAAGGAAGCAGACTTTCTTGCCCAAAAGATCTTTGGCGGACGTGATACTGGTTGTTTTGTTTACCAGAAAGCCCTGGTAGTCGTAGAAAATCGGCCGAGAGAAACCAATGGTGTTGCTGGCGTTGAGGTAGTTAGCCGAGGCAGTGGCTACCAGCGCTATATCGCCAGCTTTGAGCGCTTTCAGGGCATCTTGTTCGTCTTGATAGGGCACGATGGTGAATTTGGCGTTTTCGCCGAGCACCGCGACGGCCACAGCTTTGCAGATTTCCTGATCGAAGGCCGCGTGATTGCCGTGGGCATCTTGCGTGGAATACTCGGGCAGTTCCGTATTTATGCCGCAGGCGAGGGTGCCGGCGGCTTTAATTTTTGCGAGAGTGGCGCCGGGTTGAGCAGAGGCCGGAAAAAGAAAGAGCGCGAGAAATCCGGCGGCGAGTGATAGTTGTTTAGTTCCTTGCAGGAAACGGGCCTGGTTCTTGTTGCGATTCAAGAGAGATTCCTCAATTCGTCTGGAATTAGAGTCTTTCGAAAAATCAGAATGCGGCGGCCGAAGACAGATTTCGGCCGCCGCGGGGATCAATCGAAGGAGACTCGTTCTATGGCCAACTGGGTGAAGTCGGCACGCCGGGTTCGCTGCCGGGACGCGGATTGAAGTCCGAGGGAGCAGGATCAATCACCTTTCCATCAACGATGTCGGTCGGTGTGATGTGCAGGCAGTTGCAGCCATGCGCACCATAGTGCGGAAGCGAAAGCACTTCCTGGCTTGGAATCGTAGCAAATGACCCGGGCAGCGGTGGGAGCGAGCCGAGCAGACGGGCATTGTCGAACGCCGAGAAAAGGTCACCAACGCCAGGTGTATTGGCGTCGGCAGGCCCCATGTACTTCTGACCGTAGGTGGCTTCGCCGACTGCGCGAGCATTGGCTTCGTCGGGCAGATCAGCCAGCGGAGTCAAGCAGAAGAGTTCATCGATGAACTTGATGATGGAGCTATGTTCGGTCGGCTCGTGGGAAATGGCGTGCACGACGCTGTAGGGCGAAATGACGATAGCCGGGATTCGCGGCCCCTGATCCAGGGCGTTGCCAAGCGGGTCGAAAGAGCGAACCTTTGGCTGGGTGTGATCGTACAGGCCGTCAGTTTCATCGTAGGTAATGATGATGGCGCTTTCCGGCCAATACTTGCTGTTGGCGATAGCGTTGATGGAATCCGCAAGCAAGGCTTCGCTGATTTGCGCGTCGGAGTATCCCGGATGATCGTCGTTGCCAGCAAAATCGGCTTGCACCGTCGTATTTGGTGAGCGGGGGGTCAGGTTGTCGAGGTTGCCATAGCCGCCGCGAACGTAGAAGACGCCGCCTTCCTTCGGGAGGGCATTATTAGCAATGGCGGTGTAGAAGTCGCTGAGCCCCTTCAAGTGCGAGGCGGTTTCCGAGGCGTTGTTGGCTTCATAGCCGAAATACTGGGGTCCGTTGTGGTGCGCGATGTAATTGGCGTAGGTCGCCGGGCCACTGCCGTCGGTGGACTCGTGATCATAGCCTTCCTGAAACCAGCCCCAATTCACTTGCTTATTGTTGTCGCCGTAAATTTTCTGAATGTCGCTCTGTACGTCGAGCAAGTCGAAGGCTGGATTGTTGTCCCTGGCAGTGATGTTCTTGATCTGGTTGCCCATGAATGACAGAGGCAGACTGGCGAAGGTGAGATTGGCGGCCGGGTTGGTGGTCTGCGGCGCGCCACTTTCCGTCGGCTGGAAAATTCCCGGCGGGTTCATGGCCGCGGCGAGAGCATTGCCCCAGTAGGGCTGAGGATCTCCAACAACCGGAACCTGGCAGTTGGCATTGGTGGTCGCACACTGGCCAGAACCGCCCAAAGGCTGTCCCTGTGCCGTTCCTGGATGCTCTACCCACTGGGTCATGCCGGATTGACCAGCAATCATGGCGATAGCATTCGGAGTGGACGGGCCGATGACGGTGTCGAAGAAACTATCGAACAGCGTGAAGCGGTCGGCGTAGCGCCACAGAAAAGGAACCGTGTCGCAATCGACGTGACTGACGACGAGTTCACCTTTTTGCACTTGAGCCTGCGTCGGATTCGGGCCGGTGTAGGTGGTGCCGTCAGCGCTTAGAGTGCCGCCCGATATGCCTTCCTCGGTGAAGGCGTAGCGGTTGTTCTGCGCATTGTAATCGGAATCGAAGTTTAACTTGGCGTCGATGGCGGTGTGACCGTGATTCACGGAATCGGTGTCTTCCGGATAGAGGAGGACGTTTTGGCCATTCACGTTGGTGACAGATTGCGGAATCAGGAACGGCGAAATGGTGCCGACGGTGCCATCGGTTTTGACGATGGGCTGATTAAAGCCGGGAGTTTCTCCAGCGGGTTGCGAGAAGAGTCCCACGGCGCCAGGATAGGTGCCGAAGTAGAAATCGAATGAGCGGTTCTCCTGGAAGAGAACGAAGACATACTTGATGTGCTTGCGGAGGAGTTCGAGTTTCTGTTGGTGATTCAGATAGGGAGCGCCGTTCAGAGCGTGCGTATATTGAGCGACTTCTTCGCTGGACTTCGGTGCGATTTCCACGAGCTTCTTGTGGGTCTCGACTTCGTTCTTGTTTTCCTGAGCCATGGTGATCACCGGCTGCAGACTGAGAGCGGCTGCGGCCAGTGAAGCACAAAGGGACTTCACTAGGTACCTGATACTCATTGGGTTTTTATTCCTATTCTGGCGCGAAAGATTGCGTGGTTGATCTCGCTGAAATCCCCACATCCGCCGGAGCGGGCGGTAATCCAGCGCCAAGTTTGGGGTGAGCATATGTAAAGTTATAAATATGAAATGGAGATTAAGGAGGAACAAACAAAGAATGAAGAAGTTTGGCAAGCAAAGGGGTGTTGAATTTCTCCACAGTGAAGAGGAGGCAGGATGAATTGGCCACGTCGTCTCCAGTCCACGAAACCAATTCACCTAGAAAATAAACTTTGCTCCAAGTTCGAGAAGAGTCGCGGGAGACGGAACAGGGAATTCTCCGTGGGCGCACCTTACTGTGCCTCCGCCCACATTCAAGGGCGAACGAATGAATTTATGCACACCAATGGCCATTTCACGAGCGGGTCTAGGAATATCTGCTTTTCGGATGATATCTAGAATAGTCCAAAGAGAACGCCTTTCCGGGTGTTGCGACGGCTGATGGCTGTGTTGATGATTATGGCGGTGGAAGTGACTATGGCCGTGGCCATCATCCGTACGGACGTGCTCGTGGCTAGCAGAGTGGACATGAGGCGATTCGTCAACACGATCCGCCGGCTTTCCGTCGACTAGCAAGTCCACCTTTGTGGCAGAAATGCCGCTGCGGTCGACGCGATGGATACGTAATTCAGCACCGATATTGAGCGCGGTTCCTGCGGTAGCCAGAGTTGAGCAGTGATTCCGAACCCCTGGTTAACCATTATTCATCCACAAAGGTCGTTTTATTCCTGCTTCTCGAGCTTCACCGGATCCTCTTCCCCCTTGATCAATGCTTCCAATTGCTCGACCAAAGGTGCCGAGAACATCGGTCGCCACCGACGACAGCTTGATGTTGGTATCCTGCAGACCTTGCGAATCCGGTTTGCGGTGCGTGCCTCTTCCTTTATCGCGGTGTCGGGTCAGATCGCGCAGCTCGTACGGCAGAAGCTGTGCGATCCACTGGCAGTCTCGCACATCGCTCTTCCCCCCGGCACTTGCTTCAGGTGTCGGGCATTCACCAACAGCATGGTGAAGCGGCTCTCCAGGATGTTGTAAATCGGTTTTCAAACAGGCGCCAGTCGATTCCGTGGCCACGTACGTGACGCCGTATGCGGTCATTCAAGCGGCCATCGCCAAAAGGTCGCGGGTCCATCGTGCCCCAATGGTGTGTCTCTTGATGCAATCTGCCGTTTGGTTTGATACGGCGTACGCAGGCCTGATTCCTTGTCGGTCGGAAGGCGCATCCGGTGAGGCACTACAGGGACTGAGCATAATTCGGAAGCGTTGAAAGGAACTGCACGGCGTGTTCTGGTGTAGGCTTGGACTCGTGGGCCGAGAGAACCTCCAAGGAGGCCGCCAATGAGCATGACGACAAGCACTCGACAAGTCGGTGACGTCACGATTCTGAACATCAAGGGTCGAATAATATTTGGTGATGCGGGTGCCACGGTCCACGATGTGATTACGGACCTGTTGAGTAAGGGGCATAAACAGATTTTATGCAATCTTGCTGCCGTCGAGTACATCGACAGCATGGGCATGGGTTGTCTCGTCGGTGCCTTCACAAGCATGCGGAAACAGGGAGGAGAACTGAAGCTTCTGAAACTCTCCGATAAAGTAGCCGAGGTAATGCAAATTACAAAACTATATACCATCTTCGACATCGAGAATGACGAGGCAGCGGCTGTGAAGTCCTTCAGTAGATCGACAGCAGCACCTGGGTCCTGAGCCAATCGGACATCTCGGTCCTCGCCGCGACTTTACCGATAACCAGACTGAACATATTGCGCAAAAAGGAACAGAGAGGCGGACCCTGGCCGACTAACCTTCATTTGCTACGAGGCCCATTCGCAGAAGGAAGGCATGAATATGTGGCAAAGAAAGGCTTGTGGTAGGATTGCTCAGCACTCAGCAGGCCCAACTAGTTCACATAGCCTGCTTCGTACTGTTTTTGGGTCAACTCGAGTGTGACAGCGGCGGCGTCCTTCGCGGAGACGGCAGTTTTCAGGGCATCGACATCCTGCTGGAGCGCGTTCCGGGTATCGTTCGGTACTCTGGCCCCGGTAAAGTTGCTCATTCTAGGGGAAAATCTAGCCATGGGTACTACTTTTTCAGGTGGCACGGGCCGCCCCGATCTTCTCCCTTTCGGCCCGGGCCGAGGCTGATCTTGCAGCTCTTAAGGAAACTTCGGCCCACCCCAATAGAATCTACTTTGCCGTGGCTTGGAGCGCCTGGCGTGTGGCTACCAGAGTGTTAGTCAGCGACTCCCTCGGGAGTTTCCTGATGATTGGATTGATGGCCCATCCCAGCCCTGAGGGTACGTCACGCGTCAGGGAAATCGCTCGGCACTCAACATCCACACCACCGTCGCGCTCTTCCATTCGCCAGTAGGAATACAGCCGCCACAGGAATCCATAGCCTGTATCCGGCGGGAGTACTCGCTCATCCGGACTTCCCGCGTCCTGCACCTCAGCGATGCGCGTCGTATACGAGCGGCAAATCCAACGCGACCGATCCAGACAACGATAGTGCACCGCGTGATCGGTATCGAGGACGACCGTAATGATTTTCTTCTTAAGAAGTCGCAGATAAATTTGGAAATCGTCGCCGTGATGACTGACGAGTCGTGAGGCAATCACCTCGGGCTTGAAGATATTCTTGTGATTATCGTAATCCTGAATCAAGGCCAACGTGTCTTGGACGGTCGCATTGGGAATGAGGATGGAGCCGATCCAGTCGTGGATCAAGCCGTTTGGCACTTCGACGGGCGCACGGCCTGCCCAGAATTCTGCGACGACCTCCCCTTTCTGGAGTTGCTGAGTCCTTTGCTCATCTAGGTCAGACCACAAGAACCGTCCTTCTAGAGTCTGCTCCATGACGATTTCGGCGTGACGAATGTATGCGGCAAAGGCCTCTAAAGTTTGAGGCATCAACTGAATTGGCTTCGCAGCTTGGGCCATCGCCTGATCTTTCTGCAATCGTGGTCTGCCGTTATTGCCTTGTCAAGTTGTAGTCACAGACAGCCGCGCAGGTCTGTGGTCTATCACGAGGAAATGCGTCTGGCCACGATCGACGGCCATCAGATACGCCACCGACTTCCCGGCCATCGCCAAGGTCGCACGGTTGGCGTGCCCCTTCCGTTTTTCCGGTCGTAGAGCAGCGCCAACGTTGGGCGGTAGCGTGGGGCTCCTGGCCGCATCGGTCAACGCGTCACAGATATTTATGCGAATCAAGATTCCAGCGGAAACGACGCGAACCAGTTTAACAAGCTCAGGAGAAGGTTCGGCTGGCAACGGGTGTATCCGTTGGTGCAACTAACCGTGGGAAAGGACTGAATCCGGCGGATGTTTTCTAAAGTTCACTTTTCCGTTCTTTTCTTTCTGGTTTTTTCCACCGACCTTTCCTTGCGTGCTCAACAGACGTTGGAGCCATTTTCAGCTAACGAAACGTCCACGATCAATGGAGAAACATACTCAGCAAAAATCTATTCCGACGGGCATTCCGTCCGGTCGGAGTCCGCAGACAATGCGCCGGGCCAAAGTAACGTCACTTTCGTCAGATTGGATAGTGGTCTCACACAGGTTGTGATTCGTTGGGAGACAGCGTATTCCGAATACCCGTATGGTGGCCTCTTTGACGGACAATTCGTCTCGTAACCTGCAATCAGAAGCGTGAGTACAACCCAAAATTCGTTGCGAATAAGCGCGCGCAGCGGCCACGAGGAGGGATTAAAAAAATAAAGGGCGCAGTAATCTTGCGATTCATGCGCCCGTTTTGGATTGCGCCGCAAAGTCGATTAGACTTCACGATGCAACCAGTTTGAGAGAACGTGAACCTTGCGGCTCCCGTACCCTCTTCCGACCTCGCCGCAAGGTTTTTACGCCCTGCGGCTCAATCGAAATCTGAGAGTACTTAGGCCTCGCGGCTTTCGCACCCTCTGCGACCGTGCCCATGGAGTCTGTTCTCCAGAGCCCGACCGGAACGCCCTGACCTTACGGTCCGCGCGTCCTCGCTCGACTGTGACAAGGAGCTTTTAGGCTCCCCGACCCAACCGAACAGAAAGCGCCGGAATCTTGCAATCCCTGCACCCTCTTTTCAACCTCGCCACAAAGTTTTTGCGCCCTGTGGCTCAATCGAACATTGAGCGCACGTGAACCTTGCGGTTCACGCGCCTCTTCGCCCGTACTGCGAAGTTTGCTCTCCACAGTTCGACCGAATCGTAGAACACACGGGCCTTGCGGTCCGTATGTCCTTATTGGGCTGCGCCACGAAGTTTTTGAGGTTTCGCGATCCGCCCAACCGAAAGCGCCTAGGCCTGCCGACCCTTGCTCCCTCTTTTCGACCTCGCCGCAAAGTTTTTGGGTCTGCGGTTCAATCGAACATTGAGCGCGCGTGAGCCTTGCGGTTCACGCGCCTCTTCGCCCGCGCTAGGGAGTTGTTGTCTCCATAGCCCGACCGAATCGAAGAGTGCCGGAGTCTTGCGACTCTTGCGCCCTCCTTTCGACCGCTTCGCAAAATTTTTAGGCTCTGCGATCCGACCGATTCGAGACTGCCGAGGCCTTGCGGCTACCGCAGTCTCGTCAATTGTGCCGAAAGTTTCTTGGGCTTCCGGCTCAATCTGGCGATACAGTAAACGATTTCAGACAGCTTGAGAAGAGGTCTCGAGCGCTTTTGCTGTGGAAACATGTGCATGAATGTGCAAAACAAATACGCGGTCGCGTCCTTGGCAAAATGCGGCCCGGCACTTGAGATGCGTTAGGAGACGTCCTACTCGGTCGATTCTTGGAGCAAAACGACGTCCGACTCTAGGCTCCAGCGAAAGACCCCAGTCTCTTCGCGTCAGGTGACCAATGAGACTCTCCGATATGGTCGGAAGCGAAATCGGTGATCAGCCGGCCAGAGGAACCATACTAAAGGCTGAACCCAAATGTTGTCCGCCAAGCGATTTTAGGCACAATCCGATGCAGGAAGTCGATGAGCATATCGAAAATGGAACAGGAGGCTAGAACCACGATCGTTTTTTCCATAGCTCAGGTGATAGAGTATCTTCAAGTGACTCCAGGTTTAATAGGAGGAAAGCATGGCCGAATGGGAGCTACACCCGCTGTCGCTCGGCGAAATTCTAGACCGCACGTTCACGCTATATCGTCAGAACTTTTTGCTGTTTCTCGGAATATCGGGTATTCCGCACTTGTTGACGCTCGCATTGAACATTACGCAACTCCTTTTGACGAAGCTTCCAGTTGTTTCGACGCAACCTCATCCGGTTGGTGTGCAGGTGCATAAACCTGTGGCCGTTGCGCCCTGGGGAGCTTTCGGAATCCTGGGCACCGTAGTTGCCCTCATTGTCACCCTCGTCGTGTATCTGTTCTCGCAGGGCGGAACGATTTATGCCGTGTCAGATCTGTATCTGGGTAAATCCGCGACCATCGGCGGTTCGTTAAAGAGAATGTGGGGACAACTGGCCAGTCTCTTCGGTGTGACCGTGCTAAACGGCATGGCCATCGGAGTTTCATTCCTACTCCTCATTATTCCCGGTGTCTATGTGTCATGCCGCCTCTTAACGTGCGTTCCCGCGGCGCTTCTGGAGGATTTGGGCGCACGCGCTTCGCTCGAACGCAGTTGGGAATTGACTAGAGATAACGCAGGTCGAGCATTTCTGATCCTGCTCTTGTATCTGGCGCTGGCGTATGGCGTCGCGATGGTGTTTGTCGCACCGTTCAGCTTTATGACCGTCTTTTCGCTGAAAGATCCGGGAATGTTGCGCCTTTCCTTAATCCTGACGCAGGTCGGCTCTACTCTAAGCCAGATTCTGGTCAGCCCGTTTCTGTTGATTGCAACCGCCGTTTTTTATTATGACCTCCGTGTCACCAAGGAAGCGTTCGATTTACAGATGATGATGAATCCAGAAGGTGCACGCGCCGTGCATACTCCTTCGACCGTCCCTTCGATTCTGGGATGAGATACGCGACAATGCGGAACTGGAATTTGCCAGGCGCAGTCTTGTCTATCGCACTGCTCAGCAGTGCTGCGCCGCCCCGTTCGAATTCCCAGACCACTATCGTTGTCACACCGAAATCGCCAGCCGAGACCAGCAAGCCGAACAACCTAGACGACCTCTCAGCCCCGACACCCAATCAGAATCGAAACGTGGATATCAACGCCTTTATCGCCCAATTATCTACAATTTCCGATCGGCTGAACGATTCGCTCGACCAAGATCACCGGCCCAACCATGAAGACCTCGCCCGCCTCCGGGCTTCTCTCCCCCAAGCATGGACCGTTCGCACCGACGACGGCACGTTTCTGATATCGAGTGAGCCTCTGCGAAGGGCGCTGGGAGCGGGCAAAACCGAGGATGCCTTAGGCTGGGTGGGTCACGTCCTCCGCGAAGCACAGGGCTACGCAAACACGCGAACGGCCAACGTGCAAAGTACTCGAAACGAGTTGCAAAAAGTTCTCGGCTCCAGCGAGTTTGCCGCTGTGCGTCCCCCCAACGCATTCGATCTGTTTCGACAGCGCCTTTCGGCATGGCTAGGGCGAATGCTCTTGAAGCTCTTTTCAGGAATGGAGCGCTATCCAATCGCGGGCGAAATTCTGTTCTGGGGAATTTTGTTGTTGGCGATCAGTTTACTGGCACGATGGCTCTTTCTCTTTCTTGTGCGACGAGATCAGATGGCTGCTTTATCCGAGCAGGAAATTGTCATTGCTACGCGAACCTGGCAAGAATGGATACGCTTGGCCCGCCAAGCGGCGACTAAACAGGATTTTCGCGAAGCGGTGCACGCCGCCTATTGGGCGGGGATTGCGCGGCTCGAGGATGTCTCCGCCTTACCAAAGGACCGCACGAAAACACCTCGAGAATATCTACGGGCCCTTTCCACTGTTTCCCAAGACGGATTAGCCTCCCGCTCCACCGATTACGCGGCGCCGTTAAAGCGAATGACGGCTTTGCTGGAACGTGTATGGTACGCGAACCGCGGAGCGGCCGCCGAAGATTACGATGATACCTTGCAGCAATTGAAGGCCCTCGGATGCCAAATGGAATAAGTGCAGACGACCGGAAGATCCTATTCGTCGGCGGCGTCTTACTCTTGATCATGGTCGTCGTAGTGGCCCTGCTGGCGCCGCCCGCCGAACAGTTCGAGTCGCCCGTTCCCTCGACCTATTCGACACAGTCTGCTGGCGCTGCTGCGGCCTATCGACTGCTTGTGGCGTTGCACTATCCCGTGCGGAGATGGGAAGAACCTCCCACCGAGTTAAAGAACGAAAAGGGCGCCATTCTGTTGGTGCTCGCGGAGCCGATACAGGCGCCGACCGAGAAAGAACGAAAAGCACTGGCGCAATTTGTCGTCAGCGGTGGCCATGTGCTTTTCACCGGTAGCCGCATCAAGGACTACTTTGAGAATGCGAACATCGCCAACGAAGCGCCTGACCCCAAATTCGTCACTTACAGCGCGCGGATGCCTAGCGACGTAATCAAGGGTGCCAAGCAAATCACTCTGCAGCCTCAAGCCACTTGGGGCAAAATGCGCGCAGAACAGTCGGCCCTCTACGGAACTGACCAGGCGGCTGGCGTGGTCAGCTGGACCGATGGGATGGGGCAGATTCTATGGTGGGCGGGTTCCACCCCACTTGCTAATTCCGGGATCTCGCGGGACGACAACTTACTCCTCTTCCTGAACTCGGTTGCTAACTGGGACGATCACGCACCCTACCACATTTACTGGGACGAATATTTCCACGGCCAGCGCAGTTCGCTGTGGAGCTATATCGGGAAAACCGCTCTGGCTTGGAGCGTGCTGCAACTCGGGCTGCTGGTGCTGGCTGTGCTCTTCACGTTCGCAAGGAGGAGTGGGCCAACCTTCATACCTGTGGAAAGCTCGCGCCTCTGGCCGCTGGAATTCGTAGACACGTTGGGCGGATTATACGAACGAGCCAAAGCGGCGTCCTCCGCGGTAGCCATCTCCTATACGCGCTTGCGTACTTTATTGGCGCGTCAGGTTGGTATGCCCACCAGTGCCCGGGATTCTGAATTAGCCGCTGCCGCCGAGCTGCATCTTGGATGGAAGGATTCGGGTTTGGGTTTGCTTCTCGGGCGAGCAGCAATTGCGCAAAATGAAGAACGCTATCCCGCAGCGGACGCACTGAAAGTCGTTCAAGAACTCGAGAGTTTCGCGAAGCGTTTGGACATTCGAGCTCAAATTCACAAGGGGAAATAATAAAGTGCAACAGCTTACTGAATTAGCTGCGCGGGTGCGCTCGGACCTAAGCAAAGTGATTGTCGGCCAAAAGGAAGTGATCGATCAGTTGCTGGTCGTGTTTCTATCTGGCGGGCACGCGGTCATTGAGGGTGTTCCAGGGCTCGCCAAAACACTTGCGGTCAAATCTCTTTCCAAAATATGTGGCATGCGGTTTCAACGTGTCCAATGCACTGCCGACCTGATGCCCGCGGACGTTACCGGGACCAACGTTTTCAATTTGCAGGACAGCGCTTTCGCCTTACATCGCGGCCCGATTTTTACCGACTTGCTGTTGGTAGACGAAATCAACCGCACCACGCCCAGGACCCAAGCGGCCTTGCTGGAAGCCATGGAGGAACGCCAGGTTACCATCGACGGCACCCGTTATGCTCTTTCCGAAAATTTCACGGTATTGGCGACACAGAACCCGATCGAATTCGAAGGAACCTACCCTCTTCCGGAAGCGCAACTGGACCGCTTCTTGCTCAAAATTCAGATCACCTACCCCTCCTCCGCCGAAGAGGAGCAGATTTTGAGCCGGCACGAAAGTGGATTTAATCCCCAGCATCTCGAAGAAGCTGGACTGCAACCGATTCCCGACGGGATGCTGGCCGCAGCTCGCGAAGAACTGAAAGGCGTACGCGTGGAACCGGGCTTGCGCACATACATCATTTCGCTGGTGCGTCGTACACGCAATTGGCCTGCGATTTCTCTTGGAGGCAGTCCGCGTGCTGCGGTCGGAATTCTGATGGTTTCACGCGCGTTAGCGGGCATGGATGGGCGCGATTATCTACTCCCGGATGACGTCAAGGCCGCAGCCCTTCCGGTTCTGCGCCACAGGATCCTGTTGAAGCCGGAGGCCGATCTTGAAGGATTCACGGCGGATCAGGTGATTGGTCAGGTGATCGCCTCGGTGGAAGTACCGAAGTGACGCAACTGGTGAGGCATTCGAGATGAACGCGACTCGATCGCTCGTGCCGGCGGAAGTCTCCGCGTGGGCGAAGCCCTACGGCCGGATTCCTTTTGCATTCGGCCCGCGCTTCTTTGTCGCAATGTTGCTGGGTCTTCTGTGGCTGGTCCCAGCTTGGTGGATTCCTCGCCTGGTCGGGGCCATGCTGCTGTGGGATTTGCTGGCCCTGCTGGCGTTCGCGGTCGATCTGCTGCGACTACCAGCTCCGAACGAAATTGAAGGTCGTCGGAGTTGGGAGCACGCGCCATCTCTGGCGACCAAGTCCGACATCACCATCCACCTGTGGAATCAAGGAAGGGTGGCGATCCGCTGCACTGCTGTCGACGAAGCCTCCGCGGCCCTTCGCAACTCTCTCCCCCCGTTGTCGCTGATCGTGGCTGCAAAACAACAATCGTCGATCAAGTATTCGATTGTGCCTCGCGAACGCGGCGATGTCCGTTTAGGCCGCTGTTTTGTTCGCTATCAAAGTCCATTAGGGTTCGCGGAAAGATGGTCCGTGATTGACCTGTCGCAAACCGTGCGCATATTGCCGGATCTCGAGCAAGCCAAGCAACAAGCCCTGTATTTAATCCGCAGTCGCCAGGTCGAAATGGAAAAGCGGCGCAGAAAACAACGTGGCCAAGGGCGCGAATTCGAAAGTCTGCGCGAGTACCGCCAAGGCGATGAGTTCCGTGATATTTGCTGGACCGCTACGGCCCGCAGGCATCAACTCACAACTCGCCTTTTTGAAATCGAGCGCAGCCAGGCGGTATGGATCGTGCTCGATGCGGGGCGCCTGCTGCGCGCCGAGGTACAAACCGATGCGGCGAAGCTGCGCCTGGCGAAACTCGATTTTGCTGTCAACGCCGCACTGTCCCTGGCCCAGGTGGCCATTCAATGCGGCGATCGTGTCGGCTTACTCGCTTACGGCAGAACTATTCAGCAGAACATTGGTACCGGACGGGGACCCGCGCACCTGCGTAGCATCGTCGACGCACTCGCGCAAGTTCACTCCGAATCCGGCGAAGCCAATCACTCGGGGGCCGCTAAGCTGCTCCTTACCGAACAGAGCCGCCGTAGCCTGGTTGTGTGGATCACCGATTTTGCCGAAACGCCAACCATGCCCGACGTGATTGAGCACGCGATGCACATGGCACGCCGCCACCTCGTCGTGTTTTCCGCGATGAACCAGCCTGATCTCAGCGCTTTGGCCCACTCGATTCCAAAGGACAGCACCGAAATGTACCGCCACGCCGCAGCTCTGGAAATTGTGCAACGTCGCGAATCATTGTTGCGGGGACTGCGCCAGCAGGGCGTGTTCGCATTTGAGCTCGCGCCGGGGCTTTTGGCCGGATCCATGGTGAATCAGTATCTGGAGATCAAGGAGCGGAATCTGTTGTGACTTGGTCTTCGGCATGCGACCGGCTGGTATTGAGATAGCCTAGTAACGCCGCGAATAGCACTCCGGCCAACAGAAACTTCAGCTGGTATGGCGCGCCACTCGGCGAGAAAAATCCCTCGATGATGCCGGCGATTACCAACAGAGGAATAACCCCGAGTACTAGCTTCGACGCATGGCTTCCGGCGCGGGCCAACGAGACCTTTCGCGGAAGCATCCCCGGAAACAGCAACCCCCGCGCTATCTCCAAGCCGGCCCCACCGGCAATGAAAATCGCGGGCAGCTCCAATACTCCGTGCGGAGCGACGAAGCTCCACATTTGCAGCGCCATCCCGGCTTTCCAAGTCGCCGCCCCAATCACACCAATGAGCAACCCATTCACGAGCATCATCCAAATCGTTCCGATGCCTCCGGTGATGCCCATGGCAAAAGCCGCAAAGGACACGGAAAGATTGTTCGTCATAATCCCGGAAGAAGCCAGCGGCTTCACCGTCACGATCGAATCCGTCCACATCTTCCGCTGTTCGATCGTCTCCATCATCCTGGGGCCCAATAGTCGATAAGCAAACGCGGGATCGTGAAGAGTCACAACCCACGCCACAATCATGCCAAATACACACACCCCCGTCGCCAGCGCGATCTGCGGGAACGCCCTGCGGAAGACGCTCGGAAAGGTGTCGCGATAGAATCGTACCACCGCGCTTACCTGAGGTTTGTGCCCAAGGTAGACCAAGTTATGGCAACGGCCGAGAAGTTGATTAAGATAAACGGTCAGTTGTCGACTGGGAGCATCCTCGCGAACAGCAGCTAAATCCGAGGCCGTCTGGCGATACAATAGGCCCAGTTCCCGCAACTCCTGATGCGAGAGAGAGGAAATTCCTGTACGGGAGCGCTCCACCAGCGCTTCGAGCCGTGCCCAGTACGGTTTTCGTTTCTCAAGCCAACGGTTGGAGACCATGTCCTTGACACCGATGAACAGCGGCTTTCCGTTCGATTCCGCTGCGGACAAGCTTACCATCGAAACACCAGAACAAACGTTGCTGGACTTCGCGGTTGCCGGAATCGGCAGCCGCTTCCTGGCCATTTTGCTTGACGTCCTGATCCAGTCCGCCGTTGCCCTGGCTGCTTTCTTCGTGTTTCTTTTGTTCTCGGCAACCGTCGGAAAAGCCGGTCCAAAATCCAGTATGTGGGTCGGCGCTTTTTTAATTCTCTTCTACTTCTTGCTGTACTTCGGTTACTACGCGTTTTTCGAAATTGTCTGGAACGGGCAAACTCCCGGAAAACGCAGGGTTGGAATCCGGGTCATCAAAGATGACGGGCGCCCACTGACGCCTGCGGAATCGATTGGGCGAAACTTGATGCGTATTGTGGACTGGCTGCCACTTTTTTATGGCGTTGGGATCATTTGTGCCTTTTTCAGCAAAGGAAATAAGCGCCTCGGAGACCTGGTGGTGGGATCCTTGGTCGTGCGAGAGACTTCCCTCGCGGAACTCAAGCCGATTTGGCAAACCACGCCCGTGCCGTCGTCACAATTGCCCCAAACAAGTGGAAACCTCGGCGCAATCCGATTGACACCGCAGGAGGCCGCGCTTATCGAAACCTTCTTGAGCCGCCGATCTTCGCTGGACTACGTTTTACGTCGGCGCATGGCCGACGAGGTATTTGCAAAAGTGAAGGATAAAATCGTCGTTCCGGTAGGAGTTTCGCTGACCTCGGAGGCCATATTGGAAGCCCTCAGCCTGGAACGAAGAACCACGGTCTAATCCTAATCAGGCTAAGCCCTAATCAGCGCGCAAGTCCCCCACCAGTACACTTTTCCGGCTGACTGGGCTTGGGGCCGATAATGTCTCGTCAAACACCGAATTTATTTTCTTAACGGACCATGCAGCGCTTCGACGTCGTGCCAGTCTCCATCTCTGCGCCATGAGCGAAGCTGTAACTGAGACCAAATTACCTAGCATGCCACTCGTGACAAGTATGCGCTCAGCCATAGGCGAAGGGACGCCGAGGACGAATCAGCCCTTGCAGTTCCCGCAGTACGACACCTATGGCTGTGCCGCAGTTCGGAAGTGAAGTACTAATAGCCGGTGCGATTGCGAATGTTCAGGATCAAGCACCAAATAAAATTCGTCGTGAATCCTCTGGCAAGAAGTTGCCCGGTGTGTCAAGCACTGGACCCGCGGTACTTCGATCTGGAGCGCATTACGTAGACATTCCCGCTCCAATCTCGAAGCAATCCATTTCGGGTAACAAGACTGCGACCAGGACGAACGCGCTAATCACTGGCTTGCAGGATTCGCGGCAACCTTTCGGATACCGTTGTGCGAGATTAGGAAACAAATGCTGCACTGAAATAGGAGCGGGACCGCGACCTTGCAACGGCCAATCACCTCTCAGCGATAGCCAGTGAACATCATAATGTCGCGGGCATTGTACTTCTGTCGCGTGATGGCGAGTTTTTTCCCGTCCTTCGACCATGCATACTCTGTGATAAGTGCGGGCTCGCTCTCGAAATGCGTCAACTGGACCGGCGCTCCTCCCGTCAACGGCTGCATCATGATGTGCTGCGCGTTTTTGATCGTGCCCAACCATGTCAAGCCTTTCCCATCCGGCGTCCACCCAAGGGCTGGTGAGCCGTTCCCATTCTGCAAGTCCGGAGGCATCACGATTTCCTTTTTGCCCGGCCCACCTTCAAGCTCGGTGACAACAAAGCTTGCCTTTGCCTTCGCACCTTGTCCTTCCACCTTCATATACGCCAAGAATTTTCCGTCCGGTGAAACCGTCGGACAGCACACAGAGCCTTTCGCGATTTGCCTGCGGCTTCCGCCATCGATGCCCTCGATGTAAATCGCGTCAGCACCATAGTCCTCATACACGAACGATTTACCGTTCGGTGTACACGAAAGCGAACCCGCCGATTTTACATTGGCCAATTCCGCACTCTCGCCTGTGGCTGCATTCAATTTCCAAACGTCGGTAGTCTGGTCGGCAGCCCGGCGCGATTCCAGAACCCAATCACCGTTTCCGCACCCAATGACTTCCAACAGCCGTTGGTTCTCATCGGCGAGTTGCGTCCGCTGACCTCCCTGCGCATCGCTGATAAACAGCCGATTGACTCCATCGAGTTGGACCAGCTTCCCCGACTCGGTCCACGACAATCCACTTGCCCCGGCAGTTTGCTCGGCGGAGATGGCGGTGAGTTTCCAATCAATCTTGTCGCCCAATTCGCGTGGCACATCGCCTACATAGATGGCCGAGTCGAGGTAATACCTGGAACTCACGAGCACGTTGCCGTCGCCGGTAACACTTAAACTAGAATAACTGTCCAAATCATTACTGACCTTGGTGACTGGCCCACTGGGATACGGCTGGAACCAGATCTGGAAAGGATCATTTGTCTTCGTCGAACCGACCAGGAACAAGCCGCTCCCGTCGGGTATCCAGACCACGTCGAGCGCGATGTGCAAGGGTTGCAGCGTTCGTTCGATTTTACCGTCGGATCCCAGAATCAACAGTTCTGCATTCTTCCCCACATTTTCCGAGAGCAGCGCCAGGCGATCGTCTGGGCCCCCCCAACTCAGCCCGGGGAAGTAGGTGCCTTCCGCACCCTTGTACAAGAATTTTTCTCCGCTGCCGTCGGAATTGGCCACCAAAACTTGCGACATATGCGCATCTACCAACTGCCGTACGTACGCTATCTTTTTTCCATCTGCGGAGAATGATATCCCGCTGGCGATGTCGTTTACCACTTGCCGCGGCGCTCCTCCCATAGAGGGCACAACGTACAGATTCGTGCTGATCGCGTTGTTTGGGTCCGAGTGCGTGTAGTACAAATAATTGCCGTCAGGACTAAAGGTGGCCGAATTAAAGAAGCCCGGCCCTGCGGGCACGACGGTCACCTCGCTCCCCGTGGCAATCTGCTTCACCCGTAAACTGCGATTCCCCTCGCGCTTGACATACGCCAACGTGTGGCCATCTCCGGAAATCGCCGCGTAGAGCGAAGCCTGGCCGTGGTCCGTTAACTGTTTCAAGACGATGTTTCCAGTGCGGAACTCGCTGCGGCCGTGTCGCAAGAATTTCCATCCCAATGCAGTTCCACCAACTACGGCCAACAGTGCCGCGGCAGCCGCGTACCGCAGCATACGCTTATGTTTCGCAACTGCCTGCGCGGGGACGCCGACACTAGCTTCAGCCGAGACGTGACTGCTGCTCACTGGATTTGCCGCAGTTCCTCCGCTGGCGGTAGGTACACTACTTTCGTTGAAGGCACTCCGGCTTCCCGAGTGCTGCGCCGATATCCGGTTTGAATCCGTATCTCGCTTCAGTCGCTTCAAATCCGCCCGTAGCTCCGCAGCGGACTGGCACCTCACCTCACGATCTTTCTCTAGGCATTTGCTAATAATCTCTTCGAGCCTCTCAGGAATTTCTGGATTGAGTCGCACCGGCGGGACCGGCTGCCGCTCGAGTATCGAGTTGAAGATAATCCCGGAGGTATCGCCTCGAAACGGTTGCGCTCCGGTCGCCATTTCGTACAGTACCACGCCAAACGAGAACAGATCGGTCCGCGCGTCCAACTCCTTCCCGCGTATCTGCTCTGGGGACATATAAGCTACGGTTCCAAGTGCGGAGCCGGGACTTGTCAGATATTCTTCTTCGACCAACGTCGCTAGAGATTCACTGCCAATCGTCGCTGATTTTGATGTCGTGAGCTTCGCCAATCCGAAATCGAGAATTTTCGCGTGGCTGCGGCGGGTGATGAAGATGTTGGCAGGTTTGATGTCGCGATGCACAATCCCTTGCGAATGGGCCGCGTCCAGCGCATCGGAAACCTCCAGGCCAATCTCCTGCAAACGTTCCAACTCGAGCGGCCGTCCGCCGATTTCGTGCTTGAGAGTGCGGCCCTCCAGAAACTCCATGGCGATAAAGGCTTGGCCATGTTCTTCGCCCAAGTCGTAAATCGTGCAGATATTGGGATGATTAAGAGCGGAAGCCGCTCGCGCTTCTCTTTGAAATCTTGCCAGGGCCTGCGCGTCGCGGGCTACATCCGGTGGCAGGAATTTCAGCGCGACAAATCGATGCAGGCGGGTATCCTCGGCCTTATAAACGACCCCCATGCCACCACCGCCCAACCTTTCCAGCACGCGATAGTGCGAGATAGTTCGCCCGGACAGTGCGTCGAAGTCCTTCATGGCGCAGTCATATTAGGTTGCAAGCTTAGGCAAGTCAACGAAGGGCGGGTTCTGGGAAGTGACCTTGCAGACACTCAGATGTGCGGTCTCACGGCGAGATCCTGGTCATCGGTGACGCCCACTTGAGGTGCCTGCAGACTGGAAATCGCATGTCGTCGCTGCTCTCACGGATCCGAACGTCGGGGCCGTAGCTCCTGCGGTTACCGGCCTTGACGCAGCAGCGTTCTTGCTTCTTTCTGAGCCGCCGCAAAGTCAGACACTAGGGGTTGAGAGGGCATCGCGACCTCTCGCTCAAAGCACCACGAAGGAGGGTTGGGGCTGCCGTTCGGCCGCAGGATTCCAGCCCCATAAATCGGGAATCCCCGGGGTTCCCGCAAAGGCAACCTTCCACGCCATGGTGTTCCCTTTGTGCGAGATCAATGTTCGGTGTGCTGCGGTCCCAGCAGTTTAACAAACGCATCCCACGTGACCGTTTATGCCTGTTCAAAACTAGCAAAAGTGACAGTTCACAACGGGCGTCGGGTTGGGTAACCTCCCGGTTACATAACGGGGGTGAGAATGATTCAGGAATCCGAAGGTCTGTCTGACAGCAAGCTTGAAATCGCTACCGAGATTCAGCGACTGCTCTGTCAGCAAGTCGCAACCATAAACCGGGCGTTAGAACCTTACGAGTCTGTGCAGTACGCCGACCGAAACGCACGAATCAGGGACCTTTTTGCACGTTTGGGGTGCCAGTGGGCAACGCCTGCTTAAAATTCTCATTCGGGATCGTTATAGAAATTGCTCTACCGCAACGACCCACCGCACACCATTCCTCAAAATATTGATTGCGCATTGTGGTCCTGCAAGAAGGCAGGAAACGCACAGAGTGAGGGACTGCGTTGAGGCACGGTCACCGCTCTCGCACTACCAATACGCCTCACAGGTTGAGCCGCACGTCGAAAACACTAACTGTCAACCGGAAGTTCGGTAGGGTAATCTGCGCAGTTGTGCTCGTCGAACTGCTTCATTGGGTGCGAGCAGTGACTTACCCTAAATATGAATTTCCATGCACAATCGGTACACCGGTAAGTCGCGGTCTCTCCGTCAATATCCCACCTTATTTGTCGCGGTAGTGCTGCGGATGACTCTGACACCTGCTTCTGGTCATGGCTGCTCGCTATGCCAGCGTCTGGGCGGAACCTGGTCATAAGGGCCTCCGATTTCCGTGAAGCATACTCGAATCGTTCCCGGTCGGCCAGGGGAAAATAAGTATATTTCTACCTAAACGGCCATTTCCTACCGGTCTCTCTAGCGCAAGGACGAACCAAGTATTTCTTTAGAATCCGGAGGCGTCGGCTCGCGGTCTCTCCGCGATAGAAACGCGCAGTGGAGTCGAACGTAGAACTGGAATTCGCAACAAGAAATGAAGCCGATGAACACGTAACGGCTGGAGATGCAGCAGGACGACCGCTCAGCCACTCTCATCTGCCTCCTGTTACACCTCTGGTGAGGACAAATCAGGTGCTCAGCAGAGTTCGACCCAAGCGATCTTAAAATCGAAATTGGTACGCGCAACCCTGATGGCTTGTGACCTTCGAATTGTGCTATACCTCCAATATATCCACTTGTAGGCAGTGTCGGCTAATCAAGCGTATGCGAAATATTACCGAACGCATGCAGGCTGAAAAAACGCGGCGCGAGAGCGAAGAGTGGCTCCGTTTGGCAATTCAGGCGGGGAAGATGTACGCCTTTGAGTGGAACGCTACTACCGACGTTATAGTGCGATCCCCTGAATATTTGAACCTCCTCGGCCCAACTGAGCCGCAAACCTTAACCCAACGGCAGGCAATCCAAAAAGTCCATCCGGAAGATCGCCCGAATCTCCTCGCTGCGATTGCCAAGCATTCGCCAGACAACCCAATCGTTGCCGCGACCTACCGAGTGCTCCTTCCCGGCGGAGTTCCCGTTTGGGTTAAGAGCAGTGGGCGAGCTTTCTTTGACAGGGACGGCAAACTGTTGCGCGTTGTAGGTATCGTCGCGGATATCACGGAGCAAAGATTGGCGGAAGAGGCTCTTCGTGCAAGCGAGGAACGCCTCCGGTTGGCTCAAAAGGTTGCCGGTATAGGCAGTTTTGAACGCGATATGCGAACGGGAGTGAATACTTGGACCGTTGAAATGGAATCCATGTACGGTTTGCCGCCGGGAGGCTTTGCGCGTACCCGAGCGGCGTTCGAAGATTTGGTTCATCCCGGTGATCGCGCACAGGTCAGAAAGTTGGTTGACCAGGCACTCAGCAGCGGACAACCAATTAGCGGAGAGTGGCGTGTTATCTGGCCTGACGGCAGTCTTCACTGGATCGCCGGACGATGGCAAGTCCTCATGGACGATTCCGGTAAGCCCTTACGCGTAATTGGCGCCAACATAGATATCACTGACCGTAAACGGGCCGAAGAAGCCCTCAGGGAGAGCGAACAACGTTTCCGCTTGGTCGCCGACAACGCTCCCGTCATGATCTGGATGTCAGGAGCGGACAAACGGGCTACTTATTTCAATCGCCTTTGGCAAACCTTTACCGGCCAATCGGAGAAAGATCTTATGCACGGCCTAGCCGAGATCGTTCATCCCGAGGACTACCAGAGGTGCCATAACATCTATTGCAAGGGATTCGATCAGCGGCAACCTTTTAGGAAAGAGTGCCGTTTGCGCAGACAAGATGGACAATATCGTTGGATGGTCGACATTGGAGTACCAAGGTTCCATGAGGATGGCTCCTTCGCTGGCTACATCGGGTCATGCGTGGACATCACAGAACAGAAGCTCGCCGAAGAAGCCCTCTCCTCTATTAGCGGCCAATTGATCGAAGCGCAGGAACAGGAGCGCACTCGAATTGCGAGGGAACTCCACGACGACATCAACCAGAGGCTCGCACTGGTCGCCATGAGTTTGGATCGCGAGAGCCGAAATTTACACGCTACAAAGGAAATTCGCTCCGTGTTGCGCAATGCGACCAAGCAGATCTCCGATCTGGTTTCCGATATTCACGCCATCTCCCACAGCCTTCATTCCTCTAAACTCGATACCGTGGGCCTCGCCGCTGCCGCTGCAGGTTTTTGTCGAGAGCTTTCGACACAGAAACACATCGCGATCGATTTCAAGTGCGACGGAGTCTCTAAGGAACTACCCGAAGCCATTGGACTGTGCATATTTCGTGTGTTACAGGAAGCCCTTCAAAATGCGGCCAGGCATAGTGGGGCTAACGAATTCAAGGTACGACTCACGGAAACCACGAACCAGATTGCTCTGACCATTTGCGACGATGGTCGAGGATTTGATCCTGGAGATGCGCTAAAGGGGAGCGGCCTTGGACTCGTGAGCATGATGGAGCGTCTGAAGCTGGTTGATGGCAAGTTGTCGATCGACGCTGGTTCCAAGGCTGGAACTACGATCCGAGCATCCGTTCCTCTGCTGGCAAATCGAAGTCTAAAGCCGCAGGTATCTGATGTTCCATCAAGCAAACTGGGAACGGTTTCCGCGCCAAGGTTCCGTTAGAACTAATAGGCAAAGTTGGAGGTGGTCGGTATCCGTCCATTCCTCTATCGAGGGAAACAAAAGACGCTTGTTGCTAACTGTGGCTCCTGAAACAATTACCGCGGGAGAGGGAGCGAGGGTCGAGGCACAGGATCTTAACCTCTGACGTTCGCACTAGCCTTGGCTCACCAAGAGTGCCGGAGATGTTTGCCCGAGCAATCGTCGAAATACCCTGAGCACAAGGTCAAAGTCCTTAGATCCCATAGACAGGAATTCCACGCCGATCCCGCCTTGCGCCCTACGGTTTCTGACGATTGCCTGCACCTGAATCTCACCTTCGGGCAGGGACAACAGTAACGACAGTCTTGTGCCGACGGGTAGGGGCTGTTGCGAGTTAATGAAGGCGCCGGAAATGCTGAAGTCCTTCACTGGCGAAATTATGTTAGTTCCCCCGGATTTCCACGAAGCGGACACACCATCTGGTGTTGCCATTCGTGGGTTTCTCCTTCGCTCAATATGGGATCGTGGTCTCATTCTTCGTATTGTTGGGCTTTCGAGGCGCAACAACAACGCGCCAAAGTGGAACAAGGAGGTTGTAGACACTAAGCACACGACCCAGGTCCACATTTGCCATCAATCTAAAGGTTAGTCTGCTTAATTAGAATGGGCAGACGGTACCAGAGGTACGCAATCTGCATGGTACCTTTGTCCTAGCACCCAGACCTCCGTTGCTCATTGGGAGAATGAAGCAGAGGGCCTGCCGGTTGTCGTCGCTGACTGCAAGGCGCCTTTCACGAGAAGGCCGGTGCCTTTCTCACTGAACCGTAGTCGCGACCTGATTACCTCTCTCAGGCCACCACCAACAAATCGGGATTACAGTGGCCCCATGTCAGCGACGGAGCCTGTGGTTGAACCTGCTCAAAATCTGAACCTCAACGCCTCAACCACCTTCCCCGGCCGCTTGCTTTGTCTCGACATCTACCGCGGTCTCATGGTGGCCGGCATGATCCTCGTCGACAATCCCGGCAGCGACGAACACGCCTATTGGCCCATCATGCGTGCCAATTGGAACAGCTGGACTCCCGCCGATTTCATCTTCGTCTCGTTCCTCTTCCTCGTAGGAATTTCTCTCGTCTATTCCTTCGACGCTCGTCGCCTTCGCGGTGAAACCAAAAAACAAATTCTCTGGCACGCTTTCAAGGGCTGCCTGCTCATGCTCATTGGCATCGGCCTCCTCGTCAACGCCTCTCCCATCTACGGCCTTGATTTGCACACTTGGCGCTTCGAAGGGGTCACCCAGCGCAACGGCCTCTGCTATTTGTTCGCCGCCATCACCTGAAGTGGTATATATTTTCGCCACTCAATAAACCCGTACCCGAAATTGCTTTAAGGGTAGCGAACATGGATAACTCAATCGCAGTGTCAATTGGACTGGTTCCGATGGATATCGATTGCCTCGTTACAGGCAAGGCAACGTTCTCACTGGCAGCTAAATTACGGGTAACACAAACAGATATCGAAGATTTCATTAACGGTTTCCCCAGCAAACGAATCACCCAGCGCTTGGGGTTGAGAAGCATCTCTGCTGCTGAAGAGCTTTCTCGTGTCTGTGGAAACCAGGGTGCTATCGGAATTATTATGGGCTTACCTTTTCCTCGGTAACGGGGAAAATGTCTTATTAACTAGGTCATGCAACGGGTCCGCAACGCACTGCAATTGCCAAATCCTTGGATTGGAAGTTGTAATGAGCACAAAAACCCGTGGTCACGTGCTGACTTTCCGGTGCGTAAATTGTGGCAGCAATGAGGCCTTGGCATATCGTTCGTGCCAAGACCCTCTGCCTACTGACGAACTCCGAACAAGAATCTATCAAGCTACCTGCACTGCTTGCGGCTGGAAAAGTACAGTATGTGGCGAGGCAGCTCTCAAGATTGAGTTTAACGAGTCACAGGCGAAACCGAACACGACAAAGAAACGAGGGCCGTTTCGGTGAGCGGGAGCAAAGGCGTGGGTTACAGTTATTAATTTCGTTACTTACGTTATAAACTCAGTCGCTACTTGGTGCTCCGGTGTGTAATTCTGATCACAAGGGCACTCGGACATACCTACTGGCATGAAAAAACATGTCCTTCATTCACGCAGACACAATACAAGAGTTGAAACGCCTCACGGTGTGTGGGTACTTTGGAGGTGTGGGCGAACGGAGGATACCTCGAAAGTCAAGGATTTGAGTGTTGGTGGTCTCTTTATCGAGACATCAAAGATCTGCCCCGCCGATGCAACAGTGGAACTTCACTTTCTTGTAGAGGACGGCGAGATTCGAGCCACAGCGACAGTAAGATATGTGTTGCCGGGAGTTGGATTGGGCTTGCAATTTAAATCGATTCGCCATGAGGACCAGGCACAGTTTTCCACTATGATCAAAAGGATTCTTCAGTCCCGGGACGGGCAGATGAGATAAGCCAGACCAATGTGTCAACGCTCATCGGATTAAGAAACGGGGCGGGCCAGGTATGTTTCCCGCCCCAATCATTCAAGCGGATGCAGATGAAGTAGACACCCACCCTTGTAACGAGGTTACGCTATCTCGTGAGGCCATCGACTCACTTTATTAGTGTCAGTGCTTGAAAATGCAGGGGCTCTTACCGGCGGCTCTTGGCAGTTGATCCGCAAAGACTGCCCATGGCTTTGGCCCTCGTTCGAATTGACGGGTGCTGCATAGAAGTCCTGTCGGATTCCTCGACGCAGCCCCGTCTTTCTTCTGTTGCGGCATCCTAACGACTGTTCTCACGAGCGTCGTCGAGCGAAAGCAACTAACAAGTTGACCTAACGCAATTATCGAAAGAATTGGTACCTAACGCATCGGGACTGCACAGACCTGAGTCGTAGCAATGCAGCCCCGTGCTGTGCGGCCTCCACCAATGCAGGACCCCAAAAAACGCCGCTGGATTTTATTTAACTTTGCACGTCCTGTCGTTGCGCTAGAGCAATCAACTGTTTCGGTGGGATCTAGTTACTTTCCGGGATAGTTGGACAGCACGACTTGCAAGTATGCTACTTCGAAATCGGAGGTGCTCATGACCAGGTTCCGCCCAAACTCTGGTGTAACGGCCAGCGATGTTCGCAAGCAGGTGTCTGGCTCATCCAGTACGCCAATACGACAAGTGACGTGGCGCATTGAATCGGACATGGTGTTTTACTCCTGTTCGGAATGTGCGTGGATATTCGCAGTCAAGCTGAGCGAATGCTTGGAGCCAATGAGGAAATTTGACACACACAACTGCGAAAACCACGGTCGAGAGCACTGGGACTGAATCTGCGATGAGACTGCGAGGATCTCGGCGGATACGGCTTCCATGATGCACTCCAACAAATACCAACACTTCCTTGCTAAGACGGCAGTGATGAAGTCGAGGGGTTATCGGGTAAACTGGTACTAGTTCAGCCCGCCAGCACGACGGTTTACTATAGATATTGATCCGTTCTCTTCGTAATGATGCCTGCTCAAAATTCACCACGTCGGTTGGTGGCCCTAGCCAGTTGCGTTGGCGTTCTCTCGTATGCCGTGGCCAGAGTGGGTGGGGCGCTAATCTTACGGCCACAATTAGTGTCACCCCTTTGGTTGGCAAATGTCGTTCTGGTCGCGCTATTGTTATTGGTTCCACGCAAAATTTGGCCGCTTCTCCTGTTCGCAGGCCTTGCTGGATTTCTAGTGTATGACGTCCAAGCAGGGGAACCGATTCGCTCCATCGTTTCGTTTATCCTGTCGAACGCAGTGGAAGTTCTGACTGCCAGTTGGTGCCTGAGTGTAGCGTTCAAGGGTATACCTCGTCTCAATAGCCTAAAAGCACTTGCCAAGTACTCTTTCTACGCGGTGTTCCTGGCGCCCGTCATTGGAGCCTTTCTGGGGGCATTTGCTGTACCTAACAACTATTGGACAAGTTGGCGCGTAGCCTTCTTTTCAGAAGCACTGGGATTTCTTACCCTCATGCCGGCCATTTTGGGCTGGATTAGTGAACGTGACACCTGGGTGCGGGAACGTCGCACCTACTTCATAGAACAAGCAGCACTGCTGGTTGCCTTAATTTTTCTCGGACGCCTTGCTTTCGCCACACCTACAACCACCGGCCATCCCGCATTGCTTTACTCTCTTGTGCCTTTGCTTCTGTGGTCGACCCTGCGATTCGGAACTGTGGGAGTGAGCACGTCGATTATTGCCATCACTTTTCTGTCGATTTGGGAGGCAGTTCATGGCCGAGGCCCGTTCACCGAACCGGGTCCAATCGTGAACGTCGCCTCGCTACAACTCTTCTTGTTTTTCACCGCTGCGCCTTTTATGACTCTGTCAGTTCTTGTGGAAGAGAGGAAACGATCGGAGGACGCGCTCACTGCCATGAGCGGCCGTCTGATCAGCGCGCATGAAGAAGAGCGCACGCGAATTGCCCGAGAGTTGCACGACGATCTAAGTCAGAGAATGGCGCTCGTACAGATCGGCCTCGAGGAATTCAAGCAAGACATTCCTGGCCTGTCATGCCGAGCCGAACAACAGCTGGACAATCTTGGCGAGATACTGTCGGATCTGTCATCCGACTTGCATGTCTTGTCCCGCCGGCTTCACCCAAGTCTGCTTGAAAGCTTGGGATTGGTGGCGTCGCTAAAGCGGATTTGTAAAGAATTCTTCACGCAGTACAAGCTGGAGGTTCAGTTCGTTCACCGGGACATCCCGAGCGAGATTCCAGGCGATGTCGCTCTTTGCTTGTTTCGCATCGTTCAAGAGGGATTGCGAAACGTCGCAAAACACAGTGGCGTGTCGAAGGCCGAGATAGAGCTTTTTGGTAACGCAGGACAGATTTATCTGTACATTTCCGACTCTGGCCACGGGTTCAACATTGAGGCAGCTCACGGGGCAGTTGGGTTAGGGCTAATCAGTATGCGAGAAAGATTGCGCTTAGTCGGTGGGCAGCTCGCCATAGAATCTGGATTGAATTGTGGCACACGAATCTGTGCTCGTGTCCCTAAAACCGGCCTCGAGACTCAGTAAAATCTAATATAAGTTCTGGTTAATGCAGTGGTCTGAATAGGTCGATGAACACTTAGGGCGACCGCATATGTCGTCCCAGAAACGTGGTATCAAGTAGGCAACCGTCGACCAAACTCGAACCTTGCTTAACCGGTCACGAACAGGATCACCGAGCCGTCAGTCCCGGTGGATGGCCTTGAAATCGATCGCGAGTAGGGTGATATCATCCGTCTGGCTCGCTCCGAATGCTTGGCCAGACCACCTTGTGATTTCACTAATCACGGCGTCACTGAAACGCCCAATAGGTAGGGCATGATTTGACTGAACAATCTGTCGCAGACGCTCCATTCCAAACTCTTCATTGGAATAGTCTTTTGCTTCGATGATCCCGTCGGTCACGAGCAAGATTCTGTCACCCTGCTCTAGTGGGAACGTTATTGTCGAATAGGTTGCGGTGGCAAACGGGCCAAGCATCAGGCCATTTTCGACGCACTCGTCGGCACATCCTGTCCGCGAACGCCATTGCACGAGAGGCGGATGCGCTGCGCCGCTATAGCTCACCGAGGCTGCCTCCATATCCACGAACAAATATGCTGCGGTCACGTAGTGGTTATTCATAAACTTGCCGCACAGCGCCCGGTTCAGACCCGCCAACACTAGCGCGGGATCAGACGCCTGTGCCCTCTGCGCCGCAAGAGCGGTTTGAAGCATAGAAGCAATTAAGGCCGACGGCAACCCGTGACCTGACACATCTGCGATCAAAATACCAACATGGTTTTCGTCGATGACCAAAAAATCATAGAAGTCGCCGGCGACGGAATTCATAGGAATGTAACGTGCCTCGATTTCCAATCCACGGATACAAGGAGTTTGCTGGGGGAGGATGGACATTTGGATTTGGCGCGCCATTTCCAACTCCCTGTTCAGGGTTAAAAGTTGCTGGTTCACCGTCTCATGGGCGTCACGCAGCATCAGATGAGTTCGGACGCGCGCGGTCACGATTGGCGGCGAAAACGGTTTGTGAATGTAGTCCACCGCACCTACGGCGAAACCACGAGCCTCATCTGCGACGTCCGTCTTTCCAGTCAAAAAAATCACAGGTATATCGCGCGTTTTCCTGTCGGCCTTCAGCCGGCTACAGGTTTCATAGCCATCAATCTCCGGCATAATCACGTCCAGTAGGATCAGGTCAGGGAGAGGCTCGACGCTTGCCAGTTCCAGTGCCTTCGCACCGTTTTTTGCCACACGAATCTTGTAATCGTCCTTCAGCATCGAGTGCACGACCTGGATATTCTCGGGGTCATCATCCACTAAAAGCAAAACTCTCTTTTCCGCCGGCATACTCATTGCTCCGAGGTCACCTCATAGTTTTTGTGATTTCTTGCAGAAGGACAAGAGCAGCGTCAAAATCGAAGGCGTTAACTGCGGCACCGAGGGCGTCAATCTGCGCGCCATCGATTTTCCCCGCTAGCATCTCAGTCAGGGCCACGCAGGCGCCGGGCGCGTCTGCATCATTTGCCTCAAGCAATGCTTTAAGCCCATCCATAGCGGCCAAGGTGTCAGCAGCGGAGTGACAGGGGGAAGATGTTCCGGAATCAGGAGCGGTAACCGCCAACGCAGAAGAAATGGCCTGGACCTGACGATCCAAAAGTGAGGAAAGCTCCTTGATCGATTCTTGAATATTGTCATTCGAATCGCGAATGGCATTTTCAATCCTGCCCGCACACTGAAAAATGCGAACGGCGCCAATATTTCCGGCGACGCCCTTCAGTGAGTGTGCAAACCGTTCCGCGAGTGAGGGATCCCGCGTGTCCAGCGCTTCGGCGATGTGCCTCGCATCAGAACCACGGTTGGCGGCAAACTGATTTAACAGATTTCGATACAGCTGAAAGTTTCCAGCAACGCGTCGCAGGCCGCTGGCCATGTCTATACCTTCGATTTCAGGCAGGGTCAATTCGTCCTGGGCCCTCGCGGTATTCGCAAAGTGCGAACGATACGGCTGCCCACAAGGCACCCATCGTGCTAACGTGGCGAAGAACGTCTCTGGGTCGATGGGCTTAGCCAAATGGTCATTCATTCCCACTTCCAAACAGCGGTGAACCTCCTCGGCCATCGCATGCGCGGTCATGGCTATGATAGGGAGTTTTTGAAGTTGGGGCTGTCCCCGTATGAGTTTCGTTGCCGTGAGACCATCTACCTCGGGCATTTGCAGGTCCATCAAAATGACATCGAACAACGGCGATTGATCTTCCTGCGCTAGAATCTTCACTGCTTCACCACCATGACGGGCGACCGTTACGCTGGCACCAGCGCTCTCTAACAGCTCCGTAGCGACCTGCTGGTTTACCTCATTGTCTTCCACCAGAAGAACACGAATACCGCGAAAATCATCCGACACAACATCTGTTTTGGTCGATCTTTGCGGGCTATCGTCTCCGATGCCAAAGATCTGCATTAGCGTGTCAACTAGAACGGATGGAGTAACGGGCTTTGCTAGAAATGCGTCAATCCCTAGCCGTTCCAGCTGAAGTTGCATTTCTTCCCGCCCGAAGGCGGTGACCATCACAATCTTGGGTATGTGCTTTAGCTGGCCCGACTGCTTGATCACTCGGCTGGTCTCCAGCCCATCCAATCCGGGCATCTGCCAGTCCATCAGCACAAGCTGATAGTGATCCTCATGATCGGCGCTAGCCAACATCTGTACGGCCTCTCGGCCCGATGAAACCAAATCGACCCTGGTGAGAAATCGTTTCAGTGCGTCCGCAAGGATTTCGCGTGCGAGCGCGTTGTCATCCACCACCAGGGCGCGAATGCCTGTGAGTTCTGGAATCGTTTTCTTCGGGTTCTTGCTGGCGGAAGCAACATCAAACCAGGCGGAGAAGTGAAATGTGGTGCCGCGGCCATATTCACTTTCGACCCAAATATTCCCGTGCATCATTTCGACTAGACGTTTTGAGATAGAAAGCCCAAGACCTGTACCCCCATACCTCCTGGTCATCGAACTATCGGCCTGACTGAAAGGTTGGAAGAGGCGCGCGGTTTGCTCGGGGGTCATGCCAATGCCACTATCGCGCACTTCGAACTTGAGTTTGACGCGGTTGGATAGTTGCTGTTCGACCCGGACCGTTACCACAATCTCGCCCTGTTCCGTGAATTTCACCGCATTGTTCACAAGGTTGATCAACACTTGGCCCAGGCGAAGAGGGTCGCCAACGAGAATCGACGGCAGATCGTGCGGGACATGAACCAGGAATTCCAATTCTTTTTCTTGAGCTCTTTGCCCGATGACGGTTAGCAGGTTTTCGAAGACCGAATCGAGGTGGAAATCCACATTCTCCATCTCCAGCTTGCCGGATTCGATTTTCGAAAAATCCAAGATGTCGTTGATGACGCCCAGCAGCGCTTCCGCGGCCCCGCGGGTCTTCGTAAGATAATCCCTCTGCTTGGAAGTTAACTGGGTTTGCAGGCCAAGATGCGTCATGCCAATGATGGCATTCATCGGTGTACGGATCTCGTGACTCATATTGGCCAGGAAATCGGACTTTGCCTTTGTGGCGGCTTCGGCTGCTTCCTTGGCGCTCAGCAGTTCTGCTTCGAGGAGCTTGAAGTCGCTAATATCTTGCGACACTCCGTAGATGTCGCGAGGTTGCCCGGCAGAGTCGGTGACCACGTGGCCTAACGCATGAACCCACATAACACGGCCGTCGATGGGACGCTTGTAGGCAAAGACAGTATTGTAGGTTTTGGACCTGCCTTCTATGGCAGCGCGAAATGCCTGTCGTGCGTTTGCGGCAGCAGTCGCATCCCCCTCGTTGGCATGAGCAAATAGCTCGTCGAGTTTGTAGCGATAGTCTGGACGTGGGAAGTCGCCAAAAATAGCAACCCGGCGCGGCGACGAGTTATACCATCCGGAGCCGTCAAGCGGGACGTGCCAATAACCCGCTCGGGTCAATTCCAGTGCGGTCTCCGCGAGGAAGTTCGCCTGTCGTAATTCCTCTTCCCGCCGATGCAGAAGTGCTTCCGCCGCCTTCCTGTCGGTAATGTCCCATACGGTGACCACAGCTCCGGTGACATTCCCATCTTGAATAATCGGGAAAGAAGAGTATTCCACCGGCAGCGAGGTGCCGTCTTTCCTCCACATAACTTCCGTGTCCACGCGGCATGCCACCCCATTGCGTGCCGCGCGGTAAATGGGGCACTCACTTACGGGGTAGGGAGCGCCGTCGGGCTTGTGATGATGCACTAAGTCGTGCATATTTCGGCCGAGTAGTTCCTCGGGATGGTAGCCAACCATTTGGCAAGTGGCGCGATTGATAAAGGCACAGTTGCCTTGTGCATCGATGCCGTAGATGCCTTGGCCGGTGGAGTCCAGAATCAGCTGCAACTGCTGGGTCAGGCTAATTTGTGCTTGTTCGGCACGAACTCGTTCGGTTATGTCTTCGTGCAGGGCGATCACGTAGGTCGGCATGCCGGCCGAGTCCCGGAGTAGAGTAAATCTGCCGCTGGCAATGACGATTTCGCCGTCGCGACGAATAAATCGTTGGGTGTATTCGTCCTTATCGGTCTGCCCCTGAACCAGCTTGGCATACCGCGTAGCATTCGAAATACGCTCTTCCGGATGAACAATGCTATCCCAGCGGTCCAAACAGCCTAATTCTTGCTCGCTGTAACCCAACATCTCGTGCAAGGCACGATTCGAGAAATGATACTTTTTCTCGATGTTGAAGATTCCGATTCCGATCTGGGCGTTCTCGAAAATGAGACGGAACAATTCTTCGCTGCCCTGGATTGTTTTGTTCCGACCGTCGGTCAACGGGACCTCCCGGCTCTCTTGGATTCCGGTGCACGGCAGCGATTTCAGCCAAAGCTTCGAATCGCCGACTCCTCGTCCACGTAAACATCCATTAGTTTCGCAAGCTGAGTAAGCTTGAGCACATCTCGAACCTTCTTGGGTGGGTTCAGCAGTTTCAACTGGCCGTCTTTGCTTTTTACGGTTCCGAACGCAGCCACAAGTTCCCCGATTCCTGCGCTATCGATCTCCGTAATATCCCGAAAATTAAGAACGATGTTTCGGCATTGCTTAGCCATCAATTCGCGCATGGCCGTGCGCAGAACCGCGCTGGACTCGCCGAGCATCAGCAATCCTTGTAGGTCAACGATGGTTACTGCACCGACTTCTCGAAAAGTCGCTTTGGATGATGCCATGGCAAGGTTTGTCCCTTCGGGTTGGCATTGGAATCATAGACCCAGATTTTGCGCGGTACACTGTCGAAACTGACAGATGGTACCAAGAGTCGAACTGCTACGAACCGCTGATTTAAGCCTAATAGCTGAGGTGGTCAGCACCCCTTTTAACCAAACAGGTGGAACGGGCTTTAAGGCCTCAGCTTCCTTGGCACAGAAGTCTACGCTCGAAAAGCGGTCAAGAGAAGCGTTCAATCGAACTGACGACCTTCGGGTTATGAGCTGTAAGAAGCAGTACCCCGTCTTTGCCTTTCAATGAGTTAGTTAGATGGTGGTGTTTGGTGCTCGACTGCAGTCTATGGTGATCTGTTCCCAATCTGTTCGCGAATTGTTCCCAAGAAGGGATTCAAAGGAGTGATGAAATCGTGAAAAAAAGAAGTATTAATTATTTTCAGTTTTCCGGCAGCGTATCAGAGAGTTGTCGCGTGTCGGCCAGCGGTGGGTGCCTGCAGGTAGACCGTTTTGCTCTAACAAAAATGCGAGGATGTCCAATGACTGCTGGGTGCTCAGAGTCACGTTGGCATACTGTGCCATCGGCCCCTTAATTTCGCCCCAGACAGTTAACAGTTTAGAGCCTGCAAAGCGCTGTTTCCAGCTAGCGCCGCTGAGGGCCGGGGCTCCGGCCATTCCTTCCAACTTGCTACCGTGACAAGGAGAGCAGGAACGCTCGAACAGTTGCTTGCCGGCTTTGGCCTGTT